>Ga0209554_1000860_pt1 | contig 24763 bp, 22 predicted proteins | sample MarorgKNORR_S2LV_5_FD_188221 | JGI IMG/M metagenome (GOLD analysis project Ga0209554, IMG submission 188221) | Marine microbial communities from the Southern Atlantic Ocean, analyzing organic carbon cycling - Bottom_A/KNORR_S2/LV (SPAdes) (version 2) | ecosystem: Environmental > Aquatic > Marine... | reverse complement strand
GGCATACTAGCCGGATCACCAATCTTAAAATTATTTCTACTCCTTTGGGTTTGGGCTCCCCAGTATTTATCAGCAGGAACTTTTACTTCACCCATTGTGTCTTTTTCTATTCTATATTTCATTATAAAATGTTTTGATAGTTTTAATTCTTGTTGTTTCTTTGCTCGCAAAGTTAATGATTATGAAATTTCTAGGATTCTTAATATTTTTATTTGTTTTTTTAATGGCATTTTGGGCTATTATATTTCTTTCTGGCGTCATTCCTTATATGATTTTTGTTTGGGCTAAAGAAGGTAAATTAGAAAACGATCAACTTCCATCTTAAGTCAGTAAATCTAATACTTTCTTGGGTGGTCTTCCTATTATTGCCTGTCCATTTTTCACAACTATTGGTCTTTCAATCAGTTTAGGATTCTCTCTCATAGCATTTATTAACTCCTGATCAGTCATTTCCTTTCCTTTATAATTTTCCTTCCAAATTATTTCATTAGTTCTAATAAGTTCAATTGCTTTTATGTTTAGCATTTCTAAAATTGATTTCAAATCTTTAAAAGAAAGACTCTCTTTTAAATATTCTATTATTTCAACTTCTTGTCCGCTTTCTTGAATTAGAGCAAGTGTTAGTCTGCTTTTACTGCATCTTGGGTTGTGGTATATTTTCATTTATTTATTAGTAACTGGAATTTTTACATTGCTACACTAATTATTTCTGTCCAAATTCCATTAAATACGCTTTTATAAAAGCATTTAAATCTCCATCCAATACTGCATCTGGATTTGAAGATTCATAATTTGTTCTTAAATCTTTCACCATTTTATAAGGATGCAAAACATAATTTCTGATTTGTGAACCCCATTCAATTTTTTTCTTATTTCCTTCTAATTTATCTTTTTCTTCTTGTTTTTTTCTTAGTTCTAATTCATACAATTGAGATTTTAAAAGTTTTAATGCTTTGTCTTTATTTTCTAATTGCGAACGAGTTTCAGAGTTTTCAATAATAATTCCTGATGTCTTATGTTTCAACCTCACTGCCGATTCAATTTTATTCACACCTTGCCCCCCAGCACCGCTCGAACGAAATGTATCCCATGAAATAGAAGATGGATCAATCGTAATATCAATACTATCATCTGCCAAAGGATAAACAAAAACAGAAGCAAAAGAGGTGTGGCGTTTGGCATTGGAATCAAAGGGTGAAATTCTGACCAATCGGTGAACTCCATTTTCCCCTTTTAAATGACCAAAAGCAAAATCGCCATCAAATTCAAGCGTAACAGATTTGATGCCTGCCGGCTCTGCTTTTTGCAAATCTAACTCTTTCACTTTATATCCATTTTTCTCTCCCCACATCAAGTACATTCGCATTATCATTTCTGCCCAATCTTGACTTTCCGTTCCTCCTGCCCCAGGATTTATGGTTAAAACTGCTGGTAATTCATCCTCTTGGGCACTGAGCATATTTTTAAATTCCAAATTTGCAATAGATGCTAATGCTTTTTGATGTTGCTTCTCTAAGTCTTCTTCACTTGCCTCATTTTCATTATAAAATTCTTGCAAAACCCCAAGCTCATCCAATTCATTTTCAACCATCTTATAAGTGTTTACCCAAAATTTAAGCTTGCTGATTTTCTTTAAAGTAAGTTGTGCTTTATCAGAATTATTCCAAAAATCAGCATCATGGGTTAGCTTTTCCAAATCTTGAAGTTCTAATTGTTTTTCTTCAATACTTAAAAACTTAAATAGATCTTCCTTTCTTCTATTTAATGCTGAAATTTGTTGGTCGGTAATCATTATTCAAAAGTAATTATTTATCTGACATTTCCTTTAATTTTTCCCAAACCAAATTGGCTTCAAATCCTCTTTTTTTTAAATAATTTCCTAACTTAGTTTGTCGCTTGAAATGGTTTTTCTCTTTAATCAATCCGTTTTTCTTTTCTGCCTGATTTTCCAATGCTTTTAAATACTCCTTTTCATCAATTTCTTCCATTCCTTTTTTGATGCAAACTGAGGATATATTTTTCTTTTTTAATTCAAATTCTATTTTTCTTCTGCCCCATTTTTTTATTCTGAACTTTCCTCTACAAAATGAGCGAGCATATCTTTCTTCATCAATAAAACTATCCTTTATCAACTCTATCATAATGATATTTTTGGTGTTTTCCAAAAGTCCCCATTCTGATAATTTCTGTCTTACATCCCATTGGCATCTATCCTGCAAAGCGCAATAATTTTTTATTCTACTTATTGCCACACTTATTTTATAAACTCTTTTGTTTTGCACCGACTCAAAAATACATATTCTTTTACTTTTGCAATATGAAAAATAAAAAAGCAATCAGCTTACTTTTTCTTTCCAATATTATTTCTGGCTTTGCCCAAGGCATCAGCATGATTGCAATTCCCTGGTATTTTGTAGAAATTGTTGGGCGACCTGAAGTATTTGCTACCGCATACATCATCATTACTTTTGCTACTTTTTTTTGGGGATTGTATGCCGGCACTTTAATTGATAGATATTCTCGAAAAACACTTTTTATAATCACAAATTTAGTTTGCGGAATAATTATTGGTTTGGTTGCTGTTGCAGGATTTTTCACTAGTAATACTAACGATTTATTGGTGCTTTTAGTATTCGCAATCACCATTTTTAATTATAATATACATTACCCAAATCTTTATGCTTTCGGGCAAGAAATTACCGAAAAACGCAATTATGGGAAACTGAATTCTTACATTGAAATTCAGGGGCAATCCACAAGTATTTTAGCTGGAGCTTTTGCTGCATTGTTACTTACCGGTACTTTAAATAAAACAATGAATTTAGCTGGATTTACCATCACTTTCCCATTTGAGATTCAGCCATGGAGCATTCATGAAATATTTTTGATGGATGCCATTACTTATATGATAGTGATTTTGATTTTTATGCAAATAAAATATAGTAGAATAGTGACCGATAAAGTAGAAATTGGAACTTTATTTTCACGATTAAAGAATGGTATTCATTATCTGAAAAAGAACCCTCTTATTTTTCGTTTCGGTTTAACCTCATACATGCTTTTCGCGTTCCTTTTGGTAGAAATCCATATTTTATTACCTACTTATGTTCATGATTTTTTACAAGGGAAGGGCGACATTTACGCCTCAGCTGAAGTGTATTATTCACTAGGAGCAATTTTGGCAGGCCTGTTTGTAATTTTGGTTTTTAAACGTTTTAACTCCATAATTGGAATCATCATTTTAATGTTTTTTGTGGCAGTTGCTTTTGCCGGAATGTCCTTTTGTAAATCCCTTTGGTATTTCTTTATTGCAAATCTAATTTTAGGATTAACCAATGCCGGAGTAAGGGTGCTAAGGACAACTTATCTTTTTAATCATATTCCCAATAATGTAATGGGACGAACAAATTCGGTTTTTAACTCCTTAAATATTATGGTTCGTATGTGCTTAATTGGGCTTTTTGCATTGCCATTTTTTACTACAGAAGATAATATTCGTTTTGGCTATTTGATAGGAACCGCCATGATTTTATTGGCTATTATCCCTTTACTTTTACAATATAAAGCGCTAGTAAATTTAGGGAAACCTGAAGGGAATTAGCCCTTTACAATACTGTATTGCAGAAGGTGTAATCTATCATCAGGAGTAATATTAATGAATCGTTTGTATTTAAAACTCCACTTCATCCCTTTTGAAAAGATGCCCTTATTGATGTGGCTTGCGATAAACGGATGGGTAGAAATTGTAATCTTTCCGTTATCCGATTTTTCAACCAGATTTTTGATCTTATTTTCGATAGTGTCTATTAGCAGCAAGCTAGAATCAATTTTTCCATTACCCACACACATGGGACAATTTTCCATAGTATCAATATTCATTTCTGGTCTTACCCTTTGGCGAGTAATTTGTATCAGTCCAAACTTGGAAGGAGGAAGAATATGATGTTTTGCTTTGTCATCCTTCATGCTTTCTCTCATTTTCTCAAAAAGTAGTTTGCGGTTTTTTGCAGAATACATATCAATAAAATCGACCACAATTATTCCGCCCATATCTCGTAATCTTAGTTGTCGGGCAATCTCTACAGCAGCACCTAAATTAACTAGCAATGCATTCTCTTCTTGGTCTTTTTTAGCGTCTACCTTTTTTCCGCTATTTACATCAATCACATGCATTGCTTCTGTATGCTCAATCACAAGGTAAGTGCCGTTTTTCATGTTTACCGTTTTACCGAAAGCTGCTTTTATTTGTTTGGTGACATCAAAATTTTGCAAAATGGGTTTTTTTGATTTATAAAGTTTTAATATTTTCTCTTGTTCAGGAGCAATACTTATTAAATAATCTTTTAGTTCTAAATACAAATCTTTGTCATTGACATGAATACTATTAAAACCCTCATTTAGAATATCTCTTAAAATAGCAGTGGCACGATTAAGTTCTTTCAAAATCATTTGAGGTGCTTGTGCGTCTTTAAGTTCTTTAAAAGCACTTTGCCATTTCTTGTATAAAACTTTAAGATTTGAATCTAACTCAATTACTTTTTTTCCCTTAGCAACCGTTCGTACAATCACGCCAAACCCTTCTGGCTTTATGCTTTTTAGAAGACGTTTTAATCGCACTTTTTCTTCTTGTGATTTTATTTTATTGGAAAGAGATATTTTATTGGAAAAGGGAAGTAGAACCATATTTCTTCCGGCAATTGAAATTTCAGCTGTAAGGCGTGGACCTTTTGTTGAGATTGGCTCTTTGGATACTTGTACTAAAATCCTGTCGCCTGATTTGAGAACATCTGTAATTTGCCCGGTTTTATCAATCTCTTTTTCCTTAAGGAAATTTTTTAATGAAGCGGTATTGATTTTTTTTGCAATGGTCTTTTGTGTAAATTTCTTGTAAGAATTCACATTAGGCCCCAAATCAAGATAGTGTAAAAATCCATCTTTCTCATATCCTACATTTACAAAAGCAGCATTTAGTCCGGGCACTACTTTTTTTACTTTCCCTAAATATATGTCGCCAACTGAGTAACTATTATTATTGTTTTCCTTATGGAGTTCAATTAGGTGTTTGTCTCGCAAAAGTGCGATAACTACCTCAGATGGCCTAGAATCGATTATAATTTCGAAATTCATGGCTTTTATGATTAAATATTAATAGAAAAAAATAATATTACTTATTTTTATGTCTATTTTTTCTCAAACGCTTTTTGCGCTTGTGAGTGGCCATCTTATGTCTTTTTCTCTTTTTTCCGCTTGGCATGCTATAATTTTTTAATTTCTTTTATTCAGAATTTATTTCTGATTTATTTTTTTATTTTATACTTTCCTTTACCTGCTTAACAAAAACTTTTGCTGGTTTAAAAGCTGGAATATGATGTGCAGGGATAATAATAGTTGTATTTTTTGAAATATTTCTTCCTGTTTTTTCTGCTCTCTTTTTAGGCTTGAATGTTCCAAATCCTCTTAAAAATACGGATTGATTATTGGTAACTGATTCTTTAACTTCCACCATAAATGATTCTACTACGGCTAATGCTGTTACTTTTTCTACACCTGTTTTCTCTGAAATTTTACTTACTATCTCTGCTTTTGTCATTCTTTATTACTTTTTTGATATTAATATAAATAGTTTTATTCTTGCTGTTTTTAATAGCGTGCAAATATATCAACTATTTTTGAATGATGATACACATCATTATGTCTTTTTTTATGAATTATTAGTTTAATTTTCAGTGTTTTATGAATTTTTCCCAGCAAATATTGGAGTGGTACGGCAAAAACAAGAGAAGTTTACCTTGGCGAAAAAGCAAAAATCCCTATAAAATATGGCTTTCTGAAATTATTTTGCAGCAAACAAAGGTGGCACAAGGGCTTCCTTTTTATAACAAATTTATTCTTGCATTTCCTACAATAAAACATCTTGCAAATGCAACAGAAAATGAGGTTTTAAATTTATGGCAAGGTTTGGGTTATTATTCTAGAGCAAGAAATATGCATTTTACAGCAAAGGAGATTGCAGAAAAATACAATGGAATTTTTCCCAATGATTATGAAATAATCCTGAAACTAAAAGGAATTGGTACATATACGGCAGCTGCTATTTCTTCTTTTGCATTTAATCTTCCCTTTGCTGTGGTAGATGGAAATGTAATTCGGCTTTTAAGTCGATATTTTGGTATTTCTACTGCTTTTGATAGCTCGAAAGGGAAAAAAGAGTTTCAACTTTTAGCACAAAAACTTCTTATTGTAGAAACTGCAGCAGAAAATAATCAAGCAATAATGGAGTTTGGAGCTCTGCAATGCATACCGAAATCTCCAAATTGTAGCATTTGCCCTTTGCAAAATAGTTGTTTTACTTTTAATCATAATCTGCTTGCAGATTTTCCAAAAAAGAAAAAGAAAATCAAAATCAGAAAAAGATATTTTGAATTTTTAATCATTTCAGAAAATGAAAAAATACTAATTCAAAAAAGAGAAACTGGAATTTGGAAAGGGCTTTACCAATTTCCTCTTATTGAAAATGAAGAAGAAAAATCGGAAACGGAAATTTGTAATTCAAAAGATTGGGAAAATTTATTTAAAGAGGGTTATTTAAATATCATTAATATCTCTCCTAGAATAAAACACCAACTCACCCACCAAACCATCTTTGCTCAATTTTGGCATATTGATGCAAAAATCCCAACAATTAAAAATACAATATCCATCCAAAAAAAAGATTTAAAAAACTATCCCATTCCAAAACTATTAGAAAAATATCTTGAAAAAATTGGAATGATATAGCTATTTTACTACATTTGTTAATCACTAAAAACATTTATTATGGCAGGCGTAAACAAAGTAATTTTAATCGGAAATTTAGGGAAAGACCCTGAAGTAAGGTATTTAGATAGTGGAGTTGTGGTCGCAAACTTTTCATTGGCAACCACAGAAAACTACAAAAACAAAGAAGGCGAAAGAGTAAGCCAAACCGAATGGCATAACATTGTACTTTGGAGAGGATTGGCAGAAGTTGCTGAAAAGTGGTTGAAAAAAGGATCTTCTGTTTATATTGAAGGAAAAATAAGAAATAGAAAATGGGAGGATAAAGAAGGAAATACTAGATATACTACTGAAATTTTGGGCGACAACATGACCATGTTAGGTAAAAAAGAGGATAGTTCTGCTGAAAAAACAGAAACAACTCCTGAACAAGAAAGTATCCCTCAAGAAGAAAAAGGAGACGATTTACCTTTCTAGATAAATAACACCAAAATTGGAAGAAGAATTTAGTCCGCTTTTACTTAGCATCTTTTTTGATATCACATTACAGCCAATATCAATCGGTATTGCGCTTAATTTTATCGTCATCTTACTAATGTTATTTTGCTCCGCCCTTATTTCTGGTGCTGAAGTAGCCTACTTTTCCTTAACACCAAATGATGTTGAAGATTTAAATCAGGAGAAGTCAAAAAAAGCATTATTGACTTTAAAACTTCTTGAAAAGCCGAACAAGCTTTTAGCCACAATACTTATCACAAATAATTTTATAAATATTGGGATCATTATATTATCGACATACTTAACTGCAAGCATTTTTCAATTTCCAGAAAATTCAATTATGGAATTCATGTTTCAAATTGTTGTTATCACCTTTGTAATTGTTCTTTTTGGCGAAATTACTCCAAAGGTATATGCCAACAGAAATGCACTTTGGTTTAGCAAATGGATGAGTATACCTTTAAATTTAAGTAGTAAACTATTCTCTCCTCTTAGCTATTTACTTACTTCAAGCACTGCTTTTATTGACAAGAGATTAAAACGAAAAAAAGAAGTGGTGTCAATGGATGAAATAGCAGAAGCATTAGAATTAACTACTGAAACTGATCCGAATGAAGAAGAGCAGAAAATATTAAAAAGCATTGTTGAATTTGGCAATATTGATGTAAAAGAAATAATGAAATCAAGGGTGGATGTTGTTGCGATTGAACAAAAGTTGCTTTTTGAAAAAGTGATTGATTTAGTTGTCGATTCTGGTTTTTCACGAATTCCTGTTTACAAAGAAAATTTTGATGATGTAATTGGGATTTTGTATGTAAAAGACTTAATCCCCCATTTGGATCAAAAAAGTGATTTTAAATGGCAAGATTTAATTCGATCTGCCTATTATGTTCCTGAAACAAAAATGATTAGCGATTTACTAAAAGAATTTCAGTATAAAAAAATTCACCTAGCCATAGTAGTTGATGAATACGGAGGCACCTCAGGAATCGTAACATTGGAAGATATTTTAGAAGAAATTGTTGGAGATATTACGGATGAATTTGATGATGATGGCAATGTCTTTTCCATATTAGATGAGCATAATTTTATTTTTGAAGGAAAAATATCATTGAATGATTTTCTAAAAACCGTAAAAGGGGAAACGGATTATTTTGATGATGTAAAAGGGGATTCTGACTCACTGGCAGGACTTATTTTAGAATTAAAAGGGGTAATCCCAAACAAAGGGGAGGTTATTAAGTTTGCACCTTATATTTTTACAATAGAATCATCCGATAGTCGAAAAATAAAACGAATAAAAGTTCAAATCAAAAAAGATGAATAAGGCAATTAGCATTTTTATTTTAATATTTTTTTTCGCTTGTCAGGAGAATTACACCCCAAAACCAAGAGGATTTTTTAAGCTCTCATTCCCCACAAAAAACTATCAGCAATACGCTCAGAATTGTCCTTTTACTTTTCAATTTCCGACCTATTCAAAAATTGACACCTTAGAAAAAAAGTGTTTTTTCAATTTGCAATTCCCTGACTTTAAAGCGACATTGCATCTAAGTTATTTTCCTCTAAATAAAAATTTGTATGAGCATACAGAAGAATCAAGAGCATTGGCATACAAGCATAGCATAAAGGCAAATGCCATTAGCGAACAGCCATTTATCGACAGAAAAAACAATGTTTTTGGATTGGTGTATGACTATGAGGGAACAACTGCTACTGCTTTGCAATTTTACCTTACCGACAGTACAACTCATTTTTTTAGAGGGGCACTTTATTTTGATACAGAAGTAAATGATTCAATTGCTCCTGTTTCCAATTTTTTACAAGAAGATATAAAATACCTTATTGAGAGTTTTCGCTGGAAAGAAAAATTAGTCCAGTAGTAGCTAGTAAAACCAAAACTGCTACAAGCTGATGCGCCACAGCAAAAAATATAGGTACTCCAAAAAGTAAGGTGATTATTCCTAATACAATTTGCAAACTAATTATTGCAACAAGAACCAATGTAGCTTTTTGTAAAAAAGTCTCTTTTGCTTTTTTCCAGATATAAATTGCAAAAAAGAAAACAAACCATGCAAACAATCTATGGAAAGCTTGTATGTCAAACCCATTATTTAATAAATTAAAATCGGAGGAATTTCTAAGAGTATAACCAAATAAACTTTCTGTAATTCCCGCCCCTTTTGGTAGTAAATATCCTGCTTTCAGTCCTGCTGTAAAAGCCCCATAAATAATTTGAATAACAAGTAAAACAACAAAGCCCTTACTTAATTTATTAATTTTCCTATTTGGAAATTTCTCCTTTTGCCTGATTTCCATTATCAACCAATAAATATATACTATTAGAGCAAAAGCGGTTATCAGGTGAATTGCCAAACGAAAATGACTTACAGCTGGCACATCTACCAAACCGCTTTTTACCATAAACCAACCTAAAAATCCTTGCAAACCACCAAGAAGTAAAAGAAAAATTAGTTGTTTTTTAAGTTTACTGTCAAGCCAATTTTTTTTCCAAAACAGAAGAAAAGGAACGATAAATACCACTCCAATTAACCGTCCTAAAAGTCGGTGCAAATACTCCCAAAAAAAGATGGATTTAAATTCGGTCAAACTCATATCAGTATTTATTTTCTGATACTCAGGAAATTGTTGGTACTTAGTAAAGGTGTCTTGCCACTCTGTTTCATTTAATGGAGGAATTGCTCCGCTAATTAGCTTCCACTCCACTATAGATAGTCCTGAATGTGTAAGACGGGTAATTCCGCCAATGAGCACCATAGCAATCACTAAAAACAAACCACTATAAAGCCAAAGGGATATTATTTTATTTTGTCTGGAATTCATCCGCACAAAAATAACTAAGCTATATTTGCTACCTATTATTTTTATGGAAAAATCGATAAAAAATTATTTAATCCTCATTTTTCTGGCAATTATTTGGGGAAGTTCCTTCATTTTGATGAAAAGAGGATTGGAAGTGTATTCTTACACGCAAGTGGCAGCTTTACGGCTGTTTATTGCTTTTCTTTCTCTTTTGCCATTTATTTTTCGTGCATTTAAAAAAGTGGCTAAAAAACATTGGGGTCCAATTATAATAACTGCTTTTTTAGGAAATGGTATTCCCGCTTTTTTATTTACAAAAGCCCAAACCCACTTAGACAGTTCATTTGTAGGGATACTCAACTCCCTAACACCTTTATTTACACTTTTACTCGGAATTTATTTTTTCAAATCGCGACCAACTAAAATAAATATTTTTGGAATATTAATTGGGCTAAGTGGTGCTTTTATTCTTTCTGCTTCAACATTAGGTGGAGTGCTTTTAATAAATTTCTACACATTATTGGTGGTTTTAGCTACCTTTTTTTACGCAATAAGCGTGAATGTAATACGAAAATACCTTGCTAATTTGGATGCAATTTCAATTTCGGCACTTGCCTTTTTATTTGTAGGTCCAGCATCTGGCATATATGTTTTTAGTAGTGATTTTGTCCCTTTACTTAATACTGATGGGGGTGTTAGGGCTCTTTTTTTCATAGTAATTTTAGCAGTTATTGGAACATCTCTGGCAGTAGTTATTTTCAATAGCCTTATAAAAGATTCCTCAGCAATTTTTGCGGCTTCTGTTACTTATCTTATCCCGATTGTTGCTATTTTCTGGGGCATTTTAGATGGGGAAAACATACTTTTCACCCACATTTTAGGGGCAACAATTATTCTTTGTGGAGTGTATCTAGTTAATAAGAAGATGGTTAACTAACTACTGGGACAATTTTTAAAGCTGCTACTTCCAAGGCAAGTTCAGCTAATTTGCTTTTCGTTTTTTCTAAACTTGCAAGAGTTTCATCCTTTGTTTGCTCATATTTATCTTTCATATTATCGAACAAATTGTTGTAATACGCAATACCATCATTCATATTTTCAAAAAAGCGATTAAAGTATTTCTCTTGCTTTTTGTTCCAATCTTTTTTAGCTTCCTCCAATTTGTTTTTAAGGAAGTCCATATACAAATTCAACTCTTTCATAAACATATTTGGTCTGTCAGTTCGAGTCATAAAATTTTCCAAACCGTAAATATGTTTGGTCATATCTTCTAATGACAATAACTTATCAAAATACGCCATATTTGGACCTGGACAAATGGAAACAGCTGTACTTTCCCTAGTTTCAATACCATTACTGACAACGGCTGCGGCTGACAAACCCATACACAAACAAACTTTCTCCGTTATCTCATTGGAAATACCAAGCTCTTCAATTTTATTTTTTTGGTATAAACGAGAAGCCGTGCAAACACCTTTTTCATCATATTCTGTGCTAAAAGCCAAATACCTTCTTGGGCAAGGACTTCCTGGCTTTCCGTCCTTCACTTTTTGTAATTTTTCTGCATCTTTGGATGAATTACGCAAATTATTAAATGGCACTCCAAGTGGCGATACATTACTTAAATATAAATCTTTTTCTTTTGCTTTAACGAGCTGCATCCTTGTTTTGTCGTCCACAGTGGTTACTTCAGGCACCAATAGGAACGGGGTTCCCCAACCAATAGAATCCAACTCATAATGTTTGATTAAGAAATCGTGTTCTTCAGCAGTCCCTACTCCACCTTGAGCTGTTATTTTTAATGATAGGGTTTTTTTAGGAATTACTCTGTTATTTGCCACAAGTGACGCTTTACAAATTGTATAAACCTCTTCAATTAACTCCTCTCGTTTTTCTCTGAATTCCGCTAAAATTGGTCCCATTAAATACCCATCAGTTGCAAAGGCATGCCCTCCGCAATTTAGTCCGGATTCAACTCTATATTCAGAAACCCATAATCCTTTTTTTGCTAAAAATTTTCCTTGAATCAGTGCCGATCGATAATCACTTACTTTAAGCACAATTTTCTTTTTAATATAGCCCTCAGCATTAGGGAAAAAGTCTTTAAATTTTGAAATATAACCATATAATCTTGGATTCATCCCTGCAGAAAAAATAATAGATGATGCTAAATCGCTATTGGCATAACCTCTAAGTGCAGCATGTGCATCATTATATTCTGATGGCAATGCTTCATCTTTAAAAAAGTTTGGCTTATCCACTTTTGTCATAATATTTACATCAATACTTCCCATATTTAGATTCTCTTTTAACCAAGTAGAAATCTCGACCAAATTGAAATATTTTTCAGTAAGTTTATTGAATTCTTTTTTTAATTCAGAGCTATCAGGAAAAGTAGAAAAAAATGTTTTCAAAGATTCTACTTTTTCTTTTGTAGCAGTAGTATATTCCTCATATATCTGGGAAGCTAATTTGTTTACTAAATTTAAGTAAGAAGTGATTCTGTCTGCACGATAATCCTTAGTATTATTTTTAATTTCTTCATATTTTAGATTATTTTTTTCTGTGTAAACTTTTCTTAATCTCTCTAGTAATACATCATCAGCTAAGGCAATTACCGAATTGATACCAAATTGTGCAACTTTTAGTGGAGTATCGGCTGTAAATGCTGTTCCCATTACAGGAATATGAAATGTATGTTGTTGTCTCATTATAAATCTTATGTATAATGGCTGCAAATATACGAATAAAGTAACCATTTAGCCAATTATTATTTATCTTTAACTACTAGATGTATGGTGTTTTGGCTTTTTTGTTCTAGTACTAACTCCTTATTTATCAGTAATTTTGCTATGGAATCTTCATCATAATGACGAATGGTATACATGATTAAATTTTCGTTAAAATGAACTTCAAAATTTTCTTTTAAAGCAGTCAATAATGTGGGGACTTTATGCCTGTCATTATCAACACAAACAGAGAAACTAATTGCTGAATTTTGCATCATATTCACCCTTACTCCATACTTAGCAAAAAGAGTGAAAATGGAACTTAAGTGTTCTTCCACAATAAAAGACAAGTTCTTATCAGAAACTGAAATAAGGATTTGATTTTCTTTTACAATGTAGGATGGCACAAATGGCTCCACATTTTCAAAATCACCAATAATAGAACTGTCTTTATTAGGGTTGATGAAAGATTTCACTTCTAAAGGAATAGATTTTCTTTGCAATGGTTGAATGGTTTTTGGATGCATCACTTTTGCACCATAATAAGCCAATTCTATTGCTTCCTTAAAAGGTATTTTCATCAATTGCTCAGTATCCTCAAAAAATCTTGGATCAGCATTGAGCACCCCATCCACATCTTTCCAAATTATGACTTGCTTTACATCAAGTGCAAAAGCCAAAATGGCTGCTGTAAAATCCGAACCTTCCCGGCCCAATGTTGTAGTAAAATTCTCGGAAGTGCCGCCAATAAACCCTTGTGTAATTATTGGAAAATATGTGATTTTATCTTTACAAAAAGTGATGGTTTGCTTCCAATCTATTTTTGCATTTCTGTATTTGTTGTCGGTTCGAATAATACCCCTTGCATCCAACCAAGAATTTTCAAAACCCTTTTCACTTAAATAGGCACTCATAATTTTTGTTGAAAGCATCTCGCCAATCGATACAATCTGATCATAATTAAAAGAAAAATCAGGGTTTGGCTCATCCTCCAACACCCACTCAATTTCAACAAACAGATTATTCACCTCATTATAAATAGAATTATCTGACTCAAATAATGTATCAATCAAATGGGCATGAAAATCTTTTACTACTTTGAGTTTGTTTTCTGCTTTTCCATTTTTTTTCACATAAGCCTCTGTTACTTCTTCCAACATATTAGTAACTTTCCCCATGGCGGAGAATACAATAATCAAACTATCATCCGAATAATCATCTAATATTTCGGCTACGCGCTTTATGTTTTCTATGTCTTTTATGGAGGTTCCTCCAAACTTAAATATTTTTATCATTTTTGGTTTTGAAATTTAAGGATACAAAGTAAAGAATTATTTTTTCAACTTATCTTTTAAAATTTCCGATATTTGCAGAAGATAAAAAGCAAATCATCAATTATGAAAATTGCATTCTTAACTTCTGGCGGAATTGCACCATGCCTGTCCGCATCCATTGGTAGATTAACTGAAAACTACTTGAATAATTATCCAAATGCCGAGATTATTGGCTACCTAAATGGCTACAAAGGTTTGCTTTTGGGCAACAGTATTTATTTTCCGAAAACACTAAAAGGGAAAACAGAACAATTTTATGCTTTTGGCGGTTCTCCTATTGGAAACAGTAGGGTAAAACTTAAAAATATAGAAGATTGTGTAAGCAAAGGATATGTAAAAGAAGGAGAAAATCCATTGGAAGTGGCGGCCAATCAGTTGGTAAAAGATGGAGTAACCATTTTACACACCATTGGAGGTGATGATACCAATACCACTGCTGCTGATTTATCCAACTATTTGAAAAAAAATAATTATGATTTAACGGTAGTCGGCTTACCTAAAACAGTGGACAATGATGTCTATCCTATTGCACAAACATTAGGGGCTTGGACGGCAGCCGAACAAGGCGCTATTTTCTTTGAAAATGTAGTAGGTGAAAACACAACATCTGACAGGCAACTCATCATTCATGAAGTAATGGGCAGGCATTGTGGATGGCTTACGGCTGCAACTGCTTTGGAATATCGCAAGCGATTGGGGAAAATGACATTCATTCCAGAAGTAGGAGTGGTAAAAGAAAAATGGGAGGTGCATAGTGTCCTTTTGCCAGAAGAAGAAATTGACTTTGACAAAGAGTGTAATCGCCTTAATAAAATAATGGACCAATACGATTGCGTGAATGTATTCTTATGTGAAGGTGCAGGATTAGACACCATTGTAAAAGAAACAGAAAAAGCGGGGGAAGATGTTTTAAGAGATGCTTTCGGCCATGTAAGGTTGGACGATTTGAACCCAGGACAGTGGTTTGCCAAGCAATTAGGAAATAGGTTAAAAGCCAATAAAGTTTTGGTACAAAAAAGTGGTTATTTTGCGCGTTCGGCAAAAGCAAATCAGCAAGATTTAGATTTAATTTTTGAAGTTGCTGATAAAGCAGTAGAAAGTGCAACAACTGGAATTAGTGGAGTAGTCGGCCTAGATGAAGAGGACAACAACAATCTTACATGCATTGCATTCGGCAGAATAAAAGGAGGAAAACCATTTGATACTTCACAGGATTGGTATCAAGATATGATGGGGGAAATTCGCACTATAAAATAGTTTTTCTTGAAAGCCCCACTACTTTCCTATTTTGGCCAGCCAAAAATTGCTTTAAAACTTAAAGAATGTATTGCTGAAGAAAAATCCAAAATTTGGCTGAAAGGGTTGGTGGGTTCTTCCTTTGCCTTGGCATCATCTGCAACTGTTAGAGAAAGTAAAAGACCACATCTTTTTATTTTTACTGACAAAGAACAAGCCCAATATTTTGTAAATGAAGTAGAAGCCCTTCTGAACAATGAAGTATTTTTCTATCCAGCATCTTATCGTAGGGCTTATCAGTTTGAGCAGACGGACAATGCCAATATTTTGCTCAGAGCAGAAGTGCTCAACAAACTCAACAACAAAAGAAATCCTATTATTATTACTTATTCTGAGGCGCTTTCAGAAAAAGTGGTGAGCAGAAGAGAATTAAAACGGCAAACAATCACTATTAAAATTGGGGATTTGCATGAAATTGAGGAGTTAGAAGAACAATTATTAAGTCATCATTTTGAAAAGGTTGATTTTGTAATTGAGCCCGGACAATTTTCCATTAGAGGTGGGATTGTAGATGTATTTTCTTATGCAGATGAGCACCCTTACAGAATTGAGTTTTTTGATATTCAGGTGGAAAGTATTCGCTCCTTTGACATCAATACTCAACTATCGATTGATACAAAAAATAAAATCGATATTGTGCCCAATACGGAGGCCAAGAAAACAGATAGCAAACATGTGAGTTTTCTGAATTACTTGCCTAAAAATGCAGTGATTTGGGCAAAAGACATTGCATACAGCAAAGGTATTTTGGATGATTATTTCGCTAAGGCAGAACAGCATTATAAAGAGTTAGAATCAATTGAAACTAAGCATCAAAAACCAGAGGAACTTTTTACTTCTGGAAGCAATTTTTGTGAGCAGTTAAGCGATTATACCATTATCGAACAAGGACATACTAACTTCTTTACTCCCAATCATAAATTAGAATGCAATACCCAAATTCTGCCTGTTTTCAATAAGCAATTTGATTTGCTAAAAGCAGATTTAATAGCCAATAATAAAAAAGGAATAAAAAATTTAATCCTTTGTTCATCTGAGGAACAAGAAAAAAGATTTGATGCAATTTTTGAAAATGCAGAAGAGAAAATTCAGTATCAGTGCATCCATTTTTCTTTACATCAAGGCTTTATTGATATCGATAATAAAATGGCCGTTTATACCGATCATCAACTCTTTGAAAGGCATCACCGATTTATTTCAAAAACCAAATTTAGCGACAAACAAGCCATTACCCTCAAGCAACTTACCAATTTGCAAATTGATGATTTTGTATCGCATATTGACCATGGGATAGGACAATTTTCCGGGCTACATAAAATTGACAATAACGGCAAAAAACAAGAGGTCATAAAACTAATATACAAAGACGGAGACATCCTTTATCTCAGTATTCACGCCTTGCATAAAATTGCAAAATTTTCAGCAAAGGAAGGACATCAACCCAAAATCCATCAGTTGGGAAGCCCTCAATGGTTAAAAACAAAAAACAAAACCAAGGCAAGGGTAAAACAAATTGCGTTCGATTTGATACAATTATACGCCAAACGAAAAACACAAAAAGGATTTGCTTTTTCTCCCGATACATATTTGCAATATGAATTGGAGGCTTCCTTTATGTATGAAGATACGCCCGACCAAAGCAAAGCCACAGAGGAACTAAAAGAAGATATGGAAAAAGATACACCAATGGATAGGTTAGTCTGTGGTGATGTTGGTTTTGGTAAAACAGAAGTGGCAATAAGAGCTGCATTTAAGGCGGTGGCTGATAGTAAGCAAGTGGCTGTACTGGTCCCCACCACTATTCTTGCCTTGCAGCATTACAAAACATTCACCAAAAGAATGAAAGATTTCCCTTGCAATATTAATTACATCAATAGATTCAAAACCAAAAAAGAGCAAACCGAGATCCTAAAAAAATTGGCTAATGGAGAAATTGACATTTTAATAGGAACACATAGAATTGTTGGAAAAGATGTAAAGTTCAAGGATTTGGGATTAATGATAGTAGATGAAGAACAAAAATTTGGTGTAAATATTAAAGATAAACTCAAAACCCTAAAAACGACTGTCGATACCTTGACCTTAAGCGCTACCCCAATTCCAAGAACTCTACAATTTTCTTTACTAGGTGCAAGAGACATGTCCATTATCAACACTCCTCCACCTAATAGACAAAGTATCGAAACTAGAATTATTGGTCTGAATCAAGATATTATAAGAGATGCCATTAGTTATGAAATGAGCAGGAACGGCCAAATATTTTTTATACATAATCGGATAGAAAACATTAAAGAAATAGCAGGATTTGTACAAAGATTGTGCCCTGATGCAAAAATAAAAACCGGACACGGACAAATGGTAGGTAATCAAATTGAACAGTTGATGGTTGACTTTATGGAAGGAGAATTTGATGTGCTTATTTCCACCACCATCATTGAAAATGGCGTTGATATTCCAAATGCAAATACCATAATAATAAATAATGCCCAAAACTTTGGACTGAGTGATTTACATCAAATGAGAGGAAGAGTTGGGCGCTCCAACAAAAAAGCTTTTTGCTATTTAATCAGCCCTCCAACACATCAAATTTCAGCAGAAGCAAAAAAGCGACTTACCGCTTTGGAACAATTCTCCTATTTAGGAAGTGGTTTTAATATTGCAATGCGCGATTTGGATATAAGAGGCGCGGGCGATTTGCTGGGTGCTGACCAAAGTGGTTTTATTAATGACATTGGTTTTGAGATGTATAAAAAGATTTTGGATGAAGCAATTGAAGAGTTAAAACAGGAGAAATTTCAGGATTTATTTAAGGATGAAAAGGAGAAGTTTTACATCAAAGATTGCGCTTTGGATACAGATTTAGAAATCTTAATTCCGCAGGATTATGTGAGTAATATTGAAGAGCGATTGAACCTTTATAAACAGTTGAATAGTTTTAAAAAGGAAGAAAAAATCACCTCTTTTGAAAATGAATTGGAAGATCGATTTGGTAAAATACCCAATATTGTTTATCAGCTATTTGACGCCTTGCGTTTAAGATGGCTGGGTAAGGAAATTGGTTTTACAAGAATAATCTTGAAATCAGGAAAAATGAAAGCTTATTTTACAGATGATAAAGATTCTCCTTATTTTGAAAGTCATCAATTTTCAAAAGTATTAGACTTTTTAAAAAACAACTTTCATACTACCCAGATGAAAGAAAAAAATGAAAAATTATCTTTTGTAGTAAAGGGGATTTCAGGGCTTGATAAAGCCATTAGTTTATGTAATAAAATTAATTGGAACGAATCGCCTCAACAGGATCCAACCGTGATGCCGAAAAGGCAGGAATAATACCACTTATCACACCAATTATTGCGGAAACGGAAAGCCCAAGAACAATATTTTGAGTTGTTAAATTCAAATTAAAATCGAGCATTTTTCCTGCAACAGTAGCTAAAGCCCAAACAATGGCTAATCCAAAAACTCCTCCTAACACACACAAAAAGATAGATTCAAAAAGAAATTGAAGAAGAATAAAAATATTTTTTGCGCCCAATGCTTTTTGGATGCCAATAATTTTAGTTCTCTCTTTTACCGAAACAAACATAATATTTGCAATTCCGAAACCCCCAACCAAAATGGAAAAACCACCTATAATCCAACCTGCAATTCCAATAACAGAAAATAATTCGTCCAATCCTTGTTTAATTAAACTCACTTCATTCATGGAAAAATTATCATCTTCCATAGGGCGAACTCTTCTTATGGTGCGCATAATTCCTCTTATTTCATTTTTCAATTCTTCATTGCTTACCCCTTCAAGCGCGCTTACCATAATTATGGGGTTGCTTATTCTTTCGTTTATAAATCTTTTTGCAAACCAGTAGGAACACAAGACTCCATTATCTTGTGAGTTTCCTGTGATACTTTCTCCCTGCTTTTCAATAAGTCCAATTACTTTTGCATTTATGCCAGAAATCTTGATTGTTTCTCCGACAGGATTAAAATCGAAAAGAGCTTCTGCCACATTATGCCCAATTAAAACAAAGTTTTTTCCAGAATTCATTTCGCTTTGGGTGAAAAATCTTCCCTTTTCCATATTGAAAGACAATATTTGAGGAAACTCATAAGTGATTCCGCTAATCTCTACATTTTCCAAAACATTATTTCCGTTTTTTACTGTTCTTCGGCCTTCAAAAAGAAAGGCAATAGAATTAGAATTTGTACATCTTTCTTTTATTTGTTTGAATTCCTTATAAGTAACTTTTGGTCTTTTAAAATATTTCCACCATTGGTATTCGCCCGACCCCCCCCATGGCCATTTTTGAATATACACCACATTTTCGCCTAAGGATTCCACACTATCACGCACATTTTTCTCCAGTGCATCAACAATAGTAAAAACAGAAATAATAGCAACAATCCCTATGGTTACTCCTAATAACGACAGAAAGGTTCTCAATCGATTATTTACAATTGCTTGCCAGGAAAAACGTACTGCTTCCGAAAAAAGTCTAATATACATAGATGGTTTTAAAAAGTTCAAATTTACAAAATTTTTGAGGGAGTTAACAATTGTGTAAAAGTTATTAACACTTCTGATATTTTGCATATTTATACTTGAATATTGAATAGGATTTGGGTAAAATTGCACTTAGAGATGACAGGAGAAATAATCATAAAAAACGCTCTTATTTCAGTATTCCATAAAGATGGATTGGGCGCGATTGCACAAAAATTAAAACAGCTTGGCGTAAATATTTACTCAACAGGAGGAACTCAGAAATTTATTGAAGATAAAGGGGTAAGCGTAAATAAAGTGGAAGATTTAACCTCCTACCCTTCCATATTAAGTGGGCGAGTAAAAACGCTTCACCCAAAAGTTTTTGGCGGCATTTTGGCAAGAAGAGAAGAAGAAAATGACCAGTTACAATTGGCAGAATATGACATTCCAGAATTCGATTTAGTAATAGTGGACCTCTACCCTTTTGAAAAAACGATTGCATCTACTACTGATAATAAGGAGATTATTGAAAAAATTGATATTGGTGGAATTTCACTAATTCGGGCAGCTGCAAAAAATTATAAGGATGTAGTTATTGTTTCAGAAATGAGTCAGTATGATGAATTGTTGAAAATTTTGGAACAAGGTAAAAGCACAACATTATCACAAAGGAAAGAGTTTGCTACTACTGCTTTTAATATTTCATCACATTATGATACTGCTATTTTCCATTATTTCAGCAATAATGATGATGTTTTCAAGCAAAGTATACGAAAGAAAAAGAAATTGCGTTATGGAGAGAATCCCCATCAGAAAGGAATATTTTTTGGGAAGATTGATGATTTATTTGAGCAAAAAAATGGAAAAGAATTATCCTACAATAATCTTTTAGATGTTGATGCGGCTGTGAACTTGATATCAGAATTTAACGAATGTACTTTTGTAGTTCTGAAACACAATAATGCTTGTGGACTTGCAAGTAGAACAAAGTTGATTGACGCTTGGAAAGACGCACTTGCAGGAGATCCAGTTTCAGCATTTGGCGGAGTAATAATTACAAATCGTGAGGTGGATTTAGAAACGGCAAATGAAATTAGCAAGTTGTTTTTTGAAGTTATTGTCGCTCCCTCATACAATGAGGACGCCCTCAAAATTCTTTGCCAAAAAAAGAATAGAATTGTATTAGTTCAAAAAGAAATTACATTGCCTAATATTCAGTTTCGTACTGCTTTAAATGGGGTTTTGTATCAGGAAAAAGATGTGAAAACTGATAGCGTATCGGAGATGAAAATAGCAACTAAAACTACACCAACTGATAAGCAATTTATCGATCTTGAATTTGCATCAAAGGTTTGCAAACACACTAAATCGAATACTCTTGTTTTTGCTAAGAATAAACAATTATTGGCTAGTGGAGTTGGGCAAACTTCAAGGGTTGACGCCTTAAAACAAGCGGTGGTAAAAGCCAATAACTTTGGATTTGATTTAAATGGAGCGGTTATGGCTTCTGATGCTTTCTTCCCATTCCCCGATTGTGTGGAACTGGCAAATAATGCTGGAATAAAAACAGTTATTCAACCAGGAGGATCAATAAAAGACCAGCTCTCCATTGACTATTGTAATGCAAATAACATGAGTATGGTGATGACAGGGATAAGACATTTTAAACACTAAAAAATAAAACTATGGGCTTTTTTGATTTTATGACAGAAGAAATAGCAATTGACCTTGGCACCGCTAATACTCTAATTATCCACAAGGATAAGATAGTGGTTGATGAGCCATCTATTGTTGCAAGAGATATTCAAACCAATGAGATTGTCGCCATTGGAACAAAAGCACAACAAATGCAAGGAAAAACGCATAAAAATATTGAAACTATTCGTCCTTTAAAGGATGGAGTGATTGCGGATTTTCAATCTTCAGAACAAATGATAAGAGGGTTTATAAAAATGATTCCAAGAAAAAGATCTTTGTTTTCTCCTTCACTTAAAATGGTTATTTGTATTCCATCTGGGGTAACGGAAGTAGAAAAAAGAGCTGTAATTGATTCAGCTGAACATGCCGGAGCGAAAGAGGTTTTTTTGATTCATGAACCAATGGCGGCTGCAATTGGAATAGGCATTGATGTATTGGAACCCAATGGAAATATGGTGATTGATATTGGAGGTGGAACAACTGAAATTGCTGTTATCTCATTAGGAGGAATTGTTACCGAAAAATCAATCAGAATTGCTGGTGATGAATTTACCGACAATATCAAAAATTACATGAAAACAAGGCACAATATTGCAATTGGCGACACTACTGCTGAAAGGGTAAAGATAAATGTGGGTTCAGCACTTACCGAATTGGATGAACCACCCGCTAATTATCCTGTTCATGGTAGAGATTTAATGACAGGAATACCAAAAGAAATTGTGGTTACTTACAAAGAAATAGCTGCAGCAATGAACAATTCTATTGAGCAAATTGAAGAGGCAATAATGAGTGCCCTTTTTAAAACACCGCCTGAACTTTCAGCTGACATCTACAATACAGGACTTTACTTGACCGGTGGCGGTTCAATGCTCAGAGGGCTTGACAAAAGAATCTCTCTGAAAACTAAATTACCTGTTTATGTTGCAGAGGATCCGCTAAGAGCAGTTGCCAGAGGAACGGGAATTGCCTTAAAGAATATTGAGAAATTTCCTTTTTTACTAAAATAAAATTGGTTGATGTATGTACAACCTAATTCGGTTTGTAAAAAAATATCATTTCATACTTTTATTCCTTCTTATAGAAGGTTTTTCTGTTTTTCTTTTAGCTACTAACAACCACTATCAGGGAAATAAAATAAACGCTTTCAGTCAAAAGTATGTTGGAAGTTTACATGCTGGACTGTCTAATATTTCTGATTTTTTCAAGCTTAAACAAACTAACAAATTCTTGGCTGATGAAAATGCAAAATTGCATTCGCTTTTAGAAAAACAAAGTATTTTGAGCAATGATTCTTTAATTTTTGAAGCCCCTTTATTCAAATATCAATCGGCAAGAGTTATAAATAATTCAGTTCATAAAAGCAATAATTATCTAACGCTCAATAAAGGTACGCGCCATGGCATAAAAGAAGGAATGGGTGTGATTACAGAAAATGGAGTTATAGGCATTATTCATTCTGTCTCCGATAGATTTTCACTAGTAATTTCTGTTCTACATCAAAAATCAAGCATTAGTGTAAGGTTAAAAAATGAAATGTTTTTAGGGAGAATGCTCTGGAGTGGGTTTGATTACAGAAAAACTACTATTGACGATATTCCAAATCATGCAAATTTAAATATTGGAGATACCATTATAAGCAGTGGTAATTCTGCAATTTTTCCGGATGGAATAATAATTGGTAAGGTGATTTCCTTCCAAAAAATTCCAGGGGATAATTTTTATAAAATTCAAATTCAATTCTTTGAGGATTTAAATCGAATCCATTATGTATATGTTGCTGAATCGCTAATTAAAGATGAAAAAGAGTTGTTGGAATTAAACGCAAAAGATGATTAAACAACTTTATAAATATTTTTGGCTAACGCCCATTTTTATCTTTATTCAGGTTTATATACTAAATCAAGTATTGTTTAACGGCTACATCAATCCTTATTTTTATATCATGCTGATTATTTGTTTGCCCCAAATAACACCTAGATGGTTCTTGCTTACTTTTGCATTTTTATTAGGGGTTTTTCTTGATGTTTTTGAAGGGTCTATCGGCTTTCATTCCACCGCTTGTGTAATGATTGCTTTTTTAAAGCCTGCTTTTGAACGGATTATTATTCCTAAAAATACAATAAGCGCAGAGCAGGACTTATTTTTGCAAAAATTAGGTTTTAAAATGTTTTCTGTATTTGCATTTATGTTGATTTTTATTCATCATACAATTTTGTTTTTATTAGCTCATTTTAAACTAGCAACATTTATAGATATTATTGGTAAAATAGCGCTAAGCAGTTTTATAACATTTGTAATTATCCTTGTTTGCCAGTTCTTTTTCTTTAATTCTGATAGGCGAAAATGAAAGTCCACAATAACAGAAAATTTATTGTAAAAGGAATTTTTATTTTTATTGCATTGGTTTTTCTGTGCAAGCTTTTCTACATACAAGTTGTAAATGATAAATATAAATTTTCAGCAAAAAATAATGTATTACGATATGATGTGAAGTATCCTGGAAGAGGATTGTTATATGATAGAAACAATCAGCTTTTGGCTTATAATGAGGCCTCATACGACTTGATGATTGTACCAAGGGAAGTTAAAGAGGATATCGATTCTACTTTGCTAATCAATTTGTTAAAAATTTCATTAGAAGAATATTCTGAAAAAATAAGAACAGCAAAAAAATATTCAAAGTATAAAGAAAGTGTATTTGTAAAAAAGATTGACGCAAAAACCTTTGCTACATTACAAGAGATGCTATATAAGTTCAAAGGCTTTTTTGTTAGAACAAGAAGTACCAGAAAGTATCCTATAAATACAGCCTCAAATGTTATGGGTTATTTAGGAGAGGTGAATAATAAAAATATTTTAGATGATAACTATTATACAAGTGGAGATTTGATTGGAATAAGTGGAGTGGAAGTGGCCTGCGAACAATTATTAAGGGGAGAAAAAGGAATGGAATTGGTTTTGGTGGATGTTCATAACAGAAAAAAAGGAAAATTTAATGAAGGAAGATACGACACAAATGCCGTTTCAGGAGCAAATATCACAACTACTATTGATGCTGATTTACAAAAATATGGCGAGCGTTTAATGCAAAATAAAATTGGGAGTATAGTTGCAATTGAGCCCTCAACTGGTGAAATTCT
>Ga0209554_1000854_pt1 | contig 24859 bp, 22 predicted proteins | sample MarorgKNORR_S2LV_5_FD_188221 | JGI IMG/M metagenome (GOLD analysis project Ga0209554, IMG submission 188221) | Marine microbial communities from the Southern Atlantic Ocean, analyzing organic carbon cycling - Bottom_A/KNORR_S2/LV (SPAdes) (version 2) | ecosystem: Environmental > Aquatic > Marine... | reverse complement strand
GCCGTTGGTGAGAAAACCAGCCCCAAGGGGCATCAGGTTACCATACTCAGGATGTTCCTGGTAAAAATGCTCATAATCAGCAGCATTGATCTTTTCCCATAAAAAACTGGCCGTCAAACTGGCAATACCATCAGTTCCAACAAGGATCAATCCGTCCGCAGCAGCGGCAGGATTGGTAGGGGTGACATTGATCAATTCCTCATAGGCCACATCTTCCGCCAGAACCAATCCGGACTGTTCGGCAAAATAAAGTCCATGGTCGTGGCACACGACGCATCTGGGTGCCCAGATGGTATCTTGGATAATATCCCAGGTGGAAACTTGAGCAACCAATCGTGTAGATAAGAAAATGAGAAAAACTAAATAATTTCGGATATGTGTGTTTTGATGTTTCATAAGTAACTGGAAATTAATTCTAACTATCGAACCACTGCAAATTTCCCAATGTGTTCACCTAAAACTTTTTCACCATCATCTGAGAGTTGTTCAACATGAAATAAATAGAGTCCCGGCGCGATTTCCTGGTTATTCACGGTCCGCATATCCCACCAGGCATTGCCAGTCACATCACTTTTATGTTCAAAGAGATTATTCGCATCACACCCCACCACACATTCTCCCGTGATGGTGAAAATACGGATCCTGCAGTGAGATGGAAGATTTGTGAACCGGATCCGCCTCAGGAATTCGGATTCCTTGAAATTCGACCGAACAATATAGGGATTCGGCACTACTTGGACCTGGTCTAAATTCTCCCGGGGTTGATTTCCAGGATAGACTTGCACAAAATTCCGGTCGAGAATGGTGGTCCCTTTTGAATTTTCAATCGAGGCATATCCTTCCGGATTTGCCCACTCGTTGGGATTTGAATAATTCGTATCAACAACTGTTTCAAACTGGCCATCTCCAATGGAAATGTAGCGTGTCACATAGGTGGGCTCCACGCCCATATCATACCCTACAACAGAATACGTGTATTCCAAGCCATCGGTAACATTCTCATCCACAACCAGGTACTTGAAAGTATCTCCTGCCACGATTTTCCAATCAGTTTCATCAAGTCGAACGATGTCCAGCCCTGTATCATCCCCAAGACTAAACCAGGGATAAAAAGGATCTTCCCCTTGGATCCCATGGCCGCGGCGCAGGGATTCATCACATTCATAACTATTCGAATAAACACAATGGAGAGAATCTTTTTTAGCAGACAAGTCATACTGTTCAAATGGCCGCCAACCTACAAAAAGGCCGTCCGTATCATAGATCCGGTCGGATGCACTGCCCCAGGTTTTTCCGCCATCGATACTTTTATAGATCTTATATCCTTCAAAATCAGAATAGCCTGTCAATACATCAATGGATGTTTCAGCCACATCGTTCCAATAGATATTAACCGCACCCGTATCTGTTTCAGCCAGGACTGTGGGGCGGGTGGGCGGTGTAAATCCCTGGTACCGGGAATTATACATGACCTGTGCAAACCGGGCATTATTGATCAAGTCATTTTCATTTTGGCCAAAAATGATACAGAATGAAAAGGGAACCTCACGGCCAACTGGAAGATCGAAAGGGCCGCAACTCATAAAAATGGAACAATCCAAGCCCTCCGGTTCCCTTAAAAAAGCTGTTTCTTCATACAGTCCTTCCAGGGAATCAAAATGGGGATTCAATTCCGTCCCCAGGTCAGTTCCGGGACTTGGCGTATGGAAGTGCCATTGGTCCTCCCCAGTACTCAAGTTCGTGGTATCCCCAGCCATGATCTTGTACATAATCTCTTCCTTGTTCCTGGCCTGGGGACAGCCAAGGGCTCCCGCATAACAGCTGCTTGTATTGCTTTCCATATTCACAACACCGGGACGACTGTACCAGTCAAACCAATGCCAGTCCGTCATTTTCAGGGGCTCCCCCGGGAAAATATCAACCGTACCATCCTGGTCCAGATCCACTGGATCTGTTGCCCGGGGAGAATCAAGCAATTGGGTTGCCACGAGCCCAAAATCTGTCCCGGGTGAAGAATCGCCACTCATGGCATAACCCCGGGCAGGTCCGCTGATCCCGTCAAAATCCCCGACCATGGCCATGGAGATGAGCATTCGCTCATTATTTTGTTCAAAGATCTCCCAGTAATATTTCATAAAATCGTCATCATTTGTATGGAGAGATGAACTGAACCCGAATTCATTCCCAACAAGGACATCCGCGTCAAAATAGAATCCCAGAAATGTGCCCTGGTAATCAAATCCTTTTCCGTGGTTAAGCTTCGTTCCATCCGGCATGATCATGGCTTCTCCACATTTCTGGTTCCCAAAATCATCATAGATTGGTTCCCCATTTTCGTCCTCTGCGCACCATTCACCACTTTCATTCCGGACCCTTACAGTTACAAATAAAATATCCTCTGCGTAGGACACGCCATAGGAATGAGCCTCCATCATGACCCGCAGCCCCATGGGATAGGCCGTTTGCTCATAATCATCATTGGTATTCACCATATTGCCTCGATGCGCCCAGCGATCATCAAATTCCATATACACATCCATATCTGAAATGAACCTGCCATCCACAAATTCCCAACAGTCTGGATCTTTCCTAGATTGAGAGCAACCGGGGAGATTAATATTATAATCTTCAGCCCACCAGCCGGGCCAAAATGATTCTTGCGTCCCCAGATTCTCATTATATCGCAAGGGCCAGGAGTCGCTGTAAGCACTATGGGCCAGGAGCGGATAGGTATCACTGGGGTCGGTTACATAGGTATTCCCGAATAGGTCGCCATTGGTTACATCCGTATTATGGGTATTTACCCTGGCCATGGTGGATGCATGCCATTCACCATTGGGCGAACCTTGTATGCGGGAGATCCAGGATTCAGCAACCGTATAACCATAGTACATATATTCATCATCATCGGTCCATTCCTCCAGGTCAGCACCATAATTGTAGAAATCGAATTGGTCCTCCCTTTCGATCAGTTTGGGCCGCAGCGCCCAGGGATAAATAAACCCGATCCGAGCCCCGGATCTATTCGGATCCAATTCACCTAATACTGAAAGAGCGATCTTCTTTTCATCGTGGTCAATAGACCATTGATTATGGCGGTCAAATAAATCCTTGGACTCTTTTCTTGAAACACTGTCCGGTTCCCATTTTCCGAAATCTTCATCTGCTTCAAAAAGGATGCCCACATAATTCGTATCGCCATCCATAAACCAGTTATCATAGGCGTCTCCCGAAACCCATATGCCATAGAGGGGTACCCCATCTTCATCCACGATATATTCCACATTATTCCAGATGAAATCACTGGAATATTTTTGTCCAGGTACACCAGCTAAAAAAGCTACTGAGGGTAAATAGGAATACCCATTCCAGATTCCCATGGGATGCTCGTCCCAATTGATCACATTGCCATAATTGGAAATGGCTGCCTGGGCTTTCCCCTGGAGCAGGTATCCAATGGCACGGTCACTCATAGGGTTGGTAGGAAATGGATTGTCACCGATCTTACCTACAGCGCTATAGCGAAAAGGGTCCAATGCATTGGCGCCCTGGTCCTGGATTTCTTCAGCTAAATTGAGTGAGAATAGAAGAATACAGATTAAATATCGAAAAAATTGATCCATAGAACAGGATCAATTTAAAAACCTGCGAACCGTATCCAAACTGATGTTCCCTCCGCAGATCACCACACCAACTCGCAAACCTTTCAGATCCGCCTTCTTTTTCAATAGTGCCGCCACTGCAGTTCCTGCGGCACCTTCCAATAATTGATGTTCCTTTTCAATATACAGGACCATGGCTTCTTTGATCTCATCTTCAGTGACCAGGACAGATTCATCAATCACCTCACAACACACCGGGAATGTGATCGTATTTTCCTCCACACCTCCAGCGGTACCATCAGACAGGGTTGGTTTGGATTCCAGGTCTAAGATTTTACCTGCTTTTATGGAATGGAGCATAACAGCAGAATTTTCCGGAGAACAGCCAATCACAAGAATCTCTGGCCAAACGGTTTTTAGGTAACTTGCGGTTCCGCCAATGAGTCCGCCACCCCCAACTGAAATAACAATGGCATCCAAACCATCACATTGGGATTTTATCTCAACGCCGATGGTCCCCTGCCCTGCCATAACAAAAAGATCATTATAGGGTGAAACATAGGTTTTTCCCGACCCGTCCGCAACCTCCCGGGCTTTTGCTTCAGCCAAGACACAATCATTGCCATGAATTTCGATCTTAGCGCCAAATTGTTTCATATTTTCCAGTTTGGTGGAGGAGGCATCATCCGGGACGTAAATAGTACAATCGATCCCAAATTTCCCTGCCGCATAAGCCACAGCCGCACCATGGTTCCCAGTGGATGCAGACACAACACCATTGGCTTTTTCTTCGTCATTTAAGGACAAAAGTTTGTTTGTTGCGCCCCGGGCCTTGAAAGAACCGGTAACTTGTTCGTTCTCCAACTTGAACCAAACCTCCGCACCGGTTAATTCTGAAAATGCTTTCGAATGAATAAATGGTGTTTTTCGGATAAAGGGTTGGATTTGGGTTGCTGCAGATTGGATAAATTTAGGGAGTGCCATTTTCAAATCTTACAATTGTTTTATAATAATTAATAAAAAAATAATTATTCTATATTTTAAGTTAGATCTCCCAGAATAAATTCCAATAATTTTTAAAAAGCATATTCCAGGTTCGCTCGGGCAATCACCGTATTTTTCTTTACACCACTGGTTTCTTTCGATCTGAATTCGCCCTGAGTATTCACACTAAATCGATCGAATATTTTCCATCGTATCCCACCTTTAAAACCTATCCATGACATATCGACCAAACCAGAACCTTTCGCATAATTTACACCCCCTTTTGCCAGGATTCGATTTTTTAAAAGAGGATATTCAGCATCAAAATTGGTGGTTAAAAAATCCTGATTTCCCCGCTCGCCGGGACCAATGCTCAATTCACTATGGTTGCTTGTTATATTGATGGACGTCTTCAAAGGGAAATTATACCGGGTTGAGAGTGAAAAATTCATGACATTGATGGACATGGCAGGATCGACGAAATTTGTATCTCGATCATTGAATTTATCTGTTTTATTCACATTAATAAATGTGCCACTCAATGCATGGGACCAAACCAAGTCAAACCGATGACTGATATTCACCATAAAATTATTGGTGTGAGTATTCTCCCGATTATCGCTAAAAGTTGTGTCCGTGAGTTGTACCAGTTCATCAATACCATTATCCCGATCGATAGACCGAAAAGTAAAATTCAGTGTTGGCAGTCCAGGGCCAGGTAAAGCATTCAGTCCCAATGAAAGTGTATTCTGGGATTTCACCTTTTCTACGACCGTCAAAATGTCATCATCCTGATGTTTATAACCTAGGGTGAGCATGAGCCGGTTCTGGAGCAATTTATATTTATCAGAGATGGACCATTCTCGCTTGTTTTTTACGAGATATGGATTGGCCAGGGAATTGAATTCCGGGCCTATCTGGCTGTATTCCAACGCAAGATAATTGCCATAAAAGTTTGTGATTGCCCTACCCCGGTACGCTAAGGAAGGCATAGACAGAACTGCATCCATGAGGTCAACAGTTGCATTGTCTCCAAAGGCGTTAATATCAATGGGGACCAATGGCGCCATGTTAGGATTAATGATCAGGATTTTCTCATAATCAGCTGGATCTGGAAAACTAGACAGGTCAAAACTGGAGAGTTTGTTATCCAAAGAATCATCCATCAATGTATCTAGGGCCGCCAGGGTGAGTGGGCCTCCCCAGATATTAGTGTTGGTTAAGCTGAATGCCAGTTCACCGTCCAATCGGAGCCGTTTATTAAACAGAGAGATGCCAAGGTCAGTTCCAATTACCAAGTTATCTTTTGGGCCATCACCATTCCAATCCTTTCCCTCGAGAAATTGTGCTTTTGTCCCCAATTCTCCAATGGTATAAACTAATCCAGAATCCAACTCGGTAACCAGCCCGGAGGCACTGGGGGAATAAATAATGGTTGCATCATTAAGAATTGGATTCACGCTAGTTGTGTCATCTCTTGCTTTCAAAAAATTGAGTCCCCACTGGAATTTTTCTCCACGACCTAAAGCCAATCTACCGGCCATCACATTTTGTGCGAACGTGTACCCGTTTCTGCTTAATGAAAGGAATTTGGTCCCTTGATCATCCGTATCAATACTGTATGAATAAGCTTTTTTCAGATCACCTTCGATGGCACGATTAATTTCCCCTTGAACAAAATGGAGGTTGAACCAACTCCATTTAATATTTGCATTCAACCCTCGGATTCGTTTCCCATTCATTGTAAAGCGGGACAAGCGTGGATTTGAATCACCTACATTAATGGTAGCATAATCTTTTAGGGCAATTTCAAACCCTAATATATTTCGAGGTTGATAAAGTGCTTGCTCTTGGGTGGTGATTTTTACATTGGTTTTAAACTTCATCCATTCATAAGCAGAACCTTTAAAATTCAACATCACTTGACTAATGTTAAGTGTTTGATCATCAATTTGATCCATACTACTACTGGATCTTATACGACCAGAATATTTCAGGATAGGTTTGCGCAAAGTTGTCGTAAATGACCAAGTTTTCGGACCTCCTCCATCAATGAAAAGTTGAATCTGGTGTAGACCGGGATCTAATTGATCCAAAAGACACGTCACCATATCCTCATCCATATAAGCTAAGTCTGAAATATCTTCACCATCCAACAAAAGTTGAATATTATTCGGGTTAATGCCTCTCATTCCAAAGGTTGATATTGCAATTAAAACATCATGGCCGGAGATCTCTGAGTTAGGTTCAGGGCTCATGATCAATACATCGGACTGAGATAAAAGAATGCTCGTAAATAGAGCCAGGTAAATAAAATTCTTTTTCATAATCATCATATTTCTATTGGAATCGAATAATGATTTCTTTGATGTTCCCATCTTCATCTTCAACTTCGAAACGTAATTCTTGTGTTGGTATTTCAACATCCGCATCTTCAAATCCAGCCAGGTCATCGGTGGTTGTTTCGTGAATTTCCAAGGATCCTTCCGGCGTTGAAACGGCTGTTTCCCCTTGCTCAACTTCTGTGGTTTCACCTGTGAACGAATTGGTCACCTCAATCAAACCTTCTAACAAGGTAAAAGAATCACCCGTGGATGGATCAGAAGCAATGGTTAGTTCAGTGCCTTTTACTGAAGCGACTGATGTGGGTGTGACAATTCTAAATTCATTTCCCTTTTGTGGTGTTATACTGGCGGCAATTTTTCCATATTTAATATCAAGAGATTTATTGATCTTGCCTCCGGTACGATTCCCCGCAACTGTTAGGTCCGAATTCCCAAGCAACTTGACAACCGTTTTATCATCCAAATACATTATGGCAGCGAATCCATCTTTCCCGGTGAGAATTTTATCTTGGTCACTGAGAGCTGTTCCGGGTTTTAAGGATTGTTTTTCTGGACTGCCTTTTTGTATGACTGAAACCTTGCCCTTTACTTTGATTGCAATGGCAATCTTGGAAGAAGCCATAACGGACGTGAAAATGCATAGACAAAGAATAAGATTGTGTTTCATTCTGACACCTCCACCGAAATGATTTCAACCGGTTGATATGTTTCATTGCCATCATCATCTTCCGTCGCAATGCCCATGGAAACCAAAGATTGCACAAATGAAACATCCACACTTTCACCATTCAAGGTGATAGTGCCATTGGCAGCCATGCCTTCTGCCTCGCCACCAGATCCGAAAATCTGGTTCGCTAATTCATCGCCAATAAGAGACCGCAATGCCATCCCGGCAGGGCTCGTATCTTCTGATCCCGGATCGCTGCTCTCTGCCGATGTGAAATCCTTCACCTTAAAGGACATGATATCACTCATTAATTGTTCGGTCCCGGATGTGGTTGTCATATCTTTGCGAATTTGCCAAACATAGACTTTTCCCGGTTCAAGATCACCTGCATCCGTTGGATATTGAAATGTGGTCACACCGAATCCAACGGGCTCAAATCCCAACGATTGATCTAACGGTAAACGGGTCACCGATTCGATGGCCTGATCCATGGAGGAATGTTCCTGTGATTTAAATTCGGCTAGACGGATAAAAAATTCGCATCCACTTTCACCCGTAATGGGATTGGTATAATTACAGGGGTCCGATTCCCACTGCAAAACTGGGAAGGATGTGTACACTTCGTTAAGTGTTGTATCGGCTAGAATCCCACCGGGAGAAACCAGTTGCAGCGTCGCTGGATTAGCAATATTTAAAATATCTTCTTTCACAATTTGCTGGCCATCCTCGGAAGTTGCAACCACTCTGAAGGTGTAAACCCCATCCGGTAGTTGTCCTGTTTGAAGAATGGCACTGAACATTTTCTCTGCCTGCTCCATATCTAATTGTTCCGTTATGTCAAGGTGGAGTGCAACAGGATTGCCATGGTCGTCGAAGATCTGGTCTGTGGCTAGATTCAGATCCATATTGGATAAATGGATAGGAGCGGACAGGATGATAGGCTGTGTTGTTTCAACTTTGACCAATGTTTTATGATCAACACCCAGCGCATCAGAATCAATAATGATTTCAAATTCAATATCCACACCCACCGTATCTGCAGCACCGGATTCACGACTCAGTTCAGCCATGAAGATGGGCATGTTGGATTCACCTGTATTGATATCCACCATACTCAGGTAATAGGTTACATAGGAAGTCCAACTTACATCAAACTCAATTTGTGGAAACGCTAATGACAGCCAAGACAGGAACGCACATACTTGTTTAGAGATTTTTAAATTTTGCATTTGATTATTACCTTTGATGTGTATCTCTAATTTGTGGAATTATTTAGGAAGTGAAACCTACTCATTCAGGGAAAGGTTAGCCAATCTGTTCTCCATGATAATAATTCTTTTCCCACAGTTTAAACCCATTGGGAGTAAACTTGACCCAAACACCATCTTTCTCTCCATGGACATATTTTCCTTCCTTTAATTTTTTACCATTTTTCCCCCAGTGAATCCATTTAACATGTTTATCACCGTTTTCATAATTCCCCTCTTCCATGAGAGTCCCATCTTTCCGCCATTCTTTCCACTTTCTATCTTTACTGCCATTGAAATAGGTTCCTTCTTTTTCCTTTTGTCCAATTGAATAATAAAATGTTTTTTGAAAGAGTTCCAGTCGATTAATTGATTCCCGGTAATGATGGACAACTTTCGGAAGTCCATTTTTATGGAATTGGTCTACCACCTGGATGGATTGCGAAAATAATAAAGTGCATAGGAATGGAATAAGGACGAGAAAAATTTTCATGATGAATTGAATTTAATAGAAGACTAACCCTTGGAAATTGCTGAATTTGTTAGAAATAAAAAACACCTACTTTTCTAGGAGAGTTTTTAATATTGGTTTAAAAATAGGGTCATCGCGGTATCCTGTACCTGACTATATGTATCATTATTCTGCCATCCCGAACCAATTTAAACAGCATTGTCATTTTGATGGAGCAAACTCGTTAATACATTCTCGAGCCTAGGTCCATAAACGAGATTACCACGTCCCTCCACTCCTTGTAATGACAGGACAGGGAAAACAATTATAATAAATGTTATTGAAAAAAAAGCCATCCGCCGGTTGACGGATGGCTTTTTAACTAATCCTAAGTTTGGACTATAAAGGTTTTACCTGTTTAGCAACAGGACCTTTAGGACCATCACCAACTTCAAACTCGACTTTTTGATTTTCAGAAAGCGTTTTGAAGCCGTCCATCAAAATTTCATTCATGTGAACGAAAAGATCCTTTTGACCTTCACATTCGATAAAACCATAGCCTTTAGAATTATTGAACCATTTAACGGTCCCTTGTTTTTTATCTGGCATTTGTTTCCTTTATCTTTAGTAAGATGTTATAAGCCAATTTTACCTGGCTTAGTGGGCGATGAGAGATTCGAACTCCCGACACCTGCGGTGTAAACGCAGTGCTCTAACCAACTGAGCTAATCGCCCTTAAATTTAGCCGGCGATATTACTTATTTCAATTAGGATTTTTTAGATTTTTTTACAGTTTTCAGTACACCGGGAACGGCAATTTTCAGGACATCCCTAATCTCTTTTGCAAAGTGGAAGATCAGGTCTTTAGCCACATGGTCAGGAACGTCTTCCAGGTCTTTCCGGTTATGCTCAGGGAGGATGACCTCCTTAATACCAGCACGGTGGGCAGCGGTCACTTTTTCTTTCACGCCACCAATGGGAAGTACATTCCCCCGCAGGGTAATTTCACCCGTCATCGCTATTCTATCCTTTACAGGAATCCCCGTCAGTAAGGAAACCAGGCTGGTAACCATGCTGACCCCAGCCGAGGGGCCGTCCTTTGGAATCGCACCAGCGGGCACATGAATGTGAATATCAGTATATTCATTGAATTCTGGATCAATTCCGAATTCATCCGTATGAGACCTGACAAATGTGAGACCGGCAGTGGCAGATTCCTTCATCACATCGCCAAGTTGGCCCGTGAGAATGAGTTTACCTTTTCCTTTCATCCGGGTGGATTCCACGAACAGGATATCTCCTCCAGCGGCAGTCCAGGCCAATCCAGTTACAACACCAGGTTTGGTTGTACGTTCCGCAAGCTCGGAGTGAAATCGGGGGGCTCCCAAATAATGACTCACTGCTGACTTGGTGATTTTAATTTTCTTTGTTTTTGACTCTACAATTTTCCGGGCGACTTTCCGCAAAATATTCGCAATTTCCCGCTCCAGGTTACGGACACCTGCTTCCCGTGTGTAGGACCGGATCAATTCCTTGATTGAATTTGAGTCGAAAGAAACATCTTCTTTAGATAACCCATTCTCTTCTACCTGTTTTGGGATAATATGGTGTTTAGCAATCTGTACTTTTTCATCTTCAATGTATCCGGAAAAATCAAGGATCTCCATCCTGTCACGAAGAGCAGGCGGAATCGCATCCTGGTAATTCGCCGTAGAGATAAACATGACGTTGCTGAGATCAAAATCCACTTCCAGGTAATGATCACTGAAGGAATGATTCTGTTCCGGATCCAATACTTCCAGCAATGCTGAGGAGGGATCCCCCCGGAAATCAGCACCGAGCTTATCAATTTCATCCAGCATGAATACAGGATTGTTCTTACCCGCTTTCTTGATACTTTGAATGATCCGGCCGGGCAATGCGCCAATATAGGTTCTCCGGTGGCCACGGATCTCCGCTTCATCCCGGACGCCACCTAAAGATAATCGAACGAATTTTCGTCCCATGGAACGGGCAATCGATTTCCCAAGGGATGTTTTTCCCACACCGGGGGGACCACCGAAACACAAGATAGGACCCCGAACGGTGCCATTGGGATCTTTCTTTTGTTTCAAGTTGCGGACTGCCAGGTATTCAATGATCCGTTCTTTCACTTTTTCCAAACCATAATGATCTTCATCTAAAATTTTCATTGCTTCTTTAAGATCGATACGGTCATCGGTAGAATCACTCCAAGGTAGTTCAGACAACCATTCAATATAGGTCCTGGAAACGTTGTATTCGGGAGATTGTGTTGGAATTCGTGATAATCGATCCAACTCTTTCATGGCAACTTTATCTGCTTCTTCCGGCATTTTAGCGTCTTTTAATTTGTTCTCCAATTCCTTGAGTTCAACCGATCCTTCATCTTCACCCAATTCCTTTTTGATCGCTTTCATTTGCTCCCGTAAATAATATTCACGCTGCGTTTTGCTGATCTCATCATGAACTTCAGTCTGGATCTCCTCACCTAGTTTGATCCGTTGGATTTCCCGGGAAATGAGGGTTAAAGATTTCTCGATACGTTTCTTGATATTTAATTCTTCCAGGACTTCCTGTTTTTCCTGATTTGAAATGGTCATAATGGAAATAGCACGATCGGAAAGTCGGTTGGGTTTCTGGATATTTCGAAGCATACCTGAGTGTTCTTCGGTGAGATTTGGGGCTACTTTCATCAAGTCGTCAAAAGCTTGTCTCAAATTTGCAGCCAATGCATCGACTTCCAGTTTATCCTCGATGGGATCGTCCTCCAGAGAATCAACTGCAGCAGTGAAATAAGGATCATTCCCCGTAAAATCCAGGATCTTAACCCGGGATATTCCCTGCACGATTGCGGATTTACTGTTATCCGGCATATCAAAAACTTTCAATACCTGCGCCAGAGTGCCAAAGGCATAAAGGTCTTCAGGTTTTGGATCTTCAATGGAACCGTCTTCCTGCGCTACAACCACAATATATCTTTTGTTTGGATCCAGATCGTTGATCAGTTTCAAACTGCGTTCCCGACCAATATAAATGGGAATCACTTGTTGAGGAAACAATACAGTATTCCGCAAGGGCATGACGGGATAATGATCTGCGTCCTTTATATTAAAATTTTCTATTTCTTTTTCTGTGAGTTTACCTGCCATAGTCGTCCTTTTAGACAAAAATACTAATAGGTAAATTTACAAGGATCGTGCCAATTTTATTCCCCTGATGATTCGTCTCTTTGAATAAAATAAGTCTGTTGATCTGGCGCACTTTATAATTTCTCAATACTTCGGATAAATTGCTGAAATGGTTCTTTCTGAGAATCCATTGTTGATCTGGGTCCCGTTCCTTTGAAATAATAGGGACCATATGGGGTAGCCACAATGGCTGCCAATAATGCGTAACCTGGCATTTCTGTCTTGGAGCCGCCCATTCCCATGGACGATTTTAAGTACGTTCCTTCTGCATATGAAAAAGTTACATCCATCTTATTAATATGTTCATTCGATTTTACTGCAGATTCAGAAACTGAACTTTGAGTCTCGCTTTTAAATTGGCCATACCACCGCTCAAGATTTGCGTCAACACTGCCACCGATACCGGAAAAAACGACCAATTCACCCACGCCTTCATTTCCGGGTAAAACAAATTGAGCGATCCGCATTGAACTGGAAGGTTGTTCCCTTTTCCAGTTTGGTGGGACTTTTGCCTGAAGTCGACCAATTTGTTCAAAGCCCGGTTTTAAGGACACCTTGGTCTCGCCACGATTGGCAATCTGGACCGTGGGCTCATGATCTTGTCCGGCCTGTTCATCTCCCATTTCTGGTTCTTTGGTTTCTTCTCCCATGATATAAAAACTCAAGGCCGCTGCAACAATGACCGTAAATAATAAAATTAATTCTTTCTGTTTCATCTTCCATCCATGACCATTCTGGCTTGTTCATCTGCATGATAAGAACTGCGCACTAAAGATCCGGATTCCACCACAACAAATCCTAGTTCCAAACCGATCTTCTTATACTCAGCGAATTCCTGTTCTTCAACATATCGAACCACGGGTAAATGGTTTTTGGTTGGTTGTAAATATTGCCCAAGGGTGAAAATTATCACACCAGTATCTACAACTTGTTTCATCGTTTCTACGACTTCATTGAAAAATTCTCCCAAGCCGACCATCATCCCGGTTTTGGTCCTTAAGCCATTCTTGACGGAAAATTTTAACACATCCAAACTCCGATGCCAGTTGGCCTGGCTCCGAACCTGTTTACTGATTCGTTCAACGCATTCTACATTATGGCCGAAGATATCCGGTTGGGCTGCAAACACTTTCAAAAAGGACGGCTCATACCCTTTAAAATCAGGCGTCAATACTTCTACCGTACAATCTGGAACATGTTCATGAATCTGACGAATGGTTTCAGCCCAGATAGTTGCACCATAATCATCTCTCAAGTCATCCCGATCAACCGATGTAACAACAATGTGGCGAAGTCCCATTTTTTTCACAGCCATTGCTGTCCGGAAAGGTTCCAGGGGATCATCCCAGATTGGTCTACCGGTCTTTACAGAACAAAATCCACATGCCCGCGTGCAAATATCACCCAGAATCATGATTGTTGCGGTGCGCCGATCCCAGCATTCATAAATATTGGGGCAGCGCGCTTCTTCACAAACGGTGTGGAGTGTATTTTCCTGAACCACATCATTCACAAATTTGTAGCCTTCCGTTATTTGGAGGCGGATCTTTGGTTTATAGGGCCTGGTGATGGTTTCAATCATTTTTCTTTTGAAATAAGTAGATCATATATTTCCGATATTTCCGGAATTGGTCACTATCGACCAGATCCAACTGATCCATCTTTGCTTTAAATTTAGGTGCAATCATTTTTCGGATAATGGCAGCCGTTTTCGGGTAATTCTTTTTCGCTGAATAGATCCCATACTCCATTGTCGGGCTCACAAATCGCTCAATGAAATATTTTCCATAGTCCAGTGTGGGCATGGTGTTTTCGGTCTGGTCATATTCACGAATCAATTCAAACCCATGAGCCGTGGCGCCTAATAGATATTTCTCCAGATCGTGGGCTGCTTTTAAATGGGGATTCTTGGTTCCATCCCTGAAATGTACAAAATAATCTGATGCTAATAAATAACCATCATCCCGAAGTGTTTCTCTCGCCTTTTCAAATCCTTGATCGATCTTGATGTAGCAAGCGCTTTCACTTTCCAGGATCAGGTCGTATGCTTTTGGTGGATTGAATTTTTCAAATTTGCAATGATGAAATTCCATGCTGCCATTGAATTTTTCAGCGATCACCGACCTTTGAAAATCATCAGGAGAAAGTGTTTCGATTTCATAGCCATGGTTTTGAAGATATTTTGCGTTTCCCCCAATTCCGCATCCCACATCCAAAATTGAATTCACATCCTCCGGAATGAAAGATGCCAAATGTTCAATGTATCGATTTTGGGCATCTTTGATCTCCTGCAACGTGACCTTGTCCAAGTCAACAGAAGAGGGATCATCCCAGAATCCATAATGGAGATAGGGTGACCGGATCGTCTCAGAATACAATTTTAATACGTGATCAATTGACATTATCTAGCCTTTAAAAAATCGTATTCAAATCCATAGTTTCGAGGTAATAGCGAACCCGCTCCAGGAATTTTGCACCGCCGCCACCATCAATGAGTCGATGGTCAAATCCAAGAGATAGCATCATTATACTGCGAATGGCAATGGCATCTCCCTGCGGAGATTCCACAACAACTGGTTGTTTTTTAATCACACCCACTCCCAAGATCCCCACATTGGGTTGATTAATGATAGGCGTCCCAATTGTCACGCCAAATACACCGAAATTTGTGATGGTGAAAGTCGAGCCTGTTAATTCATCAGCAGAGATCTGTTTTTTCCGGGTCCGATTCGCCACATCATTTACTGAACGGCAGAGACCCAGAAAGTTTTTTTCTTCGCAATTGAACATAGCAGGAACCATGAGTCCATTTTCGATGGCCACTGCCAGTCCCACATTGATATTTTTGTGATACGTGACAGACGTTCCCGTAATCGATGAATTCATTTCCGGAAAATCCTGGAGTGCTTTCACCACAGCGTCCACCATGAAAGGCGTGTAAGTGAGTTTGAATCCTTCCCGATTCACAAATCCCTGACCTTTTTCTTTCACAATTTCGACGATCGGTGTCATATCCACTTCAGTCATGACATATACATGAGCGGATGTTTCAATGCTTTCCCTCATATGACCCGCAATCAGTTTCCGCATGTGATGCATTTCTTCTGTCCGCCCAGCCACTGCAGATGAAATTGACACAGTTGTGGGAACCGGTGTCGGAGCATAAACAGGTTGGGGTTCAACTGTTGGTTGTGATGGTATTGTTCCACGGCTTTCGATGTAAACCAATACATCTTTCTTGGTCACACGTCCCCCACGACCAGAGCCCTGAATCAATTCCAGTTCATTGAGAGGGAGTCCTTGTTTTGCAACGATCTTCATCACAACAGGTGTATAAAATTTCTTTTTACCCTTCGCAACCAGTTTTGTTTTTGATACAACCAGTGCGGGCTCAGAATCTGTAACCGGATCGGGAGTTGGTTCAGGTGTTTGGGGTAGTTCTGGCTCAGGAGTCGATTCTAGCGTAGGAGGCGGTGCACTTATTCCACCTGTATCAATCTTTGCAATCACTGCTCCCACATCTTTCACATCATTGGGCTCGGCTAAAATTTCGACTACAACACCGGCTGCTGAAGATGGGATTTCTGAATCGACTTTATCTGTACCAATCTCAAGTAATATTTCATCCATTTCGATGGATTCACCCACTTTTTTTCGCCATTCAAGAATGGTCCCTTCGGTAATGGATTCACCCATTTTAGGCATGACAACGTCAATAATCATTTAATACTCCAATAATTCTGCGATGGCTTCCGCAACATCTGATATTTGGGGCAGCACTTTTTCTTCCAAAAACCAATTGTAAGGGACAGGTGAATCTTTTGCTGCAACACGTCGGATCGGTCCGTCCAAATATTCAAAATATTTGTCTGCAATGAGTGCTGAAATCTCTGCGCCGGGTCCATTGGTTAAATTGTCTTCATAGACCACCAATGCTTTTCCTGTTTTGGACAACGAAGATTCGATCGTATCCAGATCCAAAGGATTCAACGTCCGCAAGTCAATGATCTCTATAGAGCCTTCCGGAAGTCCAAGTGATTTTACTCCTTCAATAGATTTTTGAACCATGGCGCCCCAGGTGATAATGGTCAGGTCATCACCTTCCGCTACGATCCTGGCTTTACCGAAGGGTAAAATATAATCTTCACCCGGCTCTTCTGTGGCGGCGTAGCCTTGCCGGTAAAGTCCCTTATGTTCCATAAAGACCACCGGATCATTCATCCTGCAAGCCATTTTCAAAAGGCCTTTTACATCCGCAGCGTTAGAAGGATACGCCAGGTAAATTCCAGGCATATGAATAAAATAGCCATCAATTGACTGACTGTGGCACAGTGCCCCATGAATATATCCGCCTACGGGAATTCGGATGACCACTGGGCAATTCCATTCATTATTGGATCGATACCGCATTGTGATTAATTCATTCCGAATTTGCATCATAGCTGTCCAGATGTAATCACCGAATTGAATCTCAACCACCGGTTTATATCCCGTGACTGCCATGCCAATAGCCGTACCAACAATGGACGATTCTGCCAAAGGTGAATTAAACACACGGTCCTTTCCAAACCTATCTGACAACCCTTTCGTTGCAGTGAATACACCTCCTTTTGGATCCGCAATATCTTGACCAAAGATCACCATTTTTTCATTTCGGGCCATTTCTTCTTTTAACGCGTGGTTCACTGCATCGACGATAACCACCTTATTTCCCATGGGGTTTAAATCTGGTTCATCCATGGGCACGTCAGAACTGTAAATGTGATCTAATGCTGTATCCACATCCGGATGATCCTGGGATTCTGCCCACTCCGATTCCTCATCAACCTGCTTAGAAATTCGGTCTCTAATTTTTTCAAAATCTTGGGGTGAAAACATTTTTCCCTTGATACATTGATCTTCAAGAATAGTTAAAGGGTCGCGTTTTCTGTCTTCTTCCAGTTCTTCCGGGGTGCGATATTTCCGCTGATCATCCGAACTGGAATGGGGTAATAGACGAACAACATTTGAAACAATAATTGAAGGCCCTTTTCCTTTACGTGCCCGGTCAATTGCTTGTTTAAATGCCAGATTGGATTCAAAGAAATTTGTCCCATTCACCTCATACCGAGATAAATTCTTATAACCGGCTGCCATGGAAAAAACTGAGCTTGCCGATTGCTCCGATTTGTGGGTGGAAATGGCATACTCATTATCCTGGATATGAAAAATGACAGGTGCTTTTGCATTGCTGGCCCAATTCAATGCCTCGTGAAAATCTCCCTGACTTGTGGTCCCTTCACCTGATGATACATAAACAACATCTTTTGTTTTTTCCATTCGGCGGGCCATGGCACATCCTACCGCTTGCAAATATTGTGTCCCCGTTGGACTCGATTGACTCACAATTCTCAATTCTTTATGGCTATAATGCTGTGGCATTTGACGGCCACCAGAGTTGGGATCCGCTTCCCGCGCCAGGAATCCAAGCAATTGCTCTTTCGAGGTCATCCCCAAGCCTAAACAATAAGCGGCATCGCGATAGTAGGGATAAGACCAATCTGTTTCAGGCCTCAGGGCAACGGCTGCTGCCAATTGGGCAGCTTCATGACCAGAACAGCCCATATGAAAAAATGCTTTCCCTTGCTTCAACATGATCATCATTTTAGTATCCAGGCTCCGGGCTAGGACCATGGTTTCATAAATTTCAAGAATCTGTTTTTTAGTAAATCCGTGGAGTCGAGCCATTAGACCTCTCCTTTTATAAAATGTTGATTAAATTTTTTAAGCACTACCTGTTTTACCTTCCTCATATCCTGTTTTTCTCCCAGCAATTGCTCCATGGATGTAACGCCGTGATCAAAAATACCACAAGGGATGATCCCATCATAAAATGAAAGATCGGGGTTCACATTCAGAGCAAAACCATGCATAGTCACCCAGCGGCTGATGCGCACACCTTGAGCAGCGATCTTTTCATCACCAACCCAAACGCCGGTGAGTCCTTCAATCCGGTTTGCGGTGATTCCGAATTCATCCAAAACATCAATGGTGAGCTGCTCTAATGTCCGCATGTACCAACTGATACTTCTTTTATAATTGGACAGATCCAAAATGGGGTAGCACACTAATTGTCCGGGACCATGAAATGTAATGTCTCCTCCCCGCTCAATTTGAAATACGCCAACCGATTCATCCCGACTTTGAAGTAAATGATTCTCGTCTGCATTTTTCCCCAAGGTGTAAACGGGTTCATGTTCTACTAGGATTAAGGTATCTTCAATGTTGCCATTAATACGCTGCTGCTGCATTTCTTTTTGGAGATCCCAAACAGCCTTGTAGGATTTTCGTCCAATGTTTTGAACAAGGATTTGATCTGTTTGTGTTTCAATCATGTTTATTGGTGTATTGCCGATTCAAAAGCATCCAGTGCAGCTTCCATTATTGCTTCAGATAATGTTGGATGGGCATGAATTGTCATGGCAATTTCTTCCCAGGTTGTTTCTAGCGATTTCGCCACACCCAATTCAGCAATGAGCTCAGTAGCTTCAGAACCAACAATATGGGCGCCAAGTAATTCACCATATTTTCCGTCAAAGACCAATTTCACAAATCCGGACGTGTCCCCAACTGCCATGGCCTTGCCACTGGTCTCGAATAAAAATTTGCCAACCCTCACATCATACCCTGCATCCTTCGCCTGGGCTTCTGTCATTCCTAATGAGCCAACTTGCGGTTGACAATAGGTGCAGCTGGGAATATTAGAATAATCCACCGGTTTGGGTGAATGGCCCCCGATATAATCCGCCGCAACATGTCCCTGTGCAGATGCAACATGTGCCAGCCAAGGAGGCCCTGACACGTCGCCAATTGCATAAATATTCGGAATATTCGTTTGATTAAATTCGTTAATAGTAATGTTACCACCATTTGTTTCAATTCCCAATTCTTCTAGTCCAAGGTATTCAATATTCCCTGTAACACCCACAGCCAATAATGCTAAGTCACCTTCTAATATTTCTTCTTTCCCGTTTCTCTCGGTATGAACTTTTACTTTCGTTTTCAAACTCTCAATTTTAGAAACTTTTGTTCCTGTTGAAATTTTGATATTGGATTTTTTAAAACTTTTTTCCACTTCTTTAGAAACGTCAGCATCTTCAATTGGAAGAATCCTGTCCAGCATTTCGATCATATGTACTTCCGTTCCGAATTCATTATAATAATAGGCAAATTCACTCCCGATTGCACCGGACCCGATAATAATCATTTTTTTTGGCGGAGAATCAAGAATCATGGCTTCTTTGAAACTAATGACACGATTCCCGTCAAATTCCATCCCAGGAAATGATCTAGGCCTAGCACCCGTTGCAAGTATGATTTTATCTGCTTCAATGGTGTCTGTCTTTTGTTTATTCTTTACTTCAAGAGATGTTTTAGAAGTGAGTTTCCCGATACCTGTAATATGGGTGATCTTATTTTTTTTCATTAAAAATTCGATCCCCTTGCTCAGGCGATTAGATATATCACGACTACGCTGAATATTCTTTTTAAAATCAACCGACACATTCTCAACTTTAATTCCATACATGTCAGCATGTTTTATAGTATGATACACTTCTGCATTTTTCAAAAGTGCCTTGGTTGGGATACACCCCCAGTTTAAACAAATGCCACCCAGCTTATCTTTATCAATAATACAGGTTTTAAGTCCCAATTGCGCGCTTCGTATTGCCGCCACATACCCACCGGGACCACCTCCTAAAATTGCAAGATCAAATTTTGCCATAGTCCTTTTTTAATTTTTCAATGCTGAAATCTAAAAATGACAGCATAATAGGAAGTCTCGATGTTTTTGGAATATTCATTTGCTGATAATACTTAAAAACTCTGCTCTTGTTTCTGCAGATTTTCTGAACTGGCCCAGCATGGAACTTGTCGAAGCAAAACTGTTTTGTTTTTCTACACCTCTCATTTGCATGCACATATGGACACCTTCCATAACTACAGCTACTCCAATGGGATTCAATACGTCCTGAATCGCTTCAGCAATCTGGTGCGTAAGCCTTTCCTGAACCTGCAGCCTCCTGGCAAACATATCAATGATTCGTGGGATTTTTGAAAGCCCAATTACTTTTCCATTTGGAATATATCCAACGTGTGCTTTTCCAAAAAACGGGAGTAAATGATGCTCGCAGAGTGAGAAAAATTCTATGTCCCGGACAATAACCATATCCTTTGCATTTTCATGGAAAACAGCATCATTAATAACTTCATCCAGATTTTCATCATATCCTTTGGAAAAAAATTCCCAGGCCTTTGCAACGCGTGTTGGCGTTTTAAGTAGTCCTTCCCTAGTTGGGTCTTCTCCTATCTCTTCTAATAATGATAAGGTGAGTTTTTTCAGTTTATCGTAATTCTTCATTAGTCTAATCCTTCTTCATACGGTGCAATATCAATTTTGCCTTTTAAAAAGTATATTACTGCGTAAATGATAGGTGTATCAATTAACGCCATTAACATTTTAAATAACCAACCATCTATTATTGCCGAAAATATTTGGTTTGCATCCCAAACACCAATAAACAATATACCTATCACTAATGTTGTATCAACTAATTGAGATGCTATTGTAGAGCCATTATTTCTTAGCCAAAGGTGCTTCCCTTTTGTTAATCTCTTCCAAAAATGAAAAATTTTCACATCAATAAATTGTGCAAATAAATATGCTATCATCGATGCAGCTATAAGACGCCAAGCATTTTGAAAAACTATGTTATACGTATTATTGTCAACTAATGATCCGGGGATTGCATTGAACTGACCTCCCAGCCATAAAAAAACCAATACAAATAATGAAGCAATAAAACCTGTAAAAACTACTAGATTAGCTTTTTTTTGCCCATAAAGCTCAGAAAGAAGATCAGTAACTAAAAAAGTGAGTGGATATGGTAGTATACCTGCAGAGACTATGAACACTTTGAATCCTAGGTCAATAGTTACAAATTTATTTGCAATAAGATTACAGGTTACGAGTGATGCGATAAAAATTGCGACCAAGATTAAAAAAAATTTATCTTTAAATTTCATTTTTCTCTGGTCCATAGTAATCGGTATGAATTGAATGTGTTTCAACTAGTCGAAGGCGATAAAGCGTGCCTTGTTGCAACCTTGGTGCAATCTCCTCCCATGCCCAAAGAAGAATGTTTTCTGAAGATGGCTGTTTTCCCTTGAACCAATTTATATCTTTTTCGATCTGGGAATGGTCCATTACAGCCACAATTCTGGATCTTACAAGTATATTTAATTTTTGCAAATCAACTAGCCATCCTGAATCTGGATCAATGGGCCCAGTCACTGACACTTCTAAAATATAATTGTGGCCATGATTATTATAATCTTTCCCAAAAACTTCATAATTTTTTTCTTCCGACCAATTCGAGTTTCCATATTTGTGAGAAGCGCAAAAATGATACTTTTTGGTTATAATTGGGTTTGACATATTTGTATATTGCAAATAATATTAGAATTCAAAATTACCGCCATTTTATATCGGGAACAAAGAATATGAAAGTTAAATAGTAGGATCCTTTTTATTAAAATTAGACAGAAGATGATGGACATATATCCACTAGGACACAATCACCACATTGAGGTCGTCTTGCAATGCAAACTGCTCTTCCGTGATCAATAACCAGATGTGTCAAATTCACCCAATCTTTTTTGTCAAAGATTTCCATCATATCTAATTCAATTTGTTTTGCATCTTTTGTTTTGGTGAAATTCAATAACCCCATTATTCTGATCATATGTGTATCAATAACCATAGATGGCACATTGTAAATTTCTCCTAACACACAATTGGCTGTTTTCCTCCCCACTCCAGGCAAGGTAACTAATTCATTTAAGCTATTTGGTACAATTTCATCATGTTCCTCAACTATTTTTAGACTGGATCCTTGAATGCTTTTTGCTTTTTGATTATGATATCCACAAGAGTGAATATCTTTTGCCAAAACCGTCACAGAACAATATGCAAAATCACTTGGTGTTCTATATTTTTGAAATAGAGCTTTCGTTACAATATTTACGCGATGATCTGTGCATTGGGCCGATAAGATTGTAGCCACTAATAGTTCATGAGCCGACTTATAATTCAATGAGCATTTTGAATCTGGATATAGAGTTCGAAGACGGTTTACGATCTCTGCTGCTCGTTCCCGTTTTTTTACTTTGGATTCTCTCAAGTTAATAATTCGTCTAACAGATTCGGTATATTTTTTACGAGGCTGGAGCGAGGAATAATTACATCACACCCGGCAGCCCGCAATTTGGATTGTTCCCGATTATTGATCTTTGTCATGGTACCAATCACTTTCAATCCACGGCGTTTTAACTCGGCAACCAATCCGACCGAAGAAAAAACAGCTTCATCCATATCCACAACAGCCAGTTTTGCCGGTTCCGGGAAAGAATCGGGATCTGTATTCTCATCAGAGAATTCCACGTTTTTTCCCTTATCTACACAGGCAGAAGACAAGCGTGAACCCAATTCAAAATCTTTAACAAATAATAGGACTTCCGGCATTTTCTACTCCAATGTTGGTATCACATCCCAATCAAATTCTGACGGATCATCTAATCCATCATACGTGAGTCGTACCATCTCAATTTGATTCAATAATGTTTTCACATGGATTCCCCGATGAACACCGGAAAATTCCTGAAATTTCTCTTTACATTTCCTAAGCAGGTTTTTGGCGCCAATCATATTCCCATTTCCAATATGGACAAAGCTCACTGCGAGTTGAATTAATCCCTGGACAAACTTTCGGTCTTCCAAATAATAATCGGACCAAAGATCTTCCCACGCTTCATGGGCTTCAAAATAATCCATTTCTTTGTATTGCTTCATCCCTTCCCGAAAAAGTTCTTCCTTTTTTACGTCCTCATTCACTAATGATCACCGGATCTTTCATTTTAAAATGTTTCCCATCCTGATGAATAGTACAGGCTTGAACGTTGGGATCATGTTCAAAAAACAGGGTCCAATTTTCATCCACCATTCTCGGAAGAAGTCTTTCTTTCTCCTGAACCGTGACCACGGGATGGACATCATAAGCCATGACCCACGGAACCGGAATATGCGCAACCATGGGAAAAATATCAGCACCATAAAAAATGGTTTGTGATCCATCTGTTATTACAGGATGCATGAGCCCGGTTGTATGACCATAAGTCAAATAAGTATCGATGCCATCTATAAATGATTCGTGGCCATCCACAATTTCCATCATCCCGTTTTCAGCCAGCACTTTCCAATCAATTTCCATAAAACTACCGAAATCTTTTTGGCTGGGATGATTTGCCAGATCCCAATTTTCTTTCGATGCCCAGTATTTCGCATTGGGGAATGTGGGTACAATTTTCCCATCTTCGATCTTTGTATTACCGCCGATATGATCAAAATGAAGATGGGTGCAAAACACATCGGTAATCTCCTCCGCTGAAAATCCATATTTTGTTAATGACGATTCGATACTATACCGACTCGTATCAATGTTATAGATCTTCTTGAATTTTTCGTCCCACTTGGTGCCGTTTCCAGTATCAATTATGATCTTTCGATCTTCACTGACTAACAATAATGAACGGGTCACCATGCTGATTCGGTTCATCTCATCCGCCGGGACCTGTTTCTCCCAAAGCGGTTTAGGAATGATCCCAAACATGGCACCGCCATCCAATCCAAATTCGGATGTTTCTATACTGTATAAAGTGTATTTACCTATCTTCACAATATGAGTTGATCTAATCTTGCGCCAAGTATACCAAGTTGGGCTGGCGAAGCGGTTTTAGAAAGTGCTCGCACCGCTTCTAAAATTACCAACGCATTTGCTTTTTCAGTTTCCGAATTATTACTTTTTATAATGGATTCTGCTTCTTTGATAAATTTTTTATTTTTACCATTCAACAGCCAATGGTTGGTGTTCGGCTTAATATTTGCTGCGGTAACAAAAGCCTGGGAACACCAATAACTCAATTCCCGTCGAAACCCACGAATCCGGACATAATCACCATCCCATAATCTTGAAACAGAACTCAATAATGAAACATCACCCGATTCAATCATTAAATCATGAATTGCATTGGGAGATGAATCGGTTTCATCGTGGGGTTCCGGCAAAGATTTATCATTTATCCAATCCAGAATACATTTTGTAAAAGCCCAATTGTCATCTTTTGTTTCCTGGAATTGAAATGCCCGTAATAAATGATAAATGAAAACGGCATTACGGTCAGAATCCTGTAATCCTAATTCAGCTAACACATCCATTGTTCCACGAGATTGATCAGAAGCCATAAATGTTTTTGATG
>Ga0209554_1000853_pt1 | contig 24885 bp, 24 predicted proteins | sample MarorgKNORR_S2LV_5_FD_188221 | JGI IMG/M metagenome (GOLD analysis project Ga0209554, IMG submission 188221) | Marine microbial communities from the Southern Atlantic Ocean, analyzing organic carbon cycling - Bottom_A/KNORR_S2/LV (SPAdes) (version 2) | ecosystem: Environmental > Aquatic > Marine... | reverse complement strand
CGGTCAGGGCGTTCAAAAGGCTCGATTTGCCGACATTGGAGCGCCCGGCGAAAGCGATCTCAGGCAGGTCGCTGTCCGGTAATTGATCAAAGGCCGCCGCGCTGATTAAAAACTCACAATTCTGCGCGAATAACAGCCGACCTGTTTCCATTTCGTTTTGGTCGATCTCCATGCGGAGTTCCTAAAGGGGTTGGCAGCCTGATGTTAAGTTTTCTTAGGGTTACCGATTGGCACGCCGGCTTTCCGCATAATGAAGTATTGCTGCAAGACGGAAAGCGCATTGTTCCAGGCCCAATAGATCACCAATCCGGCTGGGAAACGCGCCAGCATGAAGGTGAACATAATTGGCAGGAACATGAAAATCTTAGCCTGCATCGGGTCTGGCGGCGGCGGGTTCAGCTTTTGCTGAATGAACATGGTAACGCCCATAATAATCGGCCAAATACCGATTGCCAAAATCTCCGGCGGTGACCAATTGATCAAACCAAACAGGTTGAGCGGTGTCATAGGATCGGCTGCCGACAAATCATGAATCCAGCCATAAAACGGTGCATGACGAAGTTCGATGGTCACGAACACGACCTTATAAAGCGCAAAGAACACAGGAATTTGAGGTAATATGGGCAGGCAGCCCGACGCCGGATTTGCTTTCTCTCGCTTGTACATCGCCATCACTTCTTGGTTCATCCGGGCGCGGTCATCTTTAAAGCGTTCGCGCAATTTGACCATTTCGGGCTGAAGCAATTTCATTTTGCTCATTGCCCGATAGGATTTATTGGCGAGAGGGAAGAAAGCGAGCTTGATGAGAACCGTCAGCAACAAGATCGCGAGACCCATGTTACCGAGGAAACCCGTGAAGTATATGAGGGCAAAAAAGATCGGCTTGGTCAGAAATTCAAACCAACCCCAATCGATCGCCAGATCAAAGCGCGTGATGTTTAACTGATCGCGATAATCGATGATCAGCTGAGCTTCTTTAGCTCCGGCAAAAAATCGGCTGCTGGTCTCCGCTATTGCACCGGGTCTAATCACCTGAGCATCGCTGCGGAAATCAACCTGATAATTATCGAGATTTTTTTGAATTTGGTCTGAGAAACGATTGTCCGCCGAGGTATTTTGATCGGGAATTAAGGCCGTCAGCCAGTATTTATCGGTGATGCCGATCCAACCGCCTTTGGATTTGTTTTGAATGAGCTTATCTTCTTGGATCTCGTCGTAATCAATTTCTTTCAAAACGCCTTCGAAGACACCTAAGAGGCCTTCGTGGAGGATGTAGAAATCAGTGATTTCCGGCGTGCCGGTTCTAGATATGCGGCCAAAAGGGAAAACTGTTGCTGATTTACTGCCACTGTTATGAACCCGCTGCTTGATTGTAAACATGTAATTGGCATCAAGAGAAATTTCCTGGAAGAAGGTAATGCCATCAGGGTTTTTCCAGGAAAGCGTAACGGGATTTTCTGGGGTCAGAGTTTGTTGGTTAGACGTCCAGACGGTCGTCGCATCGGGCACTTTTGTATCTGCTGAAACCCAACCAAAATCTGCGTAATAAGGCCTGGCACTGCCAAACGGCAAAAGCAGGGAAATGTTTTTACTGTCTTCATCGATGGTTTCCCGGTAGTCGCTCAAAATTAAATCATCAATGCGTGCGCCGGTTAAAGAGATAGAGCCTCTCACGCGCGGCGATTCGATTTTCAAACGTGGGGTTGCCGCCAATACTTTTTTATAATTCTCTTCGCTTAAAGCAGCCGAACTGACGCCTTGACCTGGAACGGGAACGGCCATGCCGGGCGCGCCCGGTGCTGCGATAGAAGGTGCGCCATTTGAAGAGGCCGCAGGCATGCTCGGTGCTGTCGGCGTGCCGGGTTTGATTTCAGCCGCTTTTTTCTGCTCAGCAGTTTGAACGACTTCTGGCGGCCGTTGGCTCGCGCTATACCACTGAAAACCGACCATGATAATGGCCGACAGCACGATAGCGAGAAGCAGGTTCTTTTGTTCCATATTTTTTGTTTTCCTGACTTTATCTCTTTAACGGCGGTTCCGACGCAATTTTTGCGAAAGATTTGTGCGAATGTGAGTCCTGTGACGGATTTGCGCGCTCTATATATTCGTGCGGAGGCTCTTCTGCAACCGACTTTTCGGTTATTTGTGGAGCCTTTTTCGAGGTTTGTTTTTGGGGTACTGGATCATAGCCGCTACTGCCCCAAGGATTGCAGCGCAAAACGCGTTTCAAAGTCAGCCAGAATCCATAAAACGGACCATGAATTTGTATCGCTTCAACACCATATTCCGAACAGGTTGGCAAATGCCGACAGGATCCGGGCAGAATTGGCGAAATTAGCCACTGATAGGCTCGGATAAGAAACAGAAATAAGCCCCGAATGAACCCCCGAAAGAACGTTGAGATTATCGTCATGAGGCATCCTCATAGGCGTTAAGTTTCTTAAGCGCGGTCTCCAGATCGGAGACCAGCGCCGCGAAGGGACATTTTAGCGCATTTTGGCGACCAATAATGACAAAATCGCGGTACGGACGCGCATGAATGGGCAAAATAACCTCTGCAGCCGCTCTCAAGCGTCGTTTGACACGATTGCGCTCCACGGCATTGCCAACTTTCTTGCTGACCGTAAACCCTAGGCGCAGAGCTTTAATTTTTCTATCTGAAGCGTCAGGCGAACGTTCCTGCTGGCTATGCTCGCGCATCTGTAGAATCAGGCCCGGCATCACGTGTTTCACGCGCGCAGAAGCCACCCGAAGAAACTCCGGGCGTTCTTTCAGTTTTTCTATCTGGTAGGCCACCACCGGACCGTCACAAAACCGGGCGGTTAAGCGGACAGGCTTTTGCGACCTTTTGCACGGCGTCTGGCCAAAATCCGACGACCGTTAGCAGTAGCCATACGGGAGCGGAAGCCATGACGACGTTTGCGCACAAGGTTGCTCGGTTGGAAAGTGCGTTTCACTAAACTTCTCCGAAAAAATTTTCTCTACGGTCCTTAAAACGCTCAAGTGAAAGCGTGGGTTCAGGGAACCGGTAAAAGCAAGGCCCGGTGTATACGTTCTTGGGCTCGATAAGTCAACGATACCCGGAAAAATAATCTCATAAAGTTTGCTGGCGTTCAATTTTTAGTCACGCAATGGTGACTAGCAGTATCCGGCTTCTTTGCCTAATTAAGTCCGAGAGAACATATATATACTGTAACGGGTGTCCTCAAAATGCCGATTGGCACTCCAAAGTGAAAACTAAAATTGAATAATAGGTTTAGATGACACAAAGCCCTTCCCGAGAAACCACTGACGCTTATCAGTCTAAAGACCAAAATACATTATCGCTGTGGCGGGTGTTGCCAGTGGTGGTGCTTTTGATTGGATTAATAACGGCCTTTTATATGGACCTCCATCACTTTTTGACGTTCGAATCTCTGCAAGATAACCGTACGTCTATCATGAATTGGAAACAGGAAAATTATACGGTTTCCACTTTTGCTTATGTTCTCGCCTATGGTCTCGCAACCGCGATCAGTATACCGGGCGCAATTTGGATGACGATTGCCGGCGGGTTTATGTTCGGCACGATTAAAGGCGGGTTGTTGGTGCTATTTGGGGCAACGCTTGGCGCGACTATTGTATTTCTGGCAGCGCGCTATGCTTTTGCTGATTTTTTCCATGCAAAATGCGGCGCGACAATCCAGAAAATGGAAGCAGGTTTTAAAGAAAATGCCTTTTGTTATTTATTGGTGTTGCGCTTTGTCCCGCTTTTTCCGTTTTGGCTGGTGAATTTAGTGCCGGCCTTTTTGAGCGTACCGATTCGGACCTTCGTTATTTCCACTTTTATCGGTATTATGCCCGGCACGTTTGTTTATGCGAGCCTTGGCAGTGGGCTGGGTCATATCATTGACCAGGGTGGCATGCCGGACATTGCCGCCATCTGGAGCCCGGAAATTCTATTCCCCCTAATTGGCTTGGCTTTTTTGGCGCTCATTCCGGTGATATATCGGAAATATAAAAAAACCTAATAATCGATGGCTGGAGCAATTCTGAAAACTGACATCTGCATAATTGGCGCTGGCTCCGGTGGCCTGGTGGTTGCCGCGGTCGCTGCTCAGCTCGGTATTGATACGGTTCTGATTGAGCGTGACAAGATGGGTGGCGATTGCCTCAATTACGGCTGTGTGCCGTCGAAAGCCCTTCTCGCTGCCGCACATGCTGCTCAAACGGCGCGCGGTGCTGGCCGATTTGGCGTCAACGCTGGCGCTCTGGCAATTGATGGGAAAAGCGTGTTCGACCACGTTCAAAGCGCGATAGATGCAATAGCCCCGCATGATTCTGTTGAACGGTTCGAAGATTACGGCGTCAAGGTTATATTGGGCGAAGGCAGGTTTTCAGGTCGCCGTGAGGTCACAGTGGATAACCAGCGCATCCGGGCCCGACGGTTTGTGATTGCGACAGGGTCCGGGCCGTTGGTGCCACCCATACCGGGGCTCTCTGACACGCCCCATTTCACCAATGAAACTATTTTTACCCAGACGGATATACCTGATCATTTAATTGTTGTTGGCGGCGGGCCAATCGGCATTGAAATGGCCGAGGCCCATCGGCAATTAGGCGCAAAAGTCACTGTATTGGAAATGGCTTCGATTTTACCCAATGACGATCCTGAAGCTGTAGATGTGGTGCGCCGCCATCTTGTTGAGGAAGGTGTTGATCTCCTGGAAGGCGTGAAGGTTGTTGGATCGGAAAAAACGCTGGAAGGAGTTGCTGTCAAAGTTGAAACAGGAACGGGAGCCGAAACTATTTCCGGCAGTCATTTGCTCATCGTGGCGGGCAGGCGACCTCATTTAAACAATCTTGATTTAGAAAAAGCCGGGATTGAGTTCACTGCCCAAGGCATCAACGTTGACGCGCGCCTTCGCACCACCAACAAAAAAGTATTTGCGATCGGCGATGTTGCCGGCGGGCACCAATTTACCCATATCGCTGGCTACCATGCAGGGATTGTCATACGCAACGCGCTGTTCAGGATGCCTGCCAAAGTCAATTTGGCAGCTTATCCATGGGTGACTTATACATCGCCAGAACTCGCTCAAGTCGGACTGACCGAGCAAGCCACGCGCGATAAAAATCTAGACATTCGCGTGATCAAATGGCCGTTCTCGGAAAATGATCGCGCTGTCACGGAAGGCCATACCGATGGTTTTATTAAAGTTATCGCGACACCAAAAGGCCACGTTTTAGGTGCCACTATCGTCGGGTCTAAGGCGGGTGAGCTCATTCAAACCTGGGGGCTGGCAATCAGTTCCAAGCTTAAAATCAGTAAAATAGCCGGAATGATTTCACCTTATCCAACCTTGGGTGAAGCCAATAAACGTGCGGCCGGCGAATTTTATAAAGACTCTTTGTTTAGCAGTAGAACCCGTAAATTTGTGAAGTTTCTCGCCAAATTTGGCTAGGATAGAACTAGGTGTAGTCTCAGCTTTTTGGCTGGTGTAGGCTAAGTATTATGGCCGATGTTCCAGATCATCCAAAACAGCCCATATTAGGCAGCCTGTCTGCGAGGCTGCTTCTGCTGACGCTCGTCTTTGTGATGTTGGGTGAGATTTTGATTTACGCGCCGTCGGTTGCTCGGTTTCGAAAAGTGTATCTGGAAGAGCGCATTGCCTCCGCCCATCTTGCGACTTTGGCGCTGGAAGACATTGGCGCGCGTAATGTCAGCCCGCAAATGCAACAACGCCTGCTCAAACATACCGACACCTATAATATTGTCTTGCGCCAGCCAACGCGCAGCATCTTTGTTTTAGGGCCGGGAAAACTGCCGACAGTAGACGTCACCTTTGATTTGCGCGAGCCGGTGTTCTTCGGCTGGATCATTGATGCCTTCGAAGTCATTTTGCAGCCAAAAAATAGAGTAATGCGGATTATCGGTGCATCGCCGAAGGACGCTGCTGTCACTGTTGAAGTGATGATCGACGAGCAGCCGATGCGCGTTGCGATGTTGGATTTTTCCTGGCGCATCCTGGGCCTTTCAATTTTTATATCTTTGATAGCGGGTGGTTTGGTTTATTTGTCGTTGCAATGGTTGATGGTCAGACCCATGCGGCGGATCACCAAGAGTATGGAACAGTTCCGCGCCGACCCCGAAAATGAACGAGCGGATATTGTCCGCAGCAACCGCGGCGATGAAATCGGAATTGCCGAGCGCGAACTTCGAGTGCTGCAACGCGAAGTGCGGCTGGCCATGCGACAGCGCCGAAGACTGGCTGCCCTCGGTGCCGCGATTGCAAAAATTAATCACGATCTTCGCAATTCTTTGACGACTGCGATGCTCGTTTCCGATCGCTTGACCGGCAGCGAAGACCCCGTTGTTAAACGTCTCTTGCCCAAATTGTTTAATGCCATCGATAAGGCAGTTAATCTTTGCTCGCAGACACTTAACTTTGCCCGCCAAGGCTCGCCCTTGTTGAGCCCAAGTTGTTTTCCGCTTCGAGATTTGATTGAGGAGGTCGATAGTGCTGTAACCTCGTCAGATCTTGGCAAAAATGGCACGCGCTGGGTAAACGAGGTAGACCGTGAGTTGCTGGTGGAGGCTGATCGAGAACAGTTATTTCGCGTGCTTAATAATTTGGCTAGGAACTCCATACAGGCCGGGGCAAATACGATAACGGTCGCGGTTGCGCCAAAACCTGAAAACGCGGTCTGCATTAAAGTGCAAGACGATGGGCCGGGTTTATTAGATGAAGCGAAAGAAAATTTGTTTACGCCTTTCGCTGGCTCGACCAAAGCGGATGGCACGGGGTTAGGTCTGGTGATTGCCCGCGACGTCATGCGTGCTCACGGTGGTGATCTCAATATTTTAAAAACAGATGAGACCGGCACGATCTTTGGCATCGAACTGCCAGAAAAAATTAAAGAAGGGGCTTCGCTTTGGTATTGAGATGAGATTTATCGCAACAATACTGGTTCTGATAATGTGTCTGGGTGTTGGTCATCCTGCTTTCGCCTTTGGCGCGCCAAAATCTGAGCTCTGGGGCCGCTGGATCAAACATGATCCCAAATCAAAAATAACGATTGATCACCAGGTTTGGGCTGAGTTTCTGAAAAAATATTTAGTCGTTAATGAGGATGGCATCAATCGTCTGGCCTATGATCGTGTCAGCTCAAAAAGTAAAGACGCGTTAGAACGTTATTTGGTCGCGCTGGAAAACACAAATGTCGATACTCTCGCACGACCCGAACAACGCGCATACTGGATTAATCTCCACAATGCTCTCACTATTAAAGTGGTGCTGGATCACTATCCGGTGGAAACCATCCAAGATATCGATATTTCACCCGGCTTTTTTGAAAGTGGACCCTGGGGCAAAAAACTTTCAAAGATCCGAGGGGAAAGACTCAGCCTAAACGATATCGAGCACCGAATCCTGCGACCCATTTGGCAGGACCCCCGCATACATTACGCCGTTAACTGTGCGTCTTTCGGCTGTCCGAATTTATTGCCGAAACCTTTCGAGGCAACACGCATGAACCAGCAACTGGATACGGCAGCGCGAGATTTTATCAATCATGATCGGGCGGTGTGGTTTGATGGGGATGATCTGGGTGCCTCCAGTATCTACAAATGGTTTTCTGAAGATTTTGGCGGAAATGATCGCAATATCCTTGAACACCTCAAAAAATATGCGGCCCCAAATCTTCGGGCGCGCTTAAATAAGAAACGCGACATAAACGTTTATCACTACGATTGGTCGCTCAATGGAGCGACAAGCAACTAATCGCCGATCGCGACTCCTTCTCGGCGGTGATCTGCGCCGCCAAACAATCTGCCTTTTTTATTAACAAAGATGCCGTGAAGACCGCTTGTGAGATTGCGTGCGCGCACTATATGGCCAAGCTTTTCGAGTGCCGGTTTCAAACCTGCCACGCTGGTGCCTTTTTCCAAATCCGTTGCGCCGTTGCGATTGACAAAATGAGGGAGATTTATGGCCGATTGAATATCCATTTTCCAATCGAGTGTGGCGATAATCGTTTTAGCGACATAGCCGATAATGCGGGAACCGCCCGGCGAGCCAACCACCAAGACCAGCTTGCCGCTGCCGTCAACAACCAAGGTTGGGCTCATCGACGAGCGCGGACGCTTGCCGGGCTGGACTCGATTGGCGATTTTTTTACCGTTGCGACTTGGTGAGAAGGAAAAATCTGTCAGCTGATTGTTGAGCAAAAACCCGCGCACCATCATCCGTGAACCAAATGCATTTTCAATACTCGACGTCATAGAAACGGCATTGCCCTCGCCATCGACGATGCTGATATGAGATGTCGATTCGCCTTCGAAGGCGCTATAGGGCGCAAACAGACGCGCAGATTTTTGCTTTATCTTGCCTGGTTTGGCTTTGCCCATGGCTTTGGATTTTGAAATCAGTTTGGCGCGTTTTTTGAGATATCCGGGATCGATGAGATGACCTTTCGGCACCGGCACAAAATCAGCATCCGCGAGATAGGTGTTTCGGTCGGCAAAAGCCAAGCGGCTCGCTTCGGCAATGATATGAACAGCCTCGGCGGTGCCGGGGATCATGCGCGACAAGTCGGTTTCTTGCAAAATGCCGAGGATTTGCAAAGTGGTGATACCGCCAGAGGTTGGCGGCGGCATACCGCAAACAAGCCACAGGCGATAGAACGAGCAGACCGGCGCGCGTTTTTTTGCCTCATAGGCGGCTAAATCGGACGTCAGCATTCGGCCCGGGTTGAGAGAAGAGCCGCGAACCGTTTTAATAATGTCATCTGCGATTTCACCTTTATAAAAAGCGTCGGCACCTTCGTCGGCGATTTTGCGCAGTGTCTTCGCAAACGGTTTGTTGATCAGCCGGGTGCCGACAGGTTTGGCTTTACCATCAAAAGTGAAAAAGAAATTGAGCGATGCTTTAAACTTTCGAAGATGGCGATCCAATTTCACCAATTTATGAAGACGGGGCGAAATATCAAAACCTTCATCTGCAAGCCTAATCGCAGGCTCAAACAATTTGGCCCAGGGCAATTTGCCGTGTTTCTTATAGGCAAGTTCCATCATGCGAAGTGCGCCGGGAACGCCAACGGAAAGACCTCCCGGTACGACGTCATGGAATTTGGGCCGGCTACCATCGGGTTTTAAAAACATGTCTTCTGTTGCCGCCGCCGGCGCTTTCTCGCGGCCATCATAAGCTTCAATGTCTCGGGTTTTTGCGTCGTAATGCATCAGAAAAGCACCGCCGCCGATGCCCGATGATTGTGGCTCGACAACGTTTAATACAAGCTGCGTTGCGATGGCTGCATCAACAGCGCTGCCACCGGCACGCAAAATTTCTAATCCCGCCTTGGCAGCAAGTGGGTTGGCGGCGGCTACCATATGTTTTGCAGCTTCGGTCGATGATTGATTTAAAGCCAATGTGACGCGGGGCGTCACCGCCTCGGGCGTCGCGCGCGCTTCTTTGGCGACCCCTATTGTGGTGGGAGGCCGGATCTCATTGGTTCCGGCTTGATTACTGGTGACCAGCTCACCTTCGTGATTGCAGGCCGCCAATAACAAGATTCCTGATAGCAACAATGTGCGCGGTAAACACCTTACCGACAATTTGGGATGTCCCAGCATGAGCCTTTTGTTTCCTTTAATTTATAATTTTGACGATAATGCCCGACTTTGCTGATTGATCTCAAGGACTAAGGAGCAAATCTAGCAATAATAAGGCAATATCGAAAAAGCATGCGATGACTGGCGATTTATGATTCTATGTGATATGCCAGCGGCCTGACCTAGTTTAAACCCGCTTTAGCCCCTTAAGGAGCGCGGATTAATGAGTACCGACAGCACTTTAAAAATCGTCCCTAAAACCGGCCCGGCCCGCCGGATATCGGTGCCGGACCTCGCTGGCCGCAAAGGCGGTGAGCCGATCGTCAGCCTGACCGCTTATACCGCACCGATGGCCAAGATTTTGGATCCGCATTGTGATTTTTTGTTGGTCGGCGATTCTTTGGGGATGGTGCTTTATGGCTTAGACTCGACCCTCGGCGTGACCCTCGATATGACAATCAACCATGGTGCGGCCGTTGTGAGAGGTTCTACTAGGGCCTGCGTTATTGTCGATATGCCATTTGGCACCTATCAGGAAAGCCCGGCGCAGGCCTATCGTAATTGTGCCCGCGTGATGATTGAAACTGGCTGTGCGGCGGTAAAAATTGAAGGCGGTACTGAAATGGCCGAAACCGTCAGCTTTTTGGTCGAGCGTGGTATTCCGGTGATGGGCCATGTTGGATTGAAACCACAATCGGTAAATATTGCGGGCGGCTATCGTGCGCATGGACGCAATCCAGATGAAGCCAGAAAAATAAAAGATGATGCTCATGCGATTGCCGATGCCGGCGCGTTTTCCGTCGTGATTGAAGGCGTGGTTGAGCACTTGGCGGCAGAAATAACGCGCGAAATTCCCATCGTTACCATCGGTATCGGTGCCTCTTCTGAATGTGATGGACAAGTGCTGGTAACCGAAGATGCCATGGGCATGTTCACTGATTTCACACCGAAATTCGTCAAGCGATTTGCCGAAATGGGTGAGGAGATGAGCAAAGCTGCTGCTGAGTATGCCAAAGAAGTCAAAGCGCGCACCTTCCCCGCTGATGAGCACTGCTACGGCGTGCGGAAAGATGGCAAATAAAATAATTTTTGTTAGAACTATTGCCGAACTTCGCCGCCACATCGCCACATGGCGCGCAGATGGTCTGAGCGTTGGTTTGGTGCCGACGATGGGCGCTCTGCATGACGGCCATTTTTCTTTGGTAGAGCAATCCATCAAAACGACTGATCGCACCGTCACGACGTTGTTCGTGAACCCCAAACAATTTGGTCCCCATGAGGATCTTGATGTGTATCCTCGGGATGAAGCGGCGGACGTTGCGGCTTTGGCAGAAAAAGGCGTGCATATGTTATTCGCGCCGAGCCTTGATGAGATGTATGCCGAGGAGTCTGTAACAGCGATTTCCGTGCCGGGAATTGGAGATGTGCTCGAAGGTTCCTTCCGGCCCGGATTTTTCACAGGCGTGGCGACAGTGGTTGCCAAATTGTTGATACAGGCTTTGCCTGACCGCGCTTTTTTTGGCGAAAAGGATTATCAACAGCTGCGCGTCATCACCCGCATGACTGAGGATTTAGATATCCCTGTCGAAATTGTTGGTTGCCCGATTGTGCGCGAAGAGGACGGACTCGCCCTGTCATCGCGCAATGCCTATCTGAGCCCGGAAGAGCGGAAAAACGCCCCAGCGCTTGGTCAGGCGCTCCAAAAAGTTAAGGATGAGCTTGCCGCGGGAACGTCGATTACCGCCACAGTTGAGGCTGCAAAGGCATCACTTCTTAACGGCGGCTTTACCAAAGTGGATTATATTGCGGTCTGCGATCGAAATAGTCTTGAAGAGCTCGAGACACCAACAAAAGAAGCGCGGATACTGGGTGCGGCTTGGTTGGGTAAAACACGATTGATCGACAATTTGGGGTAATTTTGGGGATGTTTGTTAAATGATCAGAATTTTTATTGGCTATGATTCTCGAGAAGCCGTTTCCTTCAGTGTTTTATCCCACTCCATTCAAACGCGTTCAAGTGAGCCGGTTTCGATCACGCCGATAAAGTTGGATCAGCTTGATAAATTGATGTGGCGGGAACGTCATAATTTACAATCAACCGATTTTTCTTTTTCTCGTTTTCTGACTCCCTATCTTTGTGATTTTGAAGGTTGGGCATTGTTCATGGATTGCGACATGTTGGTCTTGGATGACATGGCAAATCTTTGGAATTTGCGAGACGAAAAATATGCCGTTCAATGTGTTAAACATGATCACGTGCCACCAGAAGACACCAAATTCCTGGATCAACCGCAGACAAAATACGAAAAGAAAAATTGGTCCAGTGTGATGTTGTTCAATTGCGCTAAATGCTCTGCGCTGACCCCGGATTATGTGAATACGGCGAGCGGCTTGGAACTCCACCGTTTTCATTGGTTGGGTGATGATACGTTAATTGGTGAAATTCCCCACGGCTGGAATCATCCCGTTGACTATGATCCTGAAGCACCGATCAGCGAGCTGTCTAATCTGCATTTCACAACCGGTGGACCGTATTTTGATGACTACAAAGATTGCGGTTATGCAGATGTGTGGCGGCAAGAGCGAGACCGCATGCTCTATGCTGGGCGTGAAAGACCGGAAAACAACTAGCCTAGAAATTCCGTTAGGTCATTGGCCAAAGCAGCAATCACATTTGACCAATCGTTGAGCTCATTTTGACGATAGGCCTCGATAGAAGGATAGAAAGTCCGAGCCTCGCCGTCATGACCCCAATACCATAGCGGGACTTTTTGCAGCGCCAGCCAGCACGGTTTACCAAGACCTCCGGCAAAGTGAGCGGTGACGTTCGATGTTGTTATAACGAGGTCTAGCGTGTCGACCAATGCGGCAAAGTCATCGAGATCATTCATCCGGTTGAGCTTGGGGAGTGTGTAAAACTCCGCGCTAAATTCTGCCGTAGCGTCGGCAATTTCTGCATCGGTTTCACCATATTGCAAATTGACAAATAAAGCATTTTGGTTTTCCAAAATCGGCCGCCAGTGATCGAGCGGCAGTGATTTCTGAGGCCCCACTTTTCGCCGGGCGCTTCGCCAGGAAATGCCGATGATGGGGCGGCCATCTGCAACACTGAAAAGCTCATTTGCCAAATTTTCGGCGGTATCGCCATCGGGTTCAAATACGCGATTTTGCGGCGTGAAAGTCTCGCTCCAATCGCCGAGACAATAGGGCACGCTGGCCATGCCAATCTGGCGCGCTGCATCGCTCTTTTCTTTAAGTTTTGAGCCTTCGGCAATGACTTTAACCCGCGGAAAAGATCGGGCAATTAAAGAAACCAGGCGAGGGTCGCATTCAAAAACAATATCGTAGCCTCGTTCTTGTAACTGCGGGATTTGCGTTGACCATAAGAGATGATCGCCGACGCCCTGCTCAGCGCGCAGATATAGAGGGCCAGAAAGCTCCTCTCCTTGCCAGAATTTCAGGCCATCCCGCTCCCAATTTTCAAGATTATCCTCGTTTTCAAATCTCTTTTCTAACCCAGGAAATCCTTCATCGAAACCTCCGAGCAACAGTAAGAGGTTGGCCTGATTGTAGAGCGTCTGCGCTTGGGTTGGAGCTATGGCGAGAGCCTGGACAAAGGTTTCTATAGCTTCATCTAACCGGGCCATCTTCACCAAAACATTTGCTTTGCTGCTGACTGGTTCAGACTGGTCCGGTAAAAGTTTGATAATTTGATCGTAAATCGCTAAAGCCTCTCCAGGATCGTTTGATTCTTGCAAAGCGGCGGCTTTATTAATCAAAATAAGTGTGTTGTCGGGATCGTTTTCCAAAAGCATGTCATAACAATTGAGAGCCTCTTTGGTGCGGTCCAGTTCGGCCAAAATATTACCGCGCGTAAAGTTTGCTTCGACCGATTGAGGATCAAGACTCAACGCTTTCTCGACCGATTTGAGAGCGTCTTCAAATCGCTGCGTCTCATAAAAAACGACCGCTAGATTGATATGGATTTCCGGCTGGTCCGGCGCCTTCTTTGCCGCAGTTTGATAGTTTTTGATCGCTCTATCCGATTGTCCAAGCAAGTGCTGAACGCCAGCGAGGCTGTAAAGCGCACCAATGTGATTGTTGTCGAGGCGGGCGGCTTGGCGAAAGCTTTCGGCGGCTTTTTCCAGCTGTTTATCAAGATGCAATATCGTACCGCGGTTATAATGTGCTTCGGCATATTTTGGTTTTGCTGCTATGGCTTGGTCAATCAATTCCAAGGCAGCGGGGTTCTTTCCGGATTGGTGCGCGATCAGGCCGAGATGGAGAAGCGCGCCGGCGTGTTTAGAATTTAGGGCGATTATATTTCGGTAGAGGCTCTCAGCTTCGGAGAAACGGCCAGCTTGATGATGGGCAATGGCCTGATCAAAATCAGCGTCTATGGTCATGTTATTTCTTATAACTTATTCGATAGATTACGCCAGCACTGTCATCCGAGACGAGTAGCGAGCCGTCCGGTAGTTCTTTTATATCAACCGGCCGGCCCCAAGCTGAGCCACCTTGCAACCATCCGTCGGCAAATACTTCTTTGCCCAAGACGTTGCCTTTTTCGTCCATGCGGATGCGCATGACCCGGTAGCCTTGCGGCACCTTTCGGTTCCACGAGCCATGCTGAGCGACAAAGGCATCGTTGCGGTAGGCCTTTGGAAACTGCGTGCCGCGATAAAAATGAATGCCGAGGGCGGCGACATGCGCGCCAAAATTGACAACCGGGGCTGAAGTTTTTTCAGCCGGATTTCGATCCTTAAATTCCTCGGTGCGGTCAGAGCCGCCGCCAAAATACGGGAAACCGAAATGCTGACCATTTTCCTTTAAATGATTGAGCTCGTCGGGCGGCGAGTCCTCACCCATAAAATCCGCACCATTGTCGGTAAAATAGAGTTGCCCGGTATGTGGGTTAAAATCCATACCAACTGAATTGCGTATGCCTTTGGCAATTATTTCGGCGCGATTGTTTTTATCCAAGCGGATGATGGTGCCTTCAAACCCTCGGGTTGTGCAGATATTGCAGGGCGAGCCCACCGTCACATGGAGCCGCTGAGCTTCGTCAAAGGCAATATAGCGCCAGCCATGCCAACTATTATTTGGTAGATCTTCGAATATCACTTCTACCCGATGGCGCCCGAAGGATTTCAAGTCTGGAACTTGAACGCGAAATATTCTGTACCGTTCAGCGATATAAAGAAATCCATTTTTCCAGGCAACGCCGTTGGGCATCGCCAGACCTGAAGTAATTTGAGCCACGTCTTCTGCCCGGCCGTCGCGATTTTTGTCGACAGCCACAAAAACACTACCGCCGCGTCGGTTGCCGACAAATACCGCGTCATGTTCGGATACAACAACCATCGAGCGGGCGTTTGGAACACGCGCGAATAGGCCAATTTTAAACCCCGGCGGAAGATTGATTTTTTTGAGATCAATCGAGCTCTGCGCATGTGAAATGTGTCCCCCGCCGGATATCAACAAGATGAGGAGAAGCAGACGAAGAATTTTGATCCCATAATGAGTCATGATTTCAAGATACTAAGAATTGCGGCTTTTTCCAAACCCAAATGACGGTAATAAAACCAATGCCAGGGCGCTACAGACGAGTAGCAAGCCACCAATTTCGCGCCAGCTAATCGGTTCATCCAAAATAAGATTGCCACTATAGACTCCGAGTATTGGCACCAACATGATCGACACGGTGGAGACGGATACCGGCACCTCTTTGACAATCCGGAACCAGGCGAACCAGCAGAATATGATGGGATACAATAAAATAAATATCGTCGACCAAATTGCAGCCTGAGATACTGGCTGCCACTGATCATGCTCAATAAATATAGCGATGATTGTGATCGGCAATCCGCCGATCAGCAATTGCCAGCCGGCCAAGGCAGTCGCTGACATTTGCCAATTGACGCGCTTTTGAATGGCGGTACCCACGCCCCATGAAATCGCTGCGATTAGCATGAATATTGTGCCCAGCGGTTTGAGCGTAAAAATACCGAACTCACCAATGGTCAAAGCGCCAAGGCCAACGAGACCGAGCGCGAGACCAATAATGCGCTGAAGAGTTGGGCGTTCATTGTTTAAAAACATGCTGAAAACCACGGCCCAGAGCGGCATGGTATAGGCGATGATCGAGGCCTGACCTGAGGCGAGGAGGCGGATGCCCCAGGCGCTGAAAATATGCCAGATCATGACATTAAAAACGGCCGCTAGAATAAGCGGCTTCCATTGGCCTTTAGGCACGGACATGTTTTGTTTTAGGAGTAGACCAACCGAAAATATAAACAGCGCCGCTGTCGGTGAAATGAGTCCGCGATAGGTCCATGGTGGAATTTCACTGAGGCCAATTTTCAAAAATGGCCAGGACGTCCCCCACCCCAAGATCACGGCGATGAGTAAAAAATATCCAGACGGGGAGAGGCCTTGTTTGTTCATTGCTGTCCGGTTCTTTTTGATCAAAAAAAAGCCGGCGATTTATACGCCGGCTCTCTTTGAATATTCGATTTCTTTAATTCAAATAAAGATGAACTTCATTTGATTGAGCCGCTTGACTGGTTCTGGCGGAGACCGCAATCCGTTGCGGCGGTAATCCCATCCGTTGCAGCGAACGCATGACGTTTTCTGCATTGCGGCGGGCTTTGTTTGAATTAAGCGCTACACGGGCAGCGCCACCAGATGCCGGCGCAACGGCAACCAACTGGAAGGTCGCGTTCGGGCGACGATCGAGGCTGCGGCTGACGGCATTATAAAGCGCCTGATCATAGGCAACATTAGCGCGATCAAATCGAATGACAACCAACGGACGACGACCAACGAGTGAGCGTGGTGTTGTCTGGCGATTAATCGTTCCTGCTGTAGCAGCGGTTAGTGCCCGGTTGGTAAGGCTGGAGCCCATTAACTCACCGCTTTTAACGGCTGCGGACAATGTGTTGAGATTGCTACGCTCTGTGGCGACGTAATTTGTTTGGCGTTGAATGTCTTCAGAAAGCTCTTTTAACAAACGATCGATCAAAACCACTGTGCGGTTGACTTCATCTTCGAGGATCGCGAGTTGCTGATGGTCTTCATCGATGGCACCGGAAAGCCTGAAAGCGGCGCGGGTGTTTTCGGCAAGGAAAGCAGCCAAGGTCGAGTCTGCTGTCACATTCGTTGTCAGCACATTCATATCGCTAATATCGTCGCCGATTTTTTTAAGGTTGGACAGAGCTTGATTAAATTGTTCAACCAACACCGGGTTACCGGGTGTGGTACCAACTTGTAGCCGCGCATTGATTGCAGAAACGGCACCGTGGTAGCGCTGCGAATCCTGAACTGTTTTACCGCGAACAGATTGTAACGCACCATTGTTCTTAGAAACATTGCTTTGCAGTCGGCGGAGCTCATTTCGAAGCTCTATCGCTTTTTGCCCAACGAAAGTACCTGTGTTGGAGCCCGATGTTACGCCTGTAGGTTCAAATTTTGACGTTCCCATTGAAGGAGGTTGGGTCGCCCTCTGAGTTCGTGCCGGTTGGGTCTGCCTCTGGGGTGTGGAAGCCTGTGCTTGCTGTGTGTTGCTTGCTGATGGATCTTCGCCCGTCAATGACGGTAAAAGAGAATCAGATGAAAAAGAACACCCTGCAAGAAGGCCTGTAATTAGGACTGTCGCGCTAACAACAATCGAACGATTAATTTTAATGGTCATCGCGCCGCTTTTCCCCGTTCAAATTAACAAAAGCCCCAAAAGAAATAAGCCATGTTCTGTGGTAACTTCAGTTAAATCAATACTACAAATCAATGCTTTAGTAGAAGGAATTAACATGCCTCCCTTCAACTTATCAAGTATTACTTAATGTGCCTGTATTTGACAAGCAAGGGTAAAAGCATCCAGATCAAAATAAAACCCCCTAAATCAGATTGATTTACGCCTTAAAAAAGACTTCAAAAGATGTCTTGAAACACCGGAGCGTTTTGAATAGTGTCCCCTCCGTTCCGCGCCCGTAGCTCAATTGGATAGAGCGTCTGACTACGAATCAGGAGGTTGGGAGTTCGAGTCTCTCCGGGCGCGCCATTCATTTTCTGCCGAAATTCCCTTAGTTCTTTTAAAAAAACAAATGTGGAGCTATACCGGTTAAAAAAACCTTTAAATTTATACAATAAGATAAATTTGAGTGTGGTTTTTGCAACTGGAGGAGCCTCTAGTGAAATGTATGACGTTAATAGTGGTTTATGATGCGGGCTAGCCTACGGTCGCTGGTGGATAATCGACTGGACCCGGATGCTTGGCCTGGATTTAGGCCACCAAATGCACCCGAGGATGAACGAGAGGCCTATCAACTCCAGTTCGAACTTCATGAAGGATTAACAGCGGCTGGACTTGGCGCGCGGGTTGGTTGGAAAATCGGCTGTACGACACCGGTTATGCAAAAATTCATGTCGATTGATCATCCGTGCTCTGGCGGGATAATGGAAAAATGCGCTCATTTTGATCATGTCGAAATACCTCAAACGCGGTTCAACCGGGTCGGCGTTGAATGTGAAATCGCCGTGACAATGGGAATAGACTTGCCCGCTCAAACCGAACCTTATCGCCGGGAAGATGTGGCAGAGGCTGTGCTAAGTTGCCGCGCGGCGATGGAGCTCGTTGATGATCGCTATGCTGATTTTAAAACATTGTCGACGGAAACGTTGATTGTTGATGATTTTTTTCAAAGCGCTTGTGTGTTGGGACCCGAGATCATCGACTGGCAAGAGATCGACCTTGGCACTGTAATCGGCCGCACATTCATCAATGGGGAAGAAGCAGGACGCGGTCAGGGGTCCGATATTATGGGCCATCCGCTCAACGCGCTTGCTTGGCTTGCCAACAATCTGAACTCACTTGGCCGCGAGCTCAAAGCCGGCGAATTTGTATTGTTGGGCAGTATGGTCGAATGCCAATGGTTATCGCCTGGTGGCGAAACCGGCAATATCGTTGAAATGGATATTTCCGGCCTCGGCCAGATTTCTGCCAAATTCACGTAAAAACGTCTAATAAGTTTCAAAAAACCGCATTTTTGGGTGGAAAATCGGTTTTCTGTCGCCATTTACCAGGTATCAGTATAATTTAATCGGTACCGACCCATGCATGATAAAATAATTAAAGACGTCGTCGAAAATCTAGACGACGAGAGATCCAAATATTTTGGCATAGTCCTCAGTTCCCTACAGCATGACAGCCGTACACAATTGGTGCCAAATCTTCTCTATACCGTTTTGAAAGAAGTCGTTGCCGTCGTGCCGCCCTATCTGCCGCCCAATGATTTTATTAATATGCTATTTGGATTTGTTGGTGATAATTCTCAAAAGATCACCGCTGTGATGTATTCCAGTCAATACATTACCGATCCCTCAGTTCTTCAAACCGTCACCAATGAATTTGTTGGGAAAGTCACTGATATGACTTATCAACTGCATCAGCAAGGTGACATTGATACGGGCGAGAGAAAAGTACGCAGCTATTCCTGGCCCTATGAAAATGCAGATTTCCCGTTTGCGGACTGATTTTAGCCCGCTAATATTTTTCTTTATGCAGGCGGTCCCATTTCCTGAGCGCGATTTGAGGCGCGGAACATGTAATGGCGTAATACAGGCTGAACAAGATACAGCAGCGCCATTTCATCGACGATCTTTTTATCCTCGCTTCCCGGTTCTAAAACACCCCCCATTAAGGCTTTCGCGTCGGCATCTCCTTGAATGGCTTTGAGCGCCACCAAACCCCATTCCGTATATTTTTTACCGTCAATATTCTTATGAAGTTCAGCCAACCGCTGGTCATAGTCGTCCAACAGGCTGCCCCAAAATTCGACATCATAGTTTTGTTGTAAATCTTCAATGAGTGCGGAAATATCCGTCATTCTAATTTTCCTTATGTGCTAACGCTCGCATCGAGAATAATTATGCTATCGCGGACCATTGTCGGCACCCCGCCATTTGGATTTGAGACTAAATATTTTGGGGAAAGGTGTTCTTTGATTGCCAAATTGACCGTGATATCAGTCCATTCCAAGTCTTTTTCAGACAAGCAAATGCAAACCTTTTGGCTACATGTTGAGTGAGGTGTATTGTATAGCTCCAGCATGGTCTTTAGTTCCCGCTCCCGCGTGTTTTCTCGCGTGTTTTCTGGGGGGAACTAATATCCGATTTGAGCCATTCTGTCACACAGCCAATTGAGGCTGAAGAAACTTAAAAATCTTCGGTTCTGATATCTAGATCGATGCGTTCAAGATCGGCGAGAAGCATTTCTTCTTCATCATCAAGATCGGCGAGAAGCATTTCTTCTTCATCATCAATATCGACAAAACGCACAGCAACACCATCATCCAGCGACCTTGAAACAGTAGCGCTTAATTGACCGACGTCTTCAATCATTAATTCAACCGAATCGTCCGGTTTAATATTACCTCGAAGATCCAACGCAGCACCACCTGCAGAAACATCAAGCAGAGTGGTTTTTATTTCTTCTTCGTTGATAATGGCGATAACGCTATTTGGTGCCTTAACTCTTTTGTGTTGGCGCTTTTCGTCAAAGTTCTCTTGCACTGACATCGTTACCTCCTCTTTAGTGAACGAAATCTCTTACAGTTCATCCCTATTTGGATTTCGCGTCAATCCCCTTTTTTGTTGATACCGATATATTACAGCCGAGACTTAAACGTCTAGTTGTTTACCGAGCCGCCATCAACAACCAGACATTGTCCAGTAATGAAGTCGCTGTCGGCGGAAGCTAAGAAAACCAAGGCGCCGATGAGGTCTTCCGGCGTTTGATAGCGTTTCAATGCACGGCTTGCGGCATTGGCGTCGCGGTACTGCATATGTTGATCGCTGTTCAACACATTCTCGCTCATGGTCAGGCCGGGCGCGATGGTATTTACGCAAATGCCGTCATCTCCCAATTCCCGCGATAGCGAGCGCGTCATCGCTAACACGGCCCCTTTGGAGGAAACATAATGCAATAAATTGGGAGACCCTTTGAATAAAGTTCCAGAAGCTATGTTGATGATTTTACCCGAGCCCTGTTTGCGCATGACAGGGGAGGCTGCCTTGGTGCAGAGCCAGGGTCCTTTAACATTTACCGCCATCAGCCGATCCCATTCTTCGACATCTATATTTTCGAAAGGCCCGAGCGCAACCGTGCCGAAAAGGGCAGCATTATTAACTAAGATATCGACAGTGCCGAAGCGCTTAACCGTCTCGTCGATCATGTCCTGGGTTGCTTTTTCATCGCTTACATCTGTCGAAAGAGCCAGCGTTTCTGAGCCTTGGCAAATGTTCTCAATTTCGGCAGCTATGGGGGCACAATCGAGCACATCAGTGACGACGACTTTTGCCCCTTCCGCGGCGAGGGCTTTGGCATAGGTCGCACCAATTCCCTGAGCCGCACCGGTGACGATGGCGACTTTATTATCCAGTTTTGCCAATAAATTTCTCCCGAGTTGTTTTGGCTAGTTCCCTTCGAAGACCGGTTTTTCTTTGGCGACAAAGGCATGATAGGCGCGGTGGAAATCTTCGGTCTGCATACAAATGGCTTGCGCTTGGGCTTCTGCTTCAATCGCTTCATCGACACCCATATTCCATTCTTGGTGGAGCGCTTTTTTTGTCATGGCGTGGGCAAAAGTTGGTCCTTTGGCGAGGCGCTTGGCTTGGGTGACGGCAGTGTCCAAAACGTCATCTGGTTCGGCGACACCATTGTAAAAACCCCAATTGGCTGCTTCCTCTGAGCTCATCATCCGGCCGGTATAAAGAAGCTCCGCGGCGCGCCCCTGACCAATAATGCGGGGCAGCATGGCGCAGGCACCCATATCACAGCCCGCCAGGCCAACGCGGGTGAACAGAAAGCCAACGACACTTTCCGGTGTGCCGTAGCGGAGATCTGAAGCCATCGCCAATATTGCGCCGGCGCCTGCACAAATACCATCAATCGCTGCAATGATCGGCTGCGGACATTTTCGCATCGCTTTGACAAGGTCGCCGGTCATGCGGGTGAAATTTAGCAATCCGTCCATATCCATTTTTGTGAGCGGGCCGATTATTTCATGGACATCACCGCCCGAGCAGAAATTCCCGCCTTCGCCGGTGATAACAACGACTTTGACCTCATCGCTCCATTGTAGTTTGTGGAAGGTGTCGCGGAGTTCCGCATAGCTCTCAAAAGTCAGTGGGTTTTTACGTTCCGGTCGATTGAGGGTAATGGTGGCGACACGGTCCTCAACAGACCAGCCAAAATGTTCAGGTTTTATATCTGCGATATCCATGCGATTTATCCGTAAAAAAGGGGTGGACCAATATGAAGCGATAGTACACTTTAAACGTTCGGGGGCCAAACAGTCACCCCGCCTGTTTCCATCGGTGTGAGATTAGTTTTATGAAAAAGTTTGAGCAAGCACGGCGTATCATGTTTTCAGATTGTGACAACGCACAGATCGTGTTTTATCCAAAATATTTTGAATGGTTCGACCGCGCAACTCAGAGCATGTTTGATGAAGTTGGATTGCATTGGAGCAAAATGTGGCCGCAATATAATATCGCGGGCATTCCTTTGGTCGATGCGCAGGCCAAATTTATGGCACCTCTCCGGATGGAAGATGACATTATTATCGAGAGCTGGGTTGAAGAATGGAGCGGTAAAGTCGGTATCGTCCGTCATAATGTGCTTAAAGGTGATGTCATTCATGTTGAAGGCACGGAAAAGCGCGTTTGGGCCGTCAAAGCACCCGACTCACCAAAAGGCATCCGCGCTGGAATTATCCCGGAGGAAGTGCTGTCGTTGTTGATGGGGGATTGAGCATGCAAGCACCGCTAAAATAGCTCCCTCTCCCCTCGTGGAAGAGGGTCGGGGTGAGGGGGCATTTTTATAGAACACCCTCCCCTAACCCCTCCCATCAAGGGAGGGGAAGTGTATGTTGCTAAACCAGCCCCTTCGCCAGCGCCGCATTCAGTCGTTTCGAGAAAGCTGCCGGATCGCTGACCGCTTCGCCTTCAATGATGCGTGCCTGATCGAGTAATAAATGCGCCATGTTCTGGATATCTTCTTTTTTCGCGAGATCATCCGTCAGCTTTGAAATCTGCTTGATCAAATCATGGGTTGAGTTGATCTCCAAAATCCGCGTGCTGGTCTGGACATCCATGTGGCCTTGGCTTTTGAGCATGCGTTCCAAATGCAAATCCATATCGCCTTCCCCGGCGACCAGGCAGACCGCGCTGTCGGTCAGACGGTCGGAGGCACGCACGTCTTTGACAGCGTCACCAAGCTCTTCTTTAAAGGCAAGTATGAGTTTTGCGATCTCCGCATCATCTCCGGCTTGCGGTTTGTCTTTTGGCTCTTCAGCGTCATCGCTGCTTTTGATATCCCCGAGATTGATATCGCCGGAGGTGACAGACTTAAATTGTTTCTCGTTATAAAGGCCGACCATTGATAGCCAAAACTCATCAACCGGATCGGTGAGCAGCAAGACGTCAATGCCGCGGGATTTAAAGCCTTCGATTTGCGGCGAGGATTTCAAGGTTTCGGGATCGTCGCCGGTAATATAGAAAATTTCCTGCTGGCCTTCATTCATGCGCTCGACATAGTCAGCGAGACTGACCAGCCCGTCCGCGCCGGTTGAATTAAAACGCGCGAGTTCCAGCAGTATTTCGCGGTTTTCGTGATCTTCATAAAGACCTTCTTTGAGCACCGCACCAAAGTTTTCCCAGAAAGTTGCATATTCTTCCGGCTTTTTGGTCGCTTTCTTTTTAAGCTCCGAGAATATTCGCTTTACCAAAGCTTTTTTGATATGCGCCACCAAGATATTGCGCTGGAGCATTTCGCGGCTGACGTTTAGCGGCAGATCTTCTGAATCGACCACACCCCGCACAAAGCGCAGATAGCCCGGCATCAAATCCTCGCAGTCATCGGTGATAAACACGCGCTTCACATAAAGCTTCACTTTGTGTTTGCGCTCAGGGTTCATCAAGTCGAAGGGTTTCGAAGAGGGAATATAAAGCAAATTTGTATATTCGATTTTGCCTTCGACTTTGTTATGGAGCGTTAGCCAAGGATCGTCAAAGACATGGCCGACATGGTGATAAAATTCTTTGTATTGTTCTTCGGTGATATCAGATTTGCCGCGGGTCCAGATCGCCGAGCCGGTATTGATCTGATCGACAAAAGTTTCACCGTCTTTATCAATCGCGATGTTGATCGGAATTGAAATGTGATCGGAATATGTTTTGACAATATTTCGAATGCGCATTTCTTCAAGAAATTCTTTATTGTCCTTATCGACGTAGACCGTAACCGTCGTGCCGTGGCCATCCCGTTCGGCTTCGGTGATGGTGAAGGAGCTAGCGCCTTCAGATGTCCACAGCCAGGCTTGATCTTCACCAGCGCGCTTGGCGATGACTTCAACTTTTTTGGCAACACTAAAACAAGAATAAAAACCAACACCAAACTGACCGATCATATCTGCGTTTTTTTTCTCGTCGCCGGATAGGCTTTCTAAAAAGGCAGTGGTGCCGGAGCGCGCGATGGTGCCGAGATTCTCGATCAGTTCATCATGGTTCATGCCAATGCCGTTATCGGCGATGGTGATGCTTTTGGCTTTTTGATTGACAGAAATATCGATGGCAAATTCGGTGCCCGCATCGATGAGATTACTTTCGGTGAGAGATAAATAGCGAAGCTTGTCACAAGCGTCCGATGCGTTGGAAATCAATTCCCGCAAAAATATTTCTTTGTTGCTGTAAAGCGAGTGGATAACCAGGTCGAGGACTTTTGCGACCTCGGCTTGAAACTCGAGCTTCTCTTCAGGTTTTTTCTGGGTTTTTTCTTTGGCCATTTTTTCTCTTAGTCTCGATCACAATTTTATTTAAGGACTGGATATTTCGGTTCCGCCACCTCATATGTATCTATAAGGCGGGTTACGCAAGACCCGTTCTGACGAATATGGTGTTTTGCGGTACTTTTTTGACGATTATCAATGCAATTTACCCAAAAATCATGTTCAATAACAAAGGATCAAGAGTTCGCTCCATCGGCGATTGTGATCATCGGATTGAACTCTATATCCGACCTGTTGTCACATAACGAAAAGAGTGGTCAATGAACATACCTTTACAAATTTCCTTCCGAGATATTTCCCATTCAGATGCTGTTGAAGACAGAATTCGAGAAAAAGTCGCAAAGCTCGAAACCTACACCGACCGAATAATTTCGTGCCGGGTGGTTGTCGAAGCACCGCATCGTCAGCACAAAAAAGGGACGCTCTATCATATCCGGGTGGATTTGA
>Ga0209554_1000850_pt1 | contig 24952 bp, 16 predicted proteins | sample MarorgKNORR_S2LV_5_FD_188221 | JGI IMG/M metagenome (GOLD analysis project Ga0209554, IMG submission 188221) | Marine microbial communities from the Southern Atlantic Ocean, analyzing organic carbon cycling - Bottom_A/KNORR_S2/LV (SPAdes) (version 2) | ecosystem: Environmental > Aquatic > Marine... | reverse complement strand
GCCTCTCGGTGACAAATATCTTCTTTACAAATAGCTATGCGTAAATTTTTAGCCACATTGACGGGTCCGGGTGTAAATAATAAATATTTATTCATCTTCTACTTATTTCTTCATAATTGTTAATTTTTTAAAATCTATCAGTCATTTTTTTTCTTGATAACACAAGCAGCCAACACGTAAACTAGAATGTGATGATTCAAAATCTGAATTTCAAACAGGTGAGCATCTCAAAATCAAAATTAGATCTATAGGCAATGATGGTTGCTGTAAAGGTGTATAGAATTGCCACTACAAATCTTTTTCAACAGTAATTGCATGACCAGCGGCGTATAATATCATGCAGGAAGCAATATTAAGCATTATTAAGCAATATTAAGCAATATTGTGTTACTTAATCTTTTTTATTTCTTAATAAAAAAATTCTGAAAGATTCTCCTTTCGGTCTCATCTATTCTTAATATTTAATTATACTTGTAAAAGCCTTCATTTACGAAGGAATAGTTAACTTTAAAGAGGGTTTCCTGTATTTTACAAAGGGCTCAAAATATGTTAAAATAAGGAGGTTCAAGTCTCGCCTCCAGTACTTCACGGGAGACATCTGAAAAGTTGTCTCCCTTTTTATTTTCAAATATTTGCAACTCATTGATTGTCTGGAATATATACTCTACACTTGGATTTAATTTTGGAGTTCGATAATCCTCCTGCTCAAATTCTAGTTTATCATCAAATATCGAACTCATGAATTTTGGCAAAGTATCCTCATCACCAATTTTGATAATTTTGTTGACATTTGTCATAAGTTCACCTGCAAAATGAATAAAATCGTTTATGTCATTGACAACGAAGGTTTTATTTAGAGCCTGTTTATATTATCTAGAATATAGCTTCGATTAGAAATTTCTCAAATTCTTTTGTATATTTAGTTAATTAACATATCAGTTAACAGAACACCTACAATAGTTGCTTGTGTAGATTTACTCTCCTCATCCAACTATAAACCTCTTAACTACTAACTACTTAAAAATTAAAATATTATGAAAACAATAATTAAGAAAACAAAGAAACATTGGTTTATGAGTTTATTATTTACAGTGTTGACCTTTGTGAGTGTTTCTGCACAAACTAATGGCGATTTAAGAGGAACTGTATCTGACGAACAAGGATTTTTACCTGGAGCTCATGTAATATTAGAAAGCACCAAACATTCGGTTGTTACATCAATGGATGGTAACTACTATTTTAGTAATGTTGAAGCAGGCGATTATACTATTAAAGTAAGTTACATTGGGTACAATACCTATGAAGAATCAGTATCAGTATCTAGTACGAGTACTGTTGTGCACAATATAAAAATGGAAGAGGGAATAGAGAGTCTTGATGAAATTACCGTAATAGGAAATAGAGGTGGGCAAGCTAAAGCTTTGAATACACAAAAAGAATCTAATACAGTAAAAAATGTTATTTCTGAAGAACAAATAAAAAGCTTTGCAGATTTAAATACTGCAGAAGTATTGCAAAGAATTTCGGGTGTAACAATTCAAAGAGATCTGGGTGAAGGACGTTTTGTTGCAATAAGAGGGACATCTCCTTCATTAACTAATGTAACAATAAATGGTGAGCAAGTAGCGATTTCATCTGGGGAAAACAGAAGAGTCGAATTAGATGTAATTTCAGCAGATCAGTTAAGTGGTATTGAAGTAGTTAAAGTTATTACTCCAGATATGGATGGCAATGCTATTGGTGGTTCTGTTAACTTAAAAACCAGAAGTGCTTTTGATAAAAGTGAGAGATTATTTAATGTTAAATTTGGTGGTGGTAAAAGCGGAAATGCAGATAAAGAAAATTGGCGTACATCAATAGATTTTTCAGATATTCTGGGAAAAAATAAAAAATTTGGGGTTTCAGTCAATGCAAACTGGGCGGTAACTAATAGAGTACGTTTTAATAATGAACATAAATGGGGAGATCGTGAAGATGTTAATGGTGATGAAATTTCAATGGCTCTTAGAAATACAGAAATTCAAAGGTCTGTAAATCAAAGAGATCGATTAGGTATTAATAGTCAACTTGAATATAGATTCAATGATAAAAATCGTATTTATTTTATGGGTATGTTTAATTATAGATGGGACGACCAAAAAAGGCAAAAATTACGAGTAAGATGGGATAAAGGTGATTACCTTTCTGCAACTGAAGTTGTAGGGGCTAGGGTTCTCCGTTCATTACATGATAGATTAGAAGAACAAAAAGTGACTTCAATGATGTTTGGTGGAGAACATCGACTTGGTAAAGTATTAATGGATTATAAGTTTTCTACAAGTGATGCTTTTACAAAAAAAGACGAAGGTCAATTAAAACCTGAATTTGAATTAAGAAATGTGGATTTAAGAATGACAAGTGTAATGTCTAAAGCTCCAGGATGGGAAGTTACAAATGGTATAAATCTTTCTGATGGATCCAATTTCAAGTTTGATGCATTGGATAATAAAATTGAAAATACAACTAATACTGTTTATACAGCAGCCTTAAATTTTTCAATTCCAATGCTTTTAGGAGCAGATTCGGGAGAATTTAAATTTGGAGCAAAAAATAGATCAAATAGTAAAGACAGAAAAGATATAAGACAAAAATGGAAATGGGAAGGATCAAATGATTTGTTTTTGAGTCAATTTGAAACAGGTGGAGACGATATAATCATTCATAACAATTATAATTTGGGTAGTCCACTAGACAGTCAGGGGTTTAGAGATTTCTTTAATGCAAATCAAGGGTCAGGAATGTTTGAAGCCACAGAGAGACCTGATGTTAATTTTGGAGAACCTTATGATGCTGAAGAAAGTGTAACTGGTGTATATTTTATGACTAATCAAACTTATGGTAAGCTTTTAGTAACAGCAGGGTTAAGAACAGAGTTTACTAATACTGATTATACTGGTACTCATTTAGTGCTGAATGATGGAGACTTTGTTAGTGCTGGTCAAACAACTGTTGAAAAATCATACACACAAATTTTTCCAAATTTGCAATTTAGGTACAGAGTAACTGATAACACAAATATACGATTAGCATATAGTAGAGGTGTCTCTGCACCTCAATTTTTTGATATGACACCATATTCTATAACTGATATTGATGATGAGGAAACTATTAGTGGAAACGGAGATTTAAATCCTACAACTTCAAATAACTTCGATTTACTTGGCGAGCATTTCTTTAAAGGAATTGGAATTGTGTCTGGAGGTCTTTTTCTAAAAGATATGGACGAATTTATCTTCCTTTCTACAGGTGTTGTGTCAGGAGGAGATTATGATGGTTTTGATTTTGAAAGACCAGTAAATGGTGCTGGAGCAAGATTATTTGGTTATGAGTTAACTTGGCAACAACAATTTACTAAACTAGCAGGTGTCTTATCTGGATTTGGTATATATGCTAATTATACTCATACTTCATCGAGTGATATAGACCTTGGTCCCGATTCAAGTAGAACTGATATAGATTTGTTACCATACCAAATGGAAAGTGTGAGCAATTTTGCCTTAACTTATCAAAAAGGAGGATTAACGGCTCGTGTAGCTGTTAATTTTAGTGGAAAATTTATTGAAGAAGTTGGAGAAGACAATGATAATGATGAATGGAGAGAAGAGTTTACTCAATGGGACGTATCAGGAAGTTATGACTTTTCAAAAGGATTTAGCTTATTTTTAGAATTTTCAAATATTGGTAATAGACCAAGATACAATTATATTGGAATTCCTTCAAGAGCTAGAGAACATAGTGTCAATGGCATATCCTTTAATACAGGGCTTAGATGGTCATTATAGAATAATGTAGTTTTTTATATAAATTTATTGGTTGGGCGTAATATCCAGGATATTGCGTTCAACCATTATTATTATGAATCATAATATTTAAATTGACCATCTTTTATTCAAACCATATTATTAGCCAACTATGATTAAATTTAAAATCTTTAAACTGTTTGCATTAATACTTGCACTCACATTATTTGGGTGTAAAAAGGATCAGGTGCAATCAAGTACTGAAAATAAACAATGGAATGTTGTATTCATACTTGCCGACGATATGGGGTGGAACCAAGTAAAATATCATGGGATTACAAATTATTATGACACTCCAAATATTGATGGTATAGCTTCAAGTGGGATGTCTTTTACAAACGCTTATGCTGCTGCACCTATTTGTTCACCAGCAAGAGCAAGTATTATGACAGGTAAATACCCTGCTAGACTCCATTTAACAGATTACCTTCCAGGGAATAGTTATCCTTATGCCCCATTACTTTCTGCAGAACAAAGAAAAGAAGGTCTGTCTATGAAAGAAGTTACTCTAGCAGAACTGTTTAAAAAACAGGGATATACCACAGGACATTTTGGTAAATGGCATTTAAACAAGGATAAAAATTATCAAGATGGTCGTTTAGGTGATCCTGAATCTCAAGGTTTTGATGATGTTTTAGCTACAGTAAAACCAAAACCGGATTCAAACTCTAAAGACGCACATCATGTAGGCGAAATTACTGATAGAACCTTGCAATTTATAGAAAACAATAAAGACAAACCATTTTTTGCCTATGTTTCTCATCATGTAGTTCACCGTCCTTTAATGGAAGATCAAGATCTTATAAATTCTTATAAAACCAAGCAACACAATGAAAATAGAGTAAACAATCCAATTATGGGTGCTATGATAGAAAGAATGGATAGAAGTATTGGGAGAATTCTTACTAAACTTGAAGATTTAAACTTAACTGATAATACTATTATAGTTTTCTTTTCAGATAATGGAGGATTTAAATATTACCAAGATCAAGCTCCATTACGAGGAGGTAAAGCGATGGTTTTTGAAGGAGGAATACGTGTTCCTTTTGCAATAAAATGGCCAGGAGTTATTAAACCCGGTACAGTAAGTGATGTCCCAATGATCACAAATGATTTCTTCCCAACTTTGGCTGAAATTATTGGAGGTGTGTCTGATGATGAAGAAATAGATGGCATTAGTCTAGTCCCTGTTTTAAGAGGAGAAGAATTTATTGAAAGAGATGCATTATTTTGGCATTTCCCTCATTATCACAGACAAGGATATAAACCTTCTGGAGCAATTAGAATGGGTGATTACAAATTAATTGAGTGGTACGAAAGGTCTATACAAGGATTAGATTACCAGTACGATTTATATAATATTAAAGAGGATATTGGTGAAAGCAAAAACCTTGCAAACGAAATGCCAGAGCTTGTAATCAAAATGAAAAATAGATTGCATAACTGGTTAAATGAAGTTGGTGCAAATAAAATGAAAATCAATCCTAACTTTGATTATGAAAAGAGATACTTACCAGAGTTAGAGTGGCCAGAAGGGAAAGATTATCATTATATAGATATGCATTTTCCAAATAGGCAATAATTTTTAAATAAAATGAAAACGATTACATTATTACATCCTGGAAAGTTGGTTTTTGGAGACGAAGCTTTAGAAGTCTTTAAAAACGATTTTATAGCATCAGGGTATAAAAGATTATTTATTTTAACTATTCCTTTTTTAATAGATCACTTGTCAGAATTGTTAGAAACTTTTAAAGGTAAAAGTATTGAATATGAACTTGATATGTCTATTTTAAATGAGCCCTCTTTTCAAGAGTTTAACGTAGTTTTAGAAAAAGCAAAATCCTTTGAAGCAGATAGTATAGTTGGTATAGGAGGTGGAAGTGTTTTAGATGTTTCTAAATTAGTCGCTGCACAATTAAAAAACACTCAAACTATTGATGAAATTATTGGTATTGGAAATTTAAGAGAAAGACAAACATATCTTGCTTGTATTCCATCAACTTCAGGAACAGGAAGCGAAGTATCTCCTAATGCCATCTTTATTGATGAAAACGGAGGCAAAAAAGGAGTTATCAGTCCATTTTTAGTGCCAGATGCTTCTTATATCTATCCAAAATTAACGTTGAGTGTTCCAGCATCAGTAACTGCAGCAACAGGTATTGATGCTCTAACGCATTGTTTAGAGGCGTATGCAAATAAATTTTCTCATCCAGTTGTTGATGTAATTGCCATAGAAGGAATTAAATTGATAGCCGAGAATCTTGTAGAAGCTTGTGAAAACGGAAATGATTTAGAAGCCAGAACAAATGTTGCTCTTGGTAGTTTATATGGAGGAATGTGTTTAGGTCCGGTTAATACAGGAGCCGTTCATGCACTCTCATATCCTTTAGGAACAGAATTCCATATTCCGCATGGTTTATCAAATGCACTTTTATTGCCTTATGTAATGGAATTTAATTTACCAAAAGCAATAATAGAATATGCAAACATAGCCAAAGTAATAGGCGCAGAAATTGGTCACACAGATGAAGAAACAGCAAAAAACGGAATTTTGAAAATTAGAGAATTAAATGCTGCGTGTAAAATTCCAAGCAAATTATCAGATTTTGGTATTCCTATAACCGCTATAGATAAAATGGCCAATAATGCTCTTGAAATTCAGAGGTTGTTAAAAAATAATCCAAAAAAGGTGGAATTAGAAGATGCAAAAGCAATTTATAAAGCGGCATTTTAAAATCAAAAAACAACATGAATCATAAAGAAAAATATTGTGGTGTTATTGTTCCAATGTTAACACCATTAACCGAAAGTTTGGATATTGATAAACAAGGCGTTGAGAACATTATTGATGGGTTCATAAAAAATAAATGCAATGCTTTTGTGTTAGGAACAACAGGCGAGTCTTCTTCAATATCAAATAATAAAAAATTAAATTTAGTTAAGTATACCGTTGAAGCCGTAAACCAAAGAAACCTCGTTTATGCTGGAATTTCAGGCAATTGTTTGGAAGAATCTATTGATAATGCCAAACAGTTTGCTGATTTTGGAGTAGATGTTTTAGTAGCTCATCTACCTTGTTACTATCCAATAGATGAAAAGCATATGTTAAACTATTTTGAAAAATTAGCTGATGCCGTTCCGTTGCCGTTAATGACCTATAACATTCCCGTTACAACAAACATATCAATGCCTTTAGAATTGGTAGATAAGTTAAGTCATCATGAAAACATTGTTGGGTTCAAAGACTCTCAAAGAGGTGATGACCGTTTGGAAGAATCATTGAGCTTATGGAAAAAAAGGAAAGATTTTACCTTCCATTTAGGATGGGCAGCAATGTCATCTTATGGTCTTCAAAATGGGCTTGACGGAATAGTGCCAAGTAGCGCAAATCTTGTTCCTCAATTGTACAGGGAAATTTATGATGCTGTAAGAAGAGGAGATATTGAAAAAGGAGATCAAATTCAGGAAATTACAGATGTGATTAGCGCCTATTACCAACAAGGGAATATTTTAAGTGATGTATTTCCAATTTTTAAAGCAATGATGAAATCTTTTGGATTGTGCGAATCCTATGTCGCTTCTCCGATGATGACCGTTTCTTCTAGTGAATTAAAAATAATTGAAAACGAAGTTTTAGAAAAATTTGGAATCTATAAAAATTAAGATGAGTGAAAATAAACCAATTATAGGGATTTCAATGGGTGACCCGGCGAGTATTGGACCAGAGGTTACAGTTAAATCTGTAGCGATGGAAGAAATAAGAGAAATTTGTAAACCTATTGTAATTGGTGATGCTAATGTTTTAGAAAAAGCAGTAGGAATAACAAGGCTTAATTTAAGGATAAATAAAATCAAACAAGTCTCTGAAGCAAAATTTGAAAAAGGAACTGTTGATGCAATTGATATGCAAAATGTATCAATTGAAAATCATAAAATGGGTAAAGTTTCTGCTGAATATGGCAACGCAGCCTTCGAAAATGTTGTGAAACTCATTGATCTCGCATTGAAGAAAGAATTGGATGCAACCGTTACCGGGCCAATCCATAAGGAGTCAATTAATTTAGCTGGTCATAAGTTTAGTGGTCATACTGAAATTTATGCCAAATATACTAGGACAAAGAGATATGCTATGTTATTGGTTGAGGAAGATTTAAGAATTATACATGTTTCTACACATGTATCATTGCGTAAAGCTTGTGATTTGGTTAAAAAAGAAAGAATACTAGAAACTATAGAATTATTAGATGAGGCATGTAAAAGAATTGGGATTGAAAAACCAAGAATTGGAGTTGCAGGATTAAATCCTCATTCCAGTGATGGAGGGTTATTTGGTAATGAAGAAGAAAAAGAAATTATTCCAGCAATTCAAGAAGCATTGGCAAAAGGATATAATGTTGAAGGACCAATTCCTTCTGATACTTTGTTTCCAAAAGCCATTGGCGGTGTATATGACGGTTGTGTAGTGATGTATCACGATCAAGGCCACATACCCTTTAAAGTTGTTGGATTTAACTGGGACAAAAGTGCTAAACAAATGAAAAGCGTTAGAGGTGTAAATATTACTTTGGGATTACCAATCATAAGAACATCGGTTGATCATGGAACTGCCATGGAAATTGCAGGTCAAAATATTGCAAGCGCCGATGCCATGGTATTGGCCATAAAATACGCAGTTAGATTGAATAAAACAAAACCCCTAAAAAAATAAATTAATGATAGCCGTTATAGCAGATGATTTTACAGGAGCAGCCGAAATTGGAGGTTTGGGATTGCTATATGGTTATAAAACAGCTATAGTTACTGAAGTTAAAGCGCTTGAAAATATCGATTTGTTAATTATTGCTACAGAAATGAGGGCTTTTGATTCTGAAAAAGCAGTTCAAGAATCTGAAAAGATTACTAAAGAATTATTGAAATTAAACCCTGAGTTTATTTATAAAAAGATCGACTCTGTTTTACGAGGAAATATTGGGGTTGAAATAAAAGCACAATTAAAGGCATCTGAAAAATCAAGAGCACTAGTTATTCCGGCAAATCCAATTTTGAATCGCATCATTAATAATGGTATATATTATATAGACGGAAAACCGTTGATCGAATCAAAATTTGTAAACGATTTGGTCTTTAAGGCGAAGTCTTCTAAAGTACTAGATATTATTGGCAGAATAGATGATTTATCCATAACAAGTGTTTCACATAACGGAAAGTTACCAGAAAAAGGATTGTTAATTGGAAATACGTTAAATATAAACGATTTAAAAGAATGGGCAAAGAAAATTGATGCTGAAACACTTCCTTGTGGTGCTGCTGGTTTCTTTGATGCAATTCTCGAAAAAAGGAGCAATATAAAAGAGAATTATGATGACACATCATTTGATGATAATAAAAATACACTTTATATATGTGGTAGTAATTTTCCAATAAGTAAACAAGCTGTGTTAGATGCTCGTGCTAAAGGACATGTTGTAGTTAGTATGCCAGACAGCATATATAATAATCGCTTATACAACCAAGAGCTAATTGATCAGTGGTCAGATGAAATCATCCAAAAGTATAAATCAAATAAAAAAATTATTGTATCCGTTCTTCAGCAACCTGGAATTAATACAATCAGAGGTGGGCAAATTAAAAATATTCTTGGATTGTTAGTAAAAAGCATTCTCAATACTATAGCGATTGATGAATTATTTATAGAAGGAGGGTCAACAGCATATATAATTACTCAAAAGTTAGAAATAAATGCCTTTTTCCCTATACAATCACTTGCTCCAGGAGTTGCTAGAATGAGAGTTGAGAATAAAAAAGGTTTATGCTTAACTGTAAAACCAGGAAGTTATGTATGGCCAAAATCAATTTGGAAATTTAATTAAAAAATAATAAAGAAATGGATTATAATTCATTGCATATAGTTGATTATGTAATAATCATTTTAAGTTTAATTATTACAATTGGAGTAGGATTACGATTTTCTAAAAAACAAAACAGTACGTCACAATTTTTTTCTGCTGGAGCTAATGTGCCAGCATGGGCAATTGGGATGTCAATATTTGCTACTTTAATTAGTAGCATTACTTTTTTAGCTTATCCAGGAGCTGGATTTGGTTCCAATTGGATACTTTTAGTTCAAGGTATAATGGTGCCTCTTACTGTATTATTAATTATTCCTTTTATTGTACCTCTTTACAGAAATGTTATTGGATTGAGTGCCTATGAATACTTTGAAAAGCGGTTTGGATATTTTGCTAGAGCTTATAGTTCAATAGGTTTTATATTCGCACACTTTTCAAAAATGGGCTCGGTATTTTTTATTCTAGCCCTAGCTGTATCAAGTATGACAGGTATTGATACTTATACGGTAATAATAGTTTTAGGTATAGCAGTTGTATTATTGACATTATTTGGAGGGATGGAAGCTGTGATATGGTTAGATGTTATACAAGGGTTTTTATTGATTATTGGTGGTTTAATTGCCTTGACATTTATTATAGTTAATATGGAAGGAGGATTAGGTGCTATTTTAGACATTGCTGGTGAAAATAATAAAATAAATTTGGGCCCTTTTGACTGGGATTTTGTTAATCTCACTTTTTGGGTAATGGCTATTAATGGTGTATTCTATGCTATTCAAAAATATGGGACAGATCAAACTATTGTCCAAAGATATTTAACAGCAAAATCAGACAAAGATGCAAAAAAAGCTTCTGTAATGGGTGTTTTAATGGTAGTTCCTGTTTGGACTTTATTTATGTTTATTGGTACAGCTTTATATGCTTTTTATACAGGTGATGCCAATACGCTTCCAGAAGGGTTAAGAGATGATGCGGTATTTCCTTATTTTATTATGACCAAATTACCAGTAGGTGTTATTGGAATCATCATTTCAGCACTTTTAGGTGCTGCTATTTCTTCTCTTGATTCAGATTTAAATTGCCTTTCTGCAGTAGGTGTAGATGATTTTTATAAAAAATTAAGACCAAATAGCACAGATGCGCAACAAGTGAAGGTTGGAAAAATTTTAGTTGTTCTATCAGGTATTGCCGCAATGATCATTGCCTCAATTTATGTGTCTGCAGGCAATAAAGGTGTTCTAGGTATTGTATTTATGCTTTATGCAATATTTTCGGGTGGAATTGTAGGGATATTTCTTTTAGGTGTATTTGTACCAAGGGCTAATAAACAAGGCCTATATATAGGCATTATTGCATCTGTATTTTTTACAGCTTATGCAATTTTAACATCCAAACCAATTGGAGATAGTAATCAGATGCTATTGGATTTTGGTGCTTTCAATTTTACGCATCATAAGTACATGCTTGGTGTATATAGTCATGTAGTATTATTTTTTGTGAGTTGGTCAGCAAGTTACCTTTTCCCTAAAAAAGATGTTGATAAAAGTCTCACATATTCTGGATGGATAGAGAAAAAAAGAGCAAATATTTAAACATTAAATTTTAGAATAATGAATTTATCAATTAAAAAAATATTTCCACTATTAACCGCTTTATTAGTATGCTTAACAGTGTTTTCTCAAAAGATGCCACCTTCTGTTAAAAAGTCTCTTGCAGAACCCATAATTTATTCAGAAGGATTGCAACCAGATGCAAAATATTTTGACGGTGGATTACCGCATGCAGTTGGAGTACATAATTACCAAGCTTTTAGAGCAAATAGAGTAAATCCAACTGAACAAGGAAGTAAAACAGGCTGGACGTACAACCATCAACCATATTTAAGTTATTGGAATGATAAATTCTATTTAGAATATTTGAGTGGAGAATTTCAAGAACACACACCTCCAACTCGTGTCTTGCTCATGACTTCGGAAAATGGCAAAGATTGGTCTGACCCTGAAGTAATTTTTCCAATATACGACCTTCCAGAAATAAAAACTGATAAAGGTTATTTACCTGCAGGAACAAAAGCAGTAATGCATCAAAGAATGGGCTTTTATGTAGCACCCAACGGTAAATTATTGGCTAGTGCATTTTACAGTTATTGTTTAACTCCAAGACACTCACCAAATGCAGGTCAAGGAATTGGTAGAGTTGTAAGAGAAGTAAAAGAAGACGGAACTTATGGGCCAATTTATTTCATTCGTTATAACACTCATAATAACTATAACGAGACTAATACAAATTTTCCTTTTTACAAAAACAGTGAAGATTCTGAATTTATTGAAGCTTGTGAGTCTTTATTAAATGATAAACTAGTTTCTCTACAATGGTGGGAAGAAGATAGAGCAAAGGATGGATTTTACGTTGTTGATCCAGGTGATGTGGAAGGAGCAGCTTATTTCAGCGAAACAATTACCACTTCAAGAGGAGCAGGTAAAGCATTCAATTATTACCACAGAAATGATGGAGTAGTAGTTGGAATTTGGAAAAACCAATGGTCTGCTTTAAGTGAAGATGATGGAAAAACATGGACGCCTTTCACAAAAAATAAAACGTTAAATCCAACTGGCGCAAAGGTTTGGGGACAAAAACTAGATGATGGCAGATTTGCTTTAGTTCATGACCAAACAGCAGGTTTTAGAAATCGTTATCCTATGGTTGTAATGGCGTCTGATGATGGACGTGATTATGATAGAATGATGGCTGTTAGAGGGGATATACCACAAAGGAGATATCAAGGAATTCACAAACGAATTGGTGCACAATATTTCAGAGGAATTATTGAAGGAAACGGAAATCCTCCGGGAGATGAACTTTGGGTTACTTATAGTGTGAATAAAGAAGATATTTGGTTGTCTCGAATCAATGTTCCTATAAAAGCAAAAGTAAACGAAAATGTAAATCAAAATTTTGAAAATCTCAAGAGTATACAAGACCTTAAATTGTGGAATTTGTACGTCCCAAAATGGGCAGCATTAAATCTTATTGAAAATCCGAATAATCAAAATACTGTTTTAGAATTAAGAGATGAAAGCCCTTATGATTACGCTAAAGTAGAACGTATTTTTCCTGAAAGTAAAAAAGTGGAAATTAGTTTTGATTTAAAAACTGTGATTGCTCAACGAGGATATGCTCTCGAAGTTGAAATTCAAAACCAAAGTACTGGAAGACCTATTCGTTTAAGAATTGATGAAACTAAATTAATGTTTGATCGCCATCAGGTAAAAACCGATGCAGTAGATTATACAGTTGGTGAATGGTCAAAAATAAAGTTAGTCATTGATACTGAAAATAAAACATACAATGCTTTTTACAACAACAAACTGGTTGGAGAAAATATTTCATTTGCTAATGATGTAGAAGTCATATCGGTAGAAAGAATTGTTTTCCGAACAGGACCCTATAGAGGTTATACAGATGCTCTTTTTGCTGAACAAGGTGCTCCATCAGCAGGAGCTTTAACAATTGAAGATTTACCAGCTTCTGGAACTAAAGTAGCACCTTGTGTATATTGGATAGATAATGTAAAAATTAATAAAATTGAGTAGCTATGATTGCAAGAAACTATAAAGAAGGTCAACAACTAGATGTTGCAGGATTGAATAAATTACGGTATTGCTAGATGGAAGCGAATCAGAATTTACAGAAATTGGTGAATAATTAGTTTATATAATGAAAATTTCAAGAGGGATATTAATTTTTGTGTTATTGATATCTATTGTTGGATGCAAATCTCAATTAAAGAAAGAAAGAAATAATAATCAATTCAAGTTTTTAGTGTTGTCAGATATTCATGTTAGTGATAATGAAAGTCATGAAATTAGATTAAATGAGTTAGTTGAGAAATTCAATACTGACAAAATATTAAGTAATGATGTAGATTTTGTTACAGCAACTGGTGATAATGTATCTTATCTATATTCAAACAGAGATTTAAATAGAGATTCGCTACCGAATAATAAACTACGATCATATATAAATGCCATGTCGAGTTTAAATGTTCCTTATTATAGTTGTATGGGTAACCATGAATATAAGATAGATAAAAAGCGTGATGCAGATGGATTTTTTTCAGAATTTGAAATTTTAGAAATGGAAAAAATATGGAAAAAGGAAACAGGGTTAGAACCATATTATTCTATAAAAAAAGGCGATTTTAACCTGTTGTTTCTAAATAGTAATCGTGGTCGATACCAAAATAATTTTTTTGGCACTATCCAAATCAATTGGATTAAGAACCAGATTGCAGAAAGTAAAAATGTAATCATGTTTTACCATCATCCTATGAGAACTGATAATATTGAATATTGGTACAAAAAGAGATCAGGAACTATAACTAAAGAAATTGAGCCTGATTTTTATGATCTATTATCTCAAAACAATGATAAGATCAAAGCCATTTTTGTTGGACATGGTCATAAGTGGATGCATGATATATTATTTAATTCAATAATGGTTTACCAAACAACTTCATTTGGTGATAATGAGGAGTTTATGTTTTATTCTGTGGAGGTTCTTAATGATGTAATAAAAGCAACAAAGTCTGTAAATGAGTCCTTTTTTGAAGGATTTACAAAATTTAAAAATCAAGAAGATGAATAAGGAGCTCTCACTTAAATTGGGGTTATTATTGGGGGTTAAGATAGAGCAAATTTTGAAAAAATCCCCAAAAAAGTATGGATATTAGAATGTCAACAAAACAAAAGCAAAAAAAGCAAAAAAATAAGTATCTTAAACAACATAATAACATTAAAAAAAAAAGAAAATGAAAATGTTTACAAAATTAAATCAATTTAAATTTTCACTCTTTTTATTATTAATGGTAAATTTTATGTCAGAAAAAACAGAAGCACAAACCATCGCCTTATGGTTGTTTGATGAGCCTCAAGGATTATATCCAAGTCACGTTATGGATGATGTATCAGAAAATGATTATCCGCTGGTTATTGGAAGATCGGGTGCGCTTGTGAAAGGGAAATATGGAAATGCGTTGGATGCAACTGCTTTCATGGAATTGGAAATCCCTGATATGGATGAAGCTCGCTTTGGTATGGGTAAAGCACTACCAATTCCTAAAGGAAGAACCGCAGTGCCAATGAATTGGGAAAACGGTCTCTTTACAGGTTTAATGGCATCTGGAGAAAAGCATTTAAGAAAACAAATTGGAATGGTAAATGCTTCAGAGACCAAACTAAATTTAGGCGATTTTGATTGGACCGTTCAATTTTGGTATCAGCCAACAAAAAAAACAACTAAAGAAGCTGTAATTTTTGAAATAGGCGAAGGTCCATTGAGAGAAAAGAATAAGATTACAAGTTTGAGAATCACAGCAGATCAAACAGGATTTATTTTTGAAAACAATCCATCTGGCACAAAAACATTAATAAAATCTTCTAAAAAAGATCTTACAGGTTTAAATAAATGGCATCATTATACATTTGTTTACAATGCCACCAAAAATGAATTGAAACATTATGTTGATGCTCGAAAAAGAAGCACAACAACCATTGAAATAAAGTCTTTAAATCATGGAGAAGAATCTTATTTTAGTTTAGGACGCAACGGATTTTGGGAAGATGCGTTGCCTGGAATGTTAGATGAACTAGAATTTTACAATGGAATTAAAGATCAAAAAAACATCAAAAACCTTAGTTCAAAATCATTAATTAACGATAGAGAAGAATTGGCACTTCAAAAAGGACTTCCATTACTTTTTGCGAATGTAAATTCGGAGACATTAGATTTAGGAGATCGAAAACATGTCTTTATAGATGATGCATTTATTTCTAAAATAGATAATGAACTTGAATTTGTAGTGAATCCACCAAAAAAAATGGAACGTGTATTTTCGGGAATTACTGGCGAATTCAGAAAACATTTAACTGTTGTTGAAGATAAAAAAGGAGTGATTAGAATATATAATTCTATTAACAATGATTACTTAGCCGTTAGAACATCTACAGATGGAGTGAATTTTATTGAACCCGATTTTGGAGATCCTTACGAAGGGAGAACCAATATAGTCATTAAAGAAAATGTTGGTGGATTAGGTAATCCTTTTATAGATCCAAATGGGCCAGATAGTGAAAGATGGAAATATTTCAGTGATTATGCGAGAAGAGGAATTTATTTATACACATCACCTGATGGTTATAAATGGACTAGAAATAAAACAGTTACTTTAGCTTTTCGATCAGGAACACAATCTTGTTCATTTTACGATGAACAACAACAAAAATATATTACCTATCACAGATCAGGCATCAACTTAACACCTAAAAATGATACTCAAAGAAGTACAGTTGTCGTGGTTTTAGAAGATCTTGCTATTCCTCATCAATTTAAAGTTTTAACCCAGCAAGACTATATCAATTATAAAGGAGATTTTAGAATTAGAGATCCTAAACCTTGGTTTTTAGACAATGGATTATTAACCCCTGGTGGATTTGGAATGGAATACGAACATAAGTTTGACCCTCTACCTCAAGATCCTCCAGGAACAGATATTTATGTAACAAAAGCCACTAAATATGAATGGGCACCAGATACCTATGTAGCGTTTCCAATTATTTATTTCCATTACGAAAATGATGGTCCTGAAACACGTCGAATTTTAGGAGAAAAAGAAAGAGGTTTGGGGTCTGGACCTATTGAAACACAATTATCGGTTAGTAGAGACGGATTGAATTGGAAAAGATACAATCGTCCAACCTATTTAGGTCCTGGTGAACACGCTGGGAAAAATGTAATAACGGCATATATTGCTCATGGAATGGTTAAAAGAGGTAATGAAATTTGGCAATACTATTTTGGTGAAACCTATTACCATTCTCCTCATAAGAGAGATCCCGATGGCAGAGGTGTATACAGATTGACACAACGTTTAGATGGTTTTGTGTCAATTGATAGCCCGTATGAGAAAGAAGTTGAAATGGTTACTAAACCATTTACTTTTGATGGAGATTATCTCACTTTAAACATTGATACAGACGCTGCAGGATATACTCAAGTTGGTGTTTTAGATGTAAATGGAAATGCCATTGACGGATTTTCGGTAGATGAATGCCTTTATGTTAATGGCGATTTTTTCGATAAAAAAGTGGAATGGATAAATAAAGGAACGGACATTTCAGAATTAAAAGGAAAAACGATTCAATTAGTATATCGAATGAGAGGGAGTAAATTATATGCAATGCAATTTAAAAAAGATTAAAAAAATTAAAAGTATGGGTTTAAATAAAAGAATATCAATTGTTTTAGCAATATCATTGCTATTTTTTGTGGGCTGTGAATCAAATGATGGAAATTCAGTAGATCAATCGGTCACAATTGCATTTCCATCACCAACAGGAGTATTAACAACATCATTTGAAGAATTAAAATACAGTACTGTGATATATGTGAATGCTTTAAGTGAAGATTCCGTTGAAAATGGATCTAAAAAGTCACCATTTAAAAGTATCACGACGGCCATAAATAACAGCACTGATGATTCAGCTATTGTCGTGGCACAGGGCGACTATAGTGAAGGTACTTTACAACTAACAGAAGGAATTACATTGCTGGGAGGATTCAATGCTGCAGATTGGTCAAGGGATGTAAGTTTGAATGAAACAATACTTTCTGGAAAGGATCAAAATCGAATACTTATTGTGGCAAATAATACGACTATTGATGGTTTTACTTTTTCAAAAGGTGTTTATAGAGGTGCTGGAGCAGCAATTTATTGTAAGGATACATCATCAATAATTACAAACAATGTTTTTACAGGGAATGTTGTTTTGGGTCCCTTAAACTGGAATCCAGATTTCTGGCATGAAACGGCGAATAATGGAGGCGCTATTTATGGTGAAAACGGAGCTTCATCAACAATTAAAAACAATGTGTTTTTTAATAATAGTACCGAAAATGGAAGAGGAGCGGCAATTGCTTTTGATAATAAGTGCAATGTAATTATTAATAATAATGTATTTGTTAATAACGTTGCGGGAACAAATGATCCCATGCGAAGTAGTGATGGAGGTGGAATCTCTATATTTAATTGGTGTGATGCAGAAATTTCTAACAATGTCTTTTTAGGTAATAAAGCATTAGCAAGAAATGATGGCGGTGCCGTTTTTGTGGCTTTATGGAGTTCTGCAAGAATTAATAACAATATTTTGGTAAATTCAGAAAGCGGGGATGACGCTGGAGCCTTGTTTGTAGGAGGTCAAGAGCATCGTTATGGAGGGTTGCCTTTGGATCCAATTCCGTCGAAAGAACAGTTTTATGTAACGGTTGATAACAATCAATTTTATGGAAATAAAAATTCTTCAATGAATTCTGGCGCAATGAGATTTACAATGGAATCAAGAGGTGAGTTTTCTAACAATCGTTTGGCATTTAACAACGGTATTTATTTTCAGCGAAGTGAAGTAGCAGTTAAAAACAACATTATTTTCGACAATTTTCTTTTTTTAGAAACTAAAGAAGGGTTAAAACAAGGATCTATTGAAGGTAATATAATTTGGGGGAATTTTAAATTAACGACAACAGATGAAGAGAAAGCCATTCTTTTTTCTTACAAATTAAAAAATGGTTTAGATCAATTCCTTGAAACATTTAGAGAAGGACAACCAAAAGTATCAGAAAATTTAATTAGAGATGGATATGATAAGGGAGAAAATAACTTAAAAGGAATTCCAAATATTAAAGCAGATGGGCAAACAATTAATGTCGTCTCTACAACGATAAACAAGAATAAACTTAAAACACATATATTTTTATCTTCTGGCAACTATAAAGAGAATGAGTTGGTAAATAAGACAGTAAGATCTGGTGATAAATGGGGAGTAGTTCAATCGAATTATGCAAATGTTGTTACGGTTTGGGGTGACTTATTTGGAGTGGAATCAATACAATTATTACCTTCTTATACCATTATAGATTAAAATTAAAATAATAAAAATGAAACATATTGGTATTCTATCGATTTTATTAATTGTGTTAAACATTCAATGTAATAGCAATATTGATAATAAGATAGCTGAAGAACAAATTGAGAATCTAAATTCTACAACAAAGGTTGAATATATTCCGAAACGGATAAATAAGTGCATTGAACTTTTTGAAGATGGTCAGCCCGTATATTACAAAGGGGCTTATGGAGGCTATGAAGAAGGTAAAATTCTAGCCAAGACTTGGGCAGATTATATAGTATATAATATGGAGCATAAACCGATGGATTTTACCAAACTTCATGATTTTATGAAAGCATTGGTAGAACATGGACCTACACCTAGCGGACATCGTACACCAGCTGTAATTGTAGTGTTACCTTTAGTGGGTTTAGATAGTACAACAGTTAAATCAGGTGGATGGATGGTTGAACAAGCATTGGCACAAGGAATACATGGAGTCCATTTGGTAAGAGCACGAAATGCCGATGCAGTTAAGAAATTTGTTCAGGCTGGAAGATACCCAATTCATAAACAAAAAATAGAGGTGTTAGGTGAAGGTATTCGAGGCTGGGGAAGCCATAAATTTGCAGCCTGGGTTTGGGGCTTAAATGAAGAAGAATATCTTGAAAAAGCAGATGCCTGGCCATTGAACCCGAATGGTGAATTGCTATTTGGAGCAAAAATTGAAGATCAGATTGCGCTGGCAAATGCAGAAAAAACTTTAAAAGTTCCTGGATTGGCATTTGCTGAACATGGCCCTCGTGATATGGGGTTCTCTTTTGGATATTTAGAAGGAAGAGCTGATCCACCAATGCCTCCAGAAGTAGATGCTGCAGGACAAAAAGTATTGGATCTATGCAAAGAAAACGGATTGTATTTTTTGGACAATGTACTACCTAATAATGTAAAACAAAAAGTAGATTGGGGAGTAATGATAGGTGCAGGAAGTAATCATGAAGCCGCAATTGAAGGAAGAAAATATACAAAGAGAGTAATGCCTTGGTAATCTTTAAGATAATTTAACATGAGAAAATTAAAATATTTAGTAATTACAAGTTTGTTACTTTTTATGAGTTGCAAAGAAAAAGAAGAAAAACTAGATACTGAAAAGTTAAAGGAGATTGCCAATACTTACGGTCAATTTGCACCTGATGATGCTTATGAAAATGGATCAGAATTTGCCTATTACGGTAGCGAAAATGAGTGGACGAGGCGACAGTTTTCTGAAGCAGGAGCCACACGTTTATACAAAAGAAGAGGACAAAGACAATTGTTAGAGATTTTAGATGGAAATTTAAAGAAAGCGCTTGAACTTACTGAAATCCGATTAAAAGAGAACAATGAAGATGCTGAAAGTTATTTTATTCAAACGATTGTTTATTCTCAGATGAATAAAATTCAAAAGGCTACAGAAGCAATGAACAGGGCTCTTGAAAACGGAATGTCTTTCAGTAGATTTATGGCTGGTCCACGAGATTTATTAGCAACTCTATACGAAACAGGAGCATATAAGAATCTTCATAAAAAATATGGAACAAACTTAATTCACGGTCCAATGATTGGACAAGTAACAACTACAAAAGCAAGTTTTTGGGTACGAACATTGGAAGATGATACTGTTGAAATTCAATGTTTTGAGTTTGAGAATAGCAAGGCAATGATAAAGGCTTCAAATATAACAAGCTCAAAAGGTGTAGATTTTACCAATATAATTGAAGTTAAAGGACTAAAACCTGACACTAAATACAATTATAAAGTGTTGGTTAATGGTAATGAAGTGAAACATTTGAAGAATTTGAATTTTAAAACGTATCCTTTGTCCCAAAGTGAATTTAGTATTGGACTTGGTGGAGGTGCGGGTTATACTCCTCAAAACGAAAAGATGTGGAATACCATTGATTCATACAATTTAGACGCCATGCTTTTAATGGGAGATAATGTATATATTGATATTCCTGAAAAACCGGGTGCATTTCATGACTACACCTATTACAGAAGACAATCGCAACCAGATTTTCAAAATATGATTAGTTCAACACCCATTTATGCGATTTGGGATGACCATGATGCTGCGACAGATGACGCTTGGTTGGGACCTTATGTTGATAAGCCTTCTTGGAAAATGCCCCTTTTTAATGTTTTTAAAAATAATTGGAATAATCCGAAATACGGGACAAAAGAAGAGCCTGCATGTTGGTTTAATTTTTCCATCGCCGATGTTGATTTTTTTATGTTGGATGGAAGAACTTATCGTACTAATCCATTTAAAGAAGAAAAAACGATGCTAGGGTCCACACAAAAAGAATGGTTATTAAATTCACTAAAAAATTCAACTGCAACATTTAAAATTATTGCTTCTCCAGTACCTTGGTCTTTAGGTGCAAAACCAGGTAGTAATGATACTTGGGCTGGGTTCAAAAAAGAAAGAGAAGAAATATTTCAATTTTTATCAGACAATAAAATAGAGGGAGTCGTACTTTTATCTGCCGATCGCCATAGAACCGATTTCTGGAAAAATGAACGTAAAAACGGATATCCTCTTTACGAGTTTATGAGTAGTAGATTGACAAATATACATACGCACGATCTCATGTCTGGATCTTTATTTGGATACAACGAAAAATGTTCCTTTGGAAAAATAACATTTAATACAACACTTCAAAATCCAGAAATAAAATTCGAGATAATTAGTATTGATGATGAAGTAATACATACTCATATTATAAAGAAAAGTGAATTAAAATAATAAGTTAAACGTGTCATCTTTTAGTAAATTAATGTAAAAGCAGTTATTGTATTATTTCATCAAATTTAAAACCAAAAAGTAATATTATATAAATTAAAAAAATAATGGAAATTTTAATTGCCTTGGTTATTGTTGTAGTATTAATGGTAGTAGCTGCTACAAAATTTCATTTTCACCCCTTTCTATCATTATTGCTTGCAGCAATTGTTATGGGATTTATAGGCGGATTAAGTGAATCAGAAGTAACAACTACTCTTATGAATGGATTTGGGAAAACACTGGGTAGTATTGGTATTATCATTGCTTTTGGAACAATAATCGGTGCATATCTTGAAAAAAGTGGTGCAGCTAAAACTTTGGCGAATTGGGCCTTAAAAGTTATTGGCAAAAATAGGTCTGCGTTGGCAATGAATATTACTGGATTTATTGTTTCAATACCCGTTTACTGCGATTCAGGATTTATCATTCTCTCTTCATTAAACAAAGCTATTAGTAAAAAAACCAAAATTCCACTAGTAGTTTTAGGTGTTTCTCTAGCGGCAGGATTGTATGCAACTCATGTTTTTGTACCTCCCACACCTGGACCTTTAGCGGCTACAGCAGCTTTAGATGCAGATTTGGGATTAGTAATTATGCTTGGATTAATCGTTGCGATACCAGTATCTCTAGCAGGATACTTTTGGGCTAAATACATTGGTAAAAACACGCAAGTTAAATCTACAGAATCTGTTGATGAAAAAACTAGTGAAGAACAATTACCTAAAACTCACTTATCTTTTGCACCGATTTTAATACCAATAATTCTAATTGCTCTAAAATCAATTTCAAACTATCCTACGCACCCATTTGGTGAAGAATTATTTTCAAAAATTATTAATTTTATTGGTAATCCGGTTATTGCCTTATTCGTTGGTGTCTTTCTCGCGTTTAAACTCAAAAACAATTCAACAGAAGAAACACATTTCAATTGGGTTACAAGCGGATTAAGAGAAGCTGGTATTATCATTTTAATTACTGGGGCTGGAGGAGCATTTGGAGCCATTCTTAGGGCAACTGGAATTGGAGATATTATTGGTTCTAGTTTTTCTGATTTTAATTTGGGCTTGTTTTTACCATTTTTGATTGCAGCGGTTTTAAAATCAGCTCAAGGATCATCTACCGTTTCAATTATTACCACAGCGGCAATCATTGCTCCAATTTTAGAATCATTTGGTTTAGATTCGTCTATCGGCAGAGCATTAACAGTACTATCTATTGGGGCAGGTGCAATGACAGTATCGCATTTAAATGATAGTTTTTTCTGGGTAGTTGCACAATTTACTGGAATGGATACTGCAACGGCATTAAAAAGTCAGACACTTTCCACTTTATTTCAAGGATTAACAGGAATTATTATTGTGATGATTATAGGTTGGTTATTTATTTAAAAAGAAGAAAATATTAATAAATATTTAATTTATGAAGTATAGTTTAAATACACTAATAAAAAAAGGCATATTATTAATTTCATTAATGCTTATTTCAATTTCTATAGCTGCTCAAATAATGCCCCAATCAATAGCCGAAAGCGAAAATGAACCAATTAAATATATTGGGAATAGGGTGCCTGATAAACATTTTTTTGATGGAAAATTACCTCATGTAACTGGTGTACATCATTATCAAGTGTATAGAGCAAATCGTTCTAAGCCACTTAAAGGTGATAAATTGGGTTGGACATATAATCACCAACCTTTTTTAGCTTATTGGAAAGGAAAATTTTATGTTCAATATTTAAGTAATCGTTATCAAGAACACGATCCTCCTGGAAAAACACAAGTAGCAATCTCTAAAGATGGAAGAGATTGGGATGAACCAATTATAGTATTCCCAGAATATACTTTGCCTGAAATAAATTATGAAGGATTACATATTGATCCAGGAATGAAATCTGTAATGCATCAACGGATGGGATTTTATGTTGCTCCTAATGGGAAATTATTGACTTCTGCTTTCTATGGCTATAGCCCAACACCAAGAAATTCGCCTAACGCAGGTAACGGACTCGGTCGTGTAATTAGAGAAATTAAAAGTGATGGGACATTAGGTCCAATTTATTTTATTCGATACAATCGTCATGCTGGATGGAATGAAAGTAACACATATTTCCCGTACTATTCAACCAGTAATGACAAAGATTTTCTTAGTGCTTGTGAATCTCTTTTGTCTGATAAATTAGTGTCATTACAATGGTGGGAAGAAGACAGAGCCAATGATGGCTTCTTTGCAATTAATCCTGGAGACGTACCTGGATCAGCGGCTTTTTCAGCAACAATATCTACCTCTAAAGGTTCCGGAAAAGCGTTCAATTATTTTCATAGACCTGATGGAGCGGTTGTAGGACTTTGGAAAAATAAATATTCGGCAATAAGCCCAGATAATGGAAAAACCTGGACTAAAATTTCAAAGAACAAATCATTGCTAACTGACGGTGCAAAAACGTGGGCTCAAGCTACAGATGATGGTAAATTTGTAGTTGTTCATAATCAATCGGCAACATCTAGAAATAGGTATCCAATGACTTCTATAACAAGTTTTGATGGAAATATATTTAGGGATTTATTAAGTCTTCGTAGTGATAATCCTTTAGTGAGATATCAAGCAATTCATAAAAACCCAGGTTCGCAATATTATAGAGGAATTATAGAGGGTAATGGCAATGCTCCAGGAGAAGAAACATGGGTTGTTTATAGCGTTAATAAGGAAGATATCTGGATTGCTAAAATCTCTTCACCAATTACAGGAATTGAAAAAGAAGAAATAAATCAAAATTTTGAGGATGTAAATTCGACAATGGATTTAAATAAATGGAATATTTATGAGCCTAAATGGGCTCCAATAAGGATTGTTAAAGACCCAGATGATGCATCAAATAATTGCTTGGAATTAAAAGATGAAGAGCCAGTTGATTTTGCGAGAGTAGAAAGAGTTTTAATTGAACGAAAGAAATTTTCTATTAGCTTTAAAGTAAACCCAATACAGATTCCAATTGGGTATGCAGTAAATATTGAAGTTCAAGATAAACAAGGTGTACGACCTATGAGAATTCGATTCGATAAAAACTGGATAAGTTTTGATCAAAGATACGCTAATGTTCCACGTCCAATTCCAGTAAAATTAATGAAATGGTACCAATTTGAAATGGTATTTGATTGCGATAAACAGAGTTATAGTTTAAAAATTAATGGAAACATAATTGAAGAAGATATTTCTTTTGCCTTTAAAATTGAATCACTGCAAAGATTAGTATTTAGAACTGGGCCTTATAGAGGTGAAGTAACACCACAAGTTTTTAATATATATGATACTGATACACCAGGTTTAGGTTTTGAAGATATTCCAGGAACTGAACATAGAGTAGAAGCTAGTATTTTTTTAATTGATGATATAATAACAAAAGAACGTCCAGAACGACATATTGCTGCTACTATTTGGGATCCAATGGGTATAATTACTAATTCAAAAAAGTAAATCAATGATACAGTTAATTAA
>Ga0209554_1000847_pt1 | contig 25016 bp, 23 predicted proteins | sample MarorgKNORR_S2LV_5_FD_188221 | JGI IMG/M metagenome (GOLD analysis project Ga0209554, IMG submission 188221) | Marine microbial communities from the Southern Atlantic Ocean, analyzing organic carbon cycling - Bottom_A/KNORR_S2/LV (SPAdes) (version 2) | ecosystem: Environmental > Aquatic > Marine... | reverse complement strand
TTGAAAATCCTTCAGGTTGTGTTTACGTCCAAGGTAAATCCTGAAAAGATTCAAGCCGGCAAACCCCCAACATCGCCCACTGGATTTTTGATTTGTCACAGGCATTTCTTTGGAAATCACTTCTGAAAAGGTGTGGTCGATTTTTCGAAAATATTCCCAATCCATGGCGAGTTCAAGCACTTCATTTCGGATAGATGCATTCCGGGCCAGACGGACCTTGGAATTGTCGAACGTAATTTTCCTAAAATCTTTCAGTGTCTTTTTTAAGATCTTTTTATTCATCTTTTCCTCTCGTTAATTAATTTAAATTAATTTGATCATGTCTTCTGTGGTTTCCCAAAGTTGTTTTTGGTCTTCTTCAATATATGAAACTTTAGAACTTTTTTTGGCTTTACATTTATCAAAATATTTTCCACTGATGCCTTCTACTTCATCTGCTGATGCCAAGAAAACACTGGTCTTGGCTCCTCTCATCACATTGATGGCAAAAATAGATTTCCCTAAATTGATAGAGCCACGGGCAAAACCTGAATTATTATTTCCGAAGCACGAATTTACAAACCCGGGATGCAAGCAATTAAAGGTTACTCCGGTATCTCCTAAGCGCCGATGGCACTCATAGGTGAACATAATATTCATCAATTTGGATCGCCCGTACGCCGGCCAGCCTTTATAATCATTCATGCCCTGGATATCTTCAAAATCTAATTCTGTATTTTTATGTGCTGTAGAAGCAACATTAATAATTCGACCCGGGTTTCCATTCTTCACCATTTCCAATAAAAGTGTCGTAAGATAAAAATAGGCAAGGTGGTTCAAGGCGAATGTTTTTTCAAATCCTTCATCTGTCATATTTAATTTGCTAAAGTAGGCACCAGCATTATTTAACAGGACATCAATAGTCTCATATGAGCTTTGAATTTCATCTGCCAATTTTTGAACGCTTTCCATGATAGATAAATCAGCGTAATGAAACTGAATGGATTCGTTTCCTGTTTCACGAATTAATTCTGATACAACGGATGCGCCTTTCTCCGGATTGCGCCCAACCAGTCCCAGGTTAAATCCCTGCTTAGCTAATTCTAAAGCTGTCTGTTTTCCAATGCCGTCCGTAGCTCCAGTTATTATGATCGTTCTTTTCATTTAATACATACTCATGATGCCAAGTATGATAAGGATGAAATAAGGAACGAGATCCGCAGCTCCCACATAATCTTTTGTTAAACGCTGTCCTGTGAAAAGGGCGATCAATGTAATCGCCAATACAACAAAACCATAAAGGATCCACAATGTTGATCGTTCTGCGAACGCATAATAGATCCCGTAAACCAACATAAGCCCTCCCGCCGTTTCCATGACTGTTAAAATGGAAAGAAGGACGTGTGTGAATCCATGGAAGGGAGAATTCGAAAAATGTGCCTCGAAAAATTCAAGATTCCCTTTTCGATCCAAGATCTTATCAAGGCCAGACTGTAGAAATGTGATGGCCATGAAGATTGCGATCAGGATCTGACACAAAACCAAGGGGTCCTTGAAAGTGATGCCCAGGAGATCTATTCTGTCCCCATATCGTTCTGTAACGGATTGAGCAATCGAAACTGATTGAATGAATAATGTTGAAAATACAATTGGAATAATTTTTTTCATTTCTTGCTCACGAATTAATTAATTGTTGAATGCGAGTGCGGACCAAATCCCGGGTTTCTTCTACAGATAAATTTTCGAATTCATCTTTTTGGATAGGGACACCAAACCGAGTGATCAGTTTACCCGGAGTGAGTCGCCAATCTTTTTTCTTCTTTGCTTCAAACGCACCAATGAGTCCAATGGGTACGATTGTTGTCCCCGTATTTTTTGCCAAGTGAAAGGGCCCTTTTTTGAATGGTCCCAATTCGCCTGTTAAGGTGCGGGTTCCTTCGGGAGATATTAAAAAAGAGATGCCGATATTCAGGGCTTCTTCTGCTTTAATTAAACTGGTGAGAGCCTTTTTTATATCCTTACGCACGATTGGAATTATACCGTATTGTTTCATAATATAACCCCAAATTGGATAGCGAAATTGTTCAATGGCACCCACCGCTGTGATATAATGGGGAATAAAAGCAGCAATCATAAATTGGTCAACCATGGATCCATGGTTAAACATATAAAGATAGGGTTGATCATCGGGGTTAGGCGGCTCATTTTCCTTCACTAACCATTGCCCAGCTAATAAACAATAGACCCAGCATATCGGTCGAATAAAGTAATTAAGATACTGCTTTGGGATGATTGTAAATGAAATGGAAAAGAGTACCATAGTTATGGCAAAAAACAAAAACCAAAGAGGCCATAGTATCATGGATACAATTGTTCTAAACATCCCAGCCTTGATCATCTAATAATTTAAATAGTTTGTGGTTGGCTTTGGGAAATGGAAATTCATCAATTTGGCTTTGTTTGATCCATTTTGAATTTTCCTGACCTTGAAACGGTGTGCCATTCTCTTCGCAATGATAACCATGAAATGTGATTGAAAAATGGGTATAAGCATGTTTTATTGTACCAATCTTCTTTATGATCTTTGGTTTAGCACCACATTCTTCTTTTATTTCCCGTTGTAATGCATCTTCCAATGATTCTCCCTTCTCAACCTTTCCACCAGGGAATTCCCATAAGCCTGCCAGCATCTTTTTCTCTCCCCGCTTCTGGATATAAAATTTTTCACCCCGCCAAACTATCCCAGCAACGATTGTATAATTTGGGGGTGTTTTCTTTTTAATGAACGTTGGGTATGCTTCCGGGTCCCCGTAACCAAATGCTTTACATTTAAAAGAAATTGGGCATTGGCCACAATTTGGATTGCTTGGTTTACAAACTCGTGCACCAAGTTCCATCACACTTTGATTAAAATCCCGTGGATTCTCTTTTGAAATAATGTTATTCAAATGATTCTTCATTCGAGACATATTCCTGGTAGTCAACTTTTTCAATCCAAGGATACGAGCAAAAACACGTTTTACATTTCCATCAATTACGGGATAGGGTTGTTGAAATGCGATAGATAAAACTGCAGATGCAGTATAATCTCCAACACCCGGAAGGGCATGAAAACCATCCCAATTATCAGGAATAATCCCACAATGTTTTTCCACAACTACTTGCGTGGCTTTATGGAAATTTCTGCACCGGGAATAATACCCGAGCCCTTCCCACATTTTTAATAATGATTCCTGCTCTTCATTCGCTACCGATTCAAGTGTGGGATATTTTTTGATCCATCTCTCAAAATATGGGATAACGGTCTCCACTTGGGTCTGCTGGAGCATGACTTCTGAAAGCCAAATTTTATACGGATTATCAATGTCCCTAAATGGGAGAATCCTTTTTTCCTTAGAATACCAAGATAAAAGAGATGATGTGACCTTATTATTTTGCATTATACAATCTTTTCATCTCTTAAGATCAATTTTGACAGGATCCAATGCAACGAAGATACAAATTCGATCATTTCGTTCCGGTCTAATGGATCTACTTCCATTTCGATCACCGTACCGAGTTTATCAAATTGCGCTTCTAATTGTGTTTGTATCCCATCACCTTCATCGGTGAGGGATACTTGGATCACTCGTTTATCATGACGGGATGGATTCCGTTCTACCCAGCCTTTTTTCTCGAGCCCCATGACAAGTCGGGTTGCTGTGCTATTATCTATTCCGACCTTTTTAGATAAGGCAGACATTTCAATTCCATCATCCGGGATGATGGATAAAGCCAATACCTGTGGAAAGGACGCGCCTTCGATGGATATGTTCTGCCTGTAAAGGCTTTGGAGATCAACCAAGAAGGATGAAAGTAACTCGCCATAATTCATATTTGTAGTTTACAAATATAATGGGGTTGATAAAAAGGGATTAATGGAGTGCTCTTTATATTTAAAACTGTATTTTTTACTTCTGCATACCGGATCGGTGTCAGGTTCGACAAAATTCTTAAAAAGGTGGCAATGATTTCAGTCGGGTTGCTTGTTTCGAAATTATATGTTTCGCAAGTCCATTGGATTGGTCATCCCCTAAATGACCCATAATATTCCAGTGATCCATTTGAATGGGTCCCAGCGCATACCACTGTCCCGGGATTAATAAATCATTTTCATCATAGTTCACTATAGGATCCTCACCATTAATGCCAGTTGTAGGTCCAGCCATGGAACAGGTGTTCACAATGCCATCATTTTCATACCATGTGGAGTCCGTGGGTGTTCCATCAGCCCAATAGCCGACCCGGGAACCAAGTATTTTTGATCGGGTACGAGTGAGAATCGATGTCCCTTCAATAGGAATATGGAAGGCAGAATCATCCTTTTTTTCTGTGGTAGATGTGCTGATTGAAAAATAATACACATCTGGATCCGCTAACAAAAAACCATTTTGTTCCTTTGCGCCTTCAATACTTAAATCCCATGAACTCATATTTTTCGAAGCCCAGGCGTCATGGGTTCGCATCCGTTTTACATATCCGGTCCAAGTTTCATCTTTTCCACGTGAAAACCCCCATTGTTCCAGATCGAAATCATAAAACCGAGTCCCTGCCACACCGGCAACACCAACAAAGTATTGCACAAATGGGATTGTCTTTGTTACCACATCTGCTAAAGTCGTGCCGTTATGAGGTGTTGCAATGGATGTAATACTCCGAATCTGATTCGAATGAGATTGCCCTAGCAGATCAGATTTTTCTAATTCACCCGTTTCTGCATTTACAACAATCTCCTGGATTAAAAGATACTGCAACATTCGTGAAGTTTGGCCACCCATGCTATGTCCCACCAAATGAACGGGGTGATTCTCATCCCATTCCGGATAGAGTGATTCATAAACCTTTCCATCCGGTTTTTGAATGATATTGAATTTTTCAGCGTGTGCTTTGCCATAATCCACCCGGCCACCTTTGAGTTGGGTGTAAATTTCTATGGCTCTTTCCCAATTGGATGAAACGGGTCCCACTGAAACTGTGAAAACTGTGTGACCTTCATCCCGGAGCATTTGAGCAAAATCTTCTCTTCCCCCCCAATAATTATAGCCACCCATTTCCTCTGGGCCCCAGCCCATAAAACCGTGAATCAAAACGATTGGGTAATTGTTTTGTGCGGAAATCATTCCGATGGAAAATAAAAGAATGAAAAATTTTGTCATTAAAGTTGAATCTCGATCTCTAAACCGTGGATAGTTGACCCTGTGCCAAAAATAAATGTACCATAATTAATAACTGTGGATCCAGCCAAGTACCCAAAGCCAAAACCTGATGCTCCGATCACAGATCGGAGAAAATCCTGTTTCGTATTATGATCCAATTTTCGTGTTGATGTTCCCCACCGCATTTGAATTCCATTTTTCAATTTAAATTCACCCCCTAAAAATATCTCTGGGTCATCTCGATCTTTTGAAAGGATTGTGTCTAAAAAAAGAGTGAGTGGAAGATGCGCTAATTTTTTGTATCCGCTAATAACTGTTTTTGGGATAATTGATCCATGTGCAAAATTATCACCGCCAAATGTTTTTCCAATGTTGTGAAATGATAGACCCAATATTGCTTGAAACTTTTGAATATAAAATTCGCTGCCTATAGATATCACGAATGCCTTTACCTGGTGATCTTTCAAAGATGATGAATAGAATTCGGCCGCAGTACCGATGCGCAAGGGAAACTTGCTCAAATGTTTTGAATAACCGCCATGAAGCCAGGTATCTCCTGATTGATACGTGCCCGTAGATTGAAAATCATCATCGAAACCATCAAAAGTACCATAGGAAATATGTCTGATAGAAAAAGAGCCAGATCCTTTTTTCCAAGGCAGGCTCATGCCCGCACTCTGACTAGTGATCCCGGCCTGATACCGAATGATAGATGTGGAAAAATATTGCCCGGTATCCGCTACAGCAGGATTTAATTTAGAAGAAATGGGAGACGGATTTAAAAACCCTGCTCCGCCCAGTCCCAGTTGTGATGAAGATGTAAATACATCAAATGCAGGATAAGCAGTTTCTGCTGATAAACAGGAAAAAAGAAAAAGAAAATATGAAAAAAACTTTTTCTTCTTGCTTGCTCCCAACTTTTCGGTAGGGCAGACGGGCGCGGTGTTTTGGGTTCTTCCTGACTTTATTAACATCTAAATCAAACTTAATGGGTCAAAATGAATATTGATCCGGTTTTTCCCCGGGCGGTATTTTTTCTGGAAATCCACAAAATTCAATTGAATAAATTTGTGAAGTTTTTGACCATTTGGGTCTTTGGTTTTTAATGATTTAAAGACGATCTGAAACCGGTATTGGTTCCGTAATTTTTCTAAATAGCATGGTGCCGGACCCAGAATGTCCAATCCTTTGTATTTTCCTCGCAACAATTTGGAGATTCGTTCTGACAATGAATTTACAGATATTTGGTTTTGCCCGGTAATTTCAATTTTGGCCAGCCAACTAAATGGGGGATACTTGAGTTCATTCCTCTCGCTTAAGGCGATATTATAATATTTCATCATATCCAATTTTGCTGCATTCTTAATGACAGGATTATCCGGCACATAGGTTTGGATGACCACTTCCCCCGGCTTTTCCCTGCGACCGGCGCGGCCCGAAGCCTGATAGATCAATTGAAAAATACGCTCGCCGGCACGAAAGTCCGGCAAATGAAGCCCAAGGTCTGCATTGATGATTCCAACTAACGTGACATTGGGAAAATCCAATCCTTTGGCAATCATTTGCGTCCCGAGCAATATATCGATCTCACCTTTGGAAAATGATTTTAAAATTGATGTGATTCCGCTCCCGGTCCGTGCTGTATCCATATCTAATCTTGCTAGCCGTGCTTGGGGGAAAGTTTCTTCGATCAATGATTCTACCCGTTGTGTTCCTGTGCCGGAATATTTCAGATGCGGACTGCTGCAATGAATACAAGACTCTCGTTGTTTCGTTTCACAATGGCCACAACAGTGACAGACAAGGTGGTCTCCTTTGCGATGATAAGTGAGGGCAACTTTACATTTAGGACACATAACAATTTCACCACAATCACCGCATCGAATCACCGGTGAATATCCACGGCGATTTTGGAGTAAAATAATTTGTTCTTTTTTATTAAGTCGATCTTCAATTTTATCCTGGAGCAGGCCGGATAATATTTGCCCAAATTTGCCTGATTCGTCCTGATCTGCCAGCATATCAACCAAATGAACTTGGGGGTATTTTGCGCCACCAAATCGTTCAGGGAGACGAAGATAGGTCAACTTTTTATGGAGATAATTATAATAACTTTCCAAACTTGGAGTTGCGCTGGACAGAACAACAGTCGATCCTTCATAAGAGGCTCGCATGAGGGCAACATCCCGAGCGTGATACCTTGGGGCAGGTGAATCCTGGCGAAAAGATGATTCTTGTTCTTCATCGATCACAATGAAGCCCAAATTTTTTAAGGGTGCAAACACGGCGCTTCGAGCACCAATCACAACTTTGAATGATCCCTTACAGATCTCTTTCCAGGTCCAAGACCGTTGAGCCTGGGTGAGTTTGGAATGCCAAAGTGCGATCGAATCCCCAAACACGGCTCTGAAGCGTCCGGCAATTTGGGGTGTAAGAGAAATTTCCGGAAGTAAAATGATGGCAGTTCTGTCTTGGGCTAAACAATGGCGGACTGCCTCAATATAGATCTCTGTTTTTCCGCTGCCTGTAACGCCATGAAGTAAAAACGGAGAATACTTTTTTGAATCCAAGGATTTGGTAATTGCATGCACTGCGGTTTTTTGGTGATCATTGAAATCCACTTTTTTATGGATGGGATCAAATGAAAACCCCGTAACATCTGGAAAACATGTTTCTTCGAATAATGTTACCAGTCCCCGTTTTTCCAGACCTCTGCAAACGCTGAGAGGGTTGGATGCCAGTTCCTTAAAGGAAGCAACTTTTATGGGATTTTCTGCTTTCCAGATTTCCTGGTAAAGATCATATTGTTTTGGCGCCCGTTTTTTAACCAATTCCAGATCAGCATCAATTGCAATGGGATTGGGTTGAACCATCCAAATTTTTGGCGGAGTGTATCGCGTGGAAAGGTTTTTCGGTAAAACGGCTGTCGCTACCTGACCCAATGGTGTAACATAATACTTGCTCATCCATTGGATCAACTTCCAGAGTTCCAGTGTCATAATGGAAAGATCGTCAACTAATCCAGATAATTCTTTAATCGTTCCTTTGAACGAAGATGTCTTTTTTAACTGGGTAACAATTCCTTGAGCATTCCGGCGGCCAAAGGGTGCCTTGACCCGGGAACCAACCTGAACATCTTGAGCGAGATCCTTGGGAATCTTATAGGTAAAGGTTAAAAAATCGGAGATTGGAAATGCGACTTCAGCAAACATAACCGGTGAGTTTATACGTCACAGTAGATTGGAACAATAAAAAACCCCTGCATCCAAAATCAAATTGAAATCGGAATACAGGGGTTGAATTGATCTGGTCAGGTTTATGATTTGATCACGTAGATCTTTACATCACCATTCAGGTCTGCATTCACACGAACCGGCACGTGGTAGATCCCCAGTGCTTTAATTGGCTCCTCCAGCATAATGGCGTGGCGATCCACTTTAATACCTTTATCTTCAAGGGCTTTGTGAATATCCAATGTTGTTACTGATCCAAACATTTTATCTTCGTCGCCAACTTGAGCTTCGATGGTAATCTCTATTTTTGACAATGTTTCCACCATAGCTTCATCTGTAGCGGCTTCCCGAGTTTTACGCGTTTTTACGATCTGCTTCCGTTCTTCCGCAACAGCCAGGTTCCGTTTGGATGCACGTAGTGCCAATCCTTCAGGGACTAATTTGTTTCGCGCATAGCCAGGTTTAACAGTTACAACATCCCCAGCTTCACCGAGACCATTTACATCTTGCAATAAAATAATATCCATGATATAACTCCTTATTCCGAACCGCGTTCAACATAAGGCATCAGGGCAATTGAGCGAGAACGTTTTATAGCCCGAACCAACTTCCGGTGCATTTTTGCACTGGTGCCCGTAATGCGACGTGGCATAATTTTGCCTTGGTCATTCACAAAACGGCGTAAGAGTTTCACATCTTTATAATTGATGTCAGTGATGCCATTTTCTTTAAAGTAGCAAAATTTCTTTCTATTCTGGAAAGCCATTATTCAGCCTCCTTTTCTTCAAGTTCTTCTTCATTTGATACAGGGGTTTCCTCTTCAGAAGGTTCAGATTCGGTGTCTGTTTCTTCTGATACTTGAGTTTCCGTTTGCGTTTCCTCGGTTGAAGACATTTCGCCAGTCTCGGTTGTTATTGCTTTCACAGATTCTTCTGAAGCCGGTTCTTCTTTCACATCTTCTACGTAAATCTCTGGTTTATCATCCAGGGCAACGGTCATGTGACGAAGTACGGTGTTGTTCAGTTTCATCCATGTATCAAATTCGTTCATTTTATCTTGCTCACCCCCCTCGAATTGCAGGAGGATATAAGATCCATATTTCTGTTTATCGATCTGATATGCCAGACGTTTCTTTCCCCATACACGATGGTTGATCAGTTTTGATTTTGTTTTCTCTAATTCAGTTCCGATCTCGCCCATGGTAGTATCCAGGGCTTCATTTTCCAGAGTCGGATTTACAATATAGAGTGTTTCATAATACCGCATAATGCCTCCTTATTTTTTACGCAATCAGCGGCGCGATGACCAGTGAAACCACGGACATCAGTTTGATTAAAATATTTAGTGATGGACCGGATGTATCCTTGAAAGGATCACCTACAGTATCACCCACAACGGCTGCTTTGTGTGCTTCAGAACCCTTTCTCAAGAACTCTCCATTGATTTCCACACCTTCTTCGATCATTTTCTTAGCATTATCCCATGCGCCACCAGCATTGGACTGAAAAATTGCCATGAGTACACCACAAACAGTGACGCCGGCAAGCAAACCACCTAATGTTTCTGGTCCAAAAATAAATCCCACAATAACGGGAGAAGAAATTGCTAAAATTCCAGGGAGAACCATTTCTTTAATGGCTGACTGGGTAGAGATTTCTATACAACGATCATGATCTGCTTTAGTTAAACCCAACTCATATACAGTTTTATCCTCCTCTGACCATGTGGAAGCGTCACCTTTTCCCAGCACTTCAAGTGCCGCTCTTAATTCTGGGATATCTCTAAACTGGCGCCGAACTTCTTCAATCATAGCCATGGCTGCACGGCCTACCGCACCCATAGCCATAGATGAGAAAAGAAAGGGTAACATGCCACCCACAAATAAACCGGCCATCACCCAGGCATTCGAAATATCTATAGAGACGACCGCTTGTGATTTTGCTGCAACAGATTCCATACCCGATTCAATGAGCTCTTTATAACGGATATTAAATACTGTTGTTCTAAATGCCGCAAATAATGCCAGAGCTGTGAGAGCAGCAGACCCAATGGCAAATCCTTTTCCGATGGCGGCGGTTGTGTTTCCGACCGCATCCAGTTTATCAGTCCGTTCCCGAACTTCCGCAGGGAGTTCAGCCATTTCTGCAATGCCGCCTGCGTTATCGGAGATGGGACCATAAGCATCAACAGCCAGTTGGATTCCCGTATTTGCCAGCATCCCCAAAGCAGCCATGGCAATACCATACAGTCCGGCGAAGTGAAAGGCACCTATGATAGCCGATGCAATAATCAGGATCGGAATTGCTGTGGATTGCATGCCAACGCCAAGTCCAGCGATAATGTTTGTGGCCGGACCTGTCATGGATTGCTCTGTGATAGATCTAACCGGTGAAGTCCCTGTGCCGGTATAATGTTCAGTGATCATTCCGATACCGAGACCGGCTGCCAATCCGATCACTGTTGCATAGAATACACCCATGCTGGTGAATTCGACATCACCTTGCATAAAGGTCGCCGGTAAAAAATCCTGGATCAAAAAGTAAATTGCTGCAACCATAATGGCCGAACTGCCAAACTCACCCATGTTCAATGCTTTTTGTGGATCGCCGCCTTCTTTCACGGAAACCATAAAAGTTCCAATAATGGAAACAACGATACCGGCCGCAGCAATAAATAAAGGCAGGATGACAAAATTAATATCAAATTTTCCAAGAGCCAGAATACTGGCACCCAAAACCATGGAACCCAAAATGGAGCCTACATACGATTCAAACAGGTCAGCACCCATGCCTGCAACGTCACCTACGTTATCACCCACATTATCTGCGATGGTGGCGGGGTTTAATGGATGATCTTCCGGAATTCCGGCTTCCACTTTACCCACAAGGTCAGCACCAATGTCGGCAGCTTTGGTATAAATACCACCCCCAACACGGGCAAACAATGCAATGGACGAGGCGCCCAAAGAAAATCCTGAAATAACATTTAATACTTTTGCCATAGAGACGGTATCTGTCCCATACATATTTGTATAGAACATGAATAAACCGCCCAGACCCAGGACACCAAGCCCTACAACACTTAATCCCATCACGGAACCACCACTGAAGGCAACATTCAGTGCTGTGGCTAAACTTGTCCGGGCAGCGTTGGTTGTACGGGTGTTGGCTTTGGTCGCCACTTTCATGCCGAGAAAACCGGCCAGTCCGGATGCTACAGCACCCACAATAAATGAAAGTGCTATCAGGGAACTGGAATCAGCTCTGCCATCATTTGCAAATCCAAGCAGGATTGCAACAGCCAAGACAAAAATGGCTAGAACACGATATTCTGCTTTTAGGAAAGCCATAGCACCATCAGCAATACTTTTGCCAATGGATTTCATGCGATCTGTTCCTTCATCCTGTGCTTCGATCCATCTTGTTTTCCAGAATGAATAGATCATGGCCAAAACGCCGGCACCGATCACAAACATTAAATTAGAACTCATAGGTTCAATGTCTCCTCAATTAAGAATTAAAATGATTCATGGTGTGGTTTAATCCACGTACTAAAATATTTGATAAAGCATCTGCACCACGCTTGATCATGGCTTCTGCTTCCGATTTGTCATCCGCTCTGAAAGGTAGCAGCACAAATTTTTCTGCAGGTCTCATATTTTCATCTGTACCGATCCCTAAACGGACTCTGGGGAATTGGTCTGACTGAAGTTGGTAAATGATATTTCCCATCCCGCGATGACATCCATCACCACCTTTCGGACGAATTCGGATCGATCCAAGAGGGAGATCCACATCATCAACGATCACATGAATATCAGTTGGCAAAAGATTCCAGCGATTTGCTACATCTTTCACAGCATTTCCACTAAGGTTCATGCCTGTTGTGGGTTTTACCAACAGGACTTCCCGCCGTTGATGCTGCGCAAATACATAGGGACCCTTTCCGGGCTTGAATGACAGTTTTTGCCGGCGGGCCAATTCGTCCACCACCCAAAATCCGGCATTGTGTTTTGTATTTGCATATTTATCACCGGGATTTCCCAGACCAAAAAAGGCGATCATGATTCTTTCGAATCATCTCCTGAATCTTCAGAACTACTTGCTTCACCAGTTTCACCTTCAGCGCCTTCTTCACCTTCTTCACCCTCTTCAAGTTCTTCACCTTCAAGTTCTTCAACTTCAGGTTCTTCTTCAGCAGCAGGCGGATGAACAGATACTATATTTAATTCTTTTGCAGACAAAATCTCAATGTCTTCATTATCCAGGGTGATGTCTGTCACACTTTTTGAAGAATTCATTTCAAGATCATCAATGTTCAACTCGATCTGATCCGGTACATCTGTTGGGAAACAACTGATCTCGATCTGTGTCATGGATTGTGATAATATTCCACCTTCCTTTACACCAACTGCTTCACCCACCAATACCAATGGTACAAAAATGGTCATTTTCTCTGATCGACGAACTCGCATAAGATCAATATGCAGGACCTCATCCGTGACAGGATGGTATTGCAATTCCTTGATCATAGTAAACTGAGTATCGCCATCCAATTCAATTTCGAAAATATGCTGACCAGATTGCAATGCGTGATACAGGACGAGCTTGTCCACTGAAATATTTACATTCGTTTCACCGGCATAATAGAGTATGCCAGGGATAAGCCCTTCCCGACGCAGTGTTTTTGCTCCTTTTGTTCGGGTGCGGGTTCTGTCCGCTATATTTAATTTATAATACGATGATGCCATCGTCTTGTCTCCTTGTTAAAATTCGAACAAGGCACTGACCGATTCCCCTTTATAGATCCGGTTCACTGCCTCGCCAAAAACATTTCCTACAGATACAATTTCCATTTTATCGATATATTTTTCCTTTGGAATATCAATCGTATCCGTCACAATAATTTTTCTAATCTTTGATCCACTCAACCTTTCAATAGCTGGACCTGATAAAACACCATGGGTTGCCACAGCCGTAACTGATCTTGCGCCTTCGTCCAACGCTGCTTGTGCAGCATTGACTGTTGTTCCTGCTGTATCGATCATATCATCGATGATAAGCACATCCATATCTTTGAGATCACCAATGAGATGATTCACTTCCGCTTGGTTGGGTGCATACCGTCGTTTATCGATCAAGGCAAAATGCATGCCCAGATGTTTTGCATAGCCCTGACTCATTTTTGCTGAACCAATATCCGGAGCCAATACCACAGAATTTTCAGCAGGTAACTTTTCTTTCTTAATTGCATCCATTATTACAGTGCGACTGTATAAATGATCAAACGGGATCTTTGCAAATCCTTGGATTTGGGTAGAATGAAGATCCATTGTAATAATACGGTCTGAGCCCATGGCGGTAAAAATGTCAATCATTACGCGAGAAGAAATGGGTACACGGGGCTGATCTTTTCTATCTTGCCGTCCGTAGCCAAAATAAGGTATCACCACGGTAACACGCTCTGCCGATGCCCGAACTGCCGCATCGACCATGAGTGCTAATTCTAAAATATTCTCTGCAGGTCCGTTGGTGGACTGGATCAGAAATATGTCTTGTCCACGAATATTTTCTTCAAATTTGACCCACAATTCACCATCTGAAAAGGTTCGAATAGAGATCTTCCCCAATTCACGTCCAAGTGATTGTACAATCTTTTGAGCGAGGGCAGGATTACTGCGCCCACTGAATATTTTTAGTCTATTTTTCATAAGTATCTCTTTGAATGAATGAGAGCTGGGGCGCAGGGATTCGAACCCCAACTGCCTGGACCAAAACCAGGTGTACTGCCATTATACTACGCCCCAAGAAATTTGGGTGTTGTTACAGATCAGTGGGTTGGAAAGGTGATAAATGTGCTGTAGCGGGAGGAAAATTGTGACTTGGCTAATTGTGCATCAGCTTCTTCGTCAAAAATCCCAAACACAGTCGAGCCTGAGCCCGACAAACTGGCAAACCGGGCACCCTTAGCCCGGAGCGAATCCTTTATTTGTCCAATCTCTGGATATGCTGGAACAACGATTGCTTCAAAATCATTCTCAAAAAACTCAAAAGGAATATTTTCCCTTTGTATAAAGCCGGTAAAATTAATCATCTTACGGGGGTCTTCCAAAATTTTTTTACTTTCCTCATAAGCCCAGGATGTATTGATCTGTAGATCCGGCACGACCAATAAAAAGCAACCTGTGAACACATTTTTAACCGGATCCAGGATTTCGCCAATCCCATCGCCCACTTGCGTACCACCTTTAATAAAGAAGGGGACATCGGCGCCCAATTCAACGCCAATAGATTCCAACTCATTATCACTCACATCCAATTCATAAAGCTGGCGCAACCCTTTTAAAAGGGTTGCCGCATTGGATGAGCCGCCACCCAATCCACTTCCGGCAGGGATTCTTTTTTCTAATTCGATGGAAACACCACCAACATCAAAGGAGTCTACCATTTTTTGCCACGCTTTTACACATAGATTGAATTCATCATTCTTCAGCCAATCCACATTGGATGAAAATTCACATCTTGAATCTATTTTCTCTAACGTGATCGTATCGTGGAAGTCCAATTCCTGGAAGAGAGTATGAATGTTGTGGTAGCCGTCCGGTCGTTGGTCACGTATCTGAAGACCGATATTGACCTTGGCGTGGGATTTAAGGACAACAGGCGTCATTCTTTTTGCAAAGTGTTGCAATCGCCTGCACCGCCCAACCGGAGCCATCACCCACAAACCCAAGGTGATCTGTGGTGGTTGCTTTTACAGAAACCTGGGATTCGTCAATTTGCATGGAATAGGCAAGATTATATCTCATTTGCTGCATATGGTCCGCCAACTTTGGTTTTTGGAGAATGATTGTGGCATCCACATTATTGATCTCAAATCCAGCATCCCGTATTCGTTTTACAGCATCTGCTAAAAAATGAGTGCTGGGTGTTCCTTTCCACGACTCATCATTGCTGGGAAAGAATTGGCCAATATCGCCCAGGGCAGCAGCACCCAGGAGTGCATCCACAACAGCATGGATCAAAGCATCGCCATCGGAATGTCCCACCGAGCCAAAAGATGAGGGAACCTCCACACCGCCGATGATGAGGGTTTCACCTTCAGCCAATGGGTGTACATCGTAGCCAATCCCGGTTCGGATCATGAGCCCATCGTACCCTGAGTTTGTCGAAGAGTCGAGTTAAGGACTTGTTCAGCCCGTTCCCAATCATCCATCGTTGTGATCTTAAAATTATTTGTATTCCCTTCTATCAAAGTAACAGAAAACCCCATGGCTTCCATCAGAGCTGATTCATCGGTCCCTGTTAAATTTTCTGAATCTGCATTGTCCAATGCCAGAAGTAATTTTTCTTTATGAAAAGTCTGGGGTGTTTGGGCCAACCATATTTTTTCACGATCAATGGTATCTTTTACCAAACCATTCTCTGAATATTTTACCGTATCCTTGCTGGGTAATGCCACGACAGCACCATCTGCATTTTCACAGGCAGAAATTGAATTTTGGATCAGGTCTTCCGTCACGAATGGCCGCGCCGCATCATGGATACACACTAATGTTGAATCCGGATCCGATGCATCTACCCCTCTCTTCACAGAATCCTGCCGGCGACTGCCACCGGCCACCACTTTCACCGGTTTTCCCGCAGACATGGATAGCACATCCCGATGGGTTGAATGAACATCATCACCGGGAACAACCACAATGACCTCATCAATGGCATCCGATCTCAGAAATGGCTGCAATGTATGAAAGAGCATTGGGCGGCCAGCCAGTAATTTAAATTGTTTTGCTTCGCCAAACCGTTCACCGGAACCGGCAGCAGGGATGATTGCTGACACTTTCATATTACATAAGGTGTTTGGTCAAATAATGATCATGGCATCACCATAACTCAAAAAGCGATAGTCTTTTCTCTTTGCTTCCAAGTATGCTTTTTTGATGAGTTTTCGATCACCAAATGCGCTTACCATCATAAACAACGTGGATTGAGGTGTGTGAAAATTGGTGATCATTTTATCCACCATTTTAAAATCGTAGGGCGGATAAATAAACTTATCTGTCCAGCCTCGCTTAGGCGTTACCTGGAACCCGGAGATAGCAATGGTTTCCAATGCGCGGACGGTGGAGGTTCCCACTGCAATGATCCTGCGGTGGCGTTTTCTGGCTTGGTTGATCGCCATAGATGTTGCGGGGGATACTTCGAAATATTCCGAATCCATCTGGTGGCGATTTAGGTCTTCCACCTGGACCGGACGAAATGTGCCAAGCCCAATATGGAGTGTTACTGTTTCGATCTTTACTCCTTTGGCCTGTACTTTTTTGATGAGTTCATCGGTAAAATGGAGCCCGGCGGTAGGTGCTGCCACAGCGCCACGTTCAGACGCATAAACTGTTTGGTACCGCTTTTTATCATTGGCGTTAGCATCACGATTAATGTATGGGGGAAGGGGAGATGTACCAATTCTGTCAATTAACTTGTGAAAATTATCGCCTTCGTATTCGAACCGAACCACGCGGCCGCCGGAAACAGTGTTATCGATCACATCACACATGAGTTTTGGTGTGAACATAAGTTTATTCCCGATCCGTACTTTTCGGGCAGGTTTTACCATTACTTCCCAGAGGTCATTTGCCAGTTCCCGAAGCAAAAAGACTTCCACTTTAGCTTCAGTCCGGTCTTTCGTGGCAAAAAGCCGGGCCGGAAATACTTTTGTATTATTGAGCACCAACAGATCATTTTTCCGCATGTAATCTGTGATATTCATGAATTTCCTGTGCTCGATCTTCCCCGTATCGCGGTGGATAACCATCAATTTCGAAAAATCCCGCCTAGGCTCCGGATGCTGGGCAATGAATTTTTTGGGGAGTCGATAATTAAAATCACCCAGTTTATACTTTTTCTTTTTATTGATCATTCAAATAACCTCGTTTGGTCTTTTATAAATTTTTTTCCAATTAAATTATATGCAGATTCCTGGGCAATCCGGCCTCTTGATGTCCGGTGCAAAAACCCTTCCTTGATCAAAAACGGTTCATACACGTCTTCTATAGTAATAGGATCTTCGCCAATGGCAACAGCCAGTGATTTGACGCCCACGGGACCACCACTGAATTTGTCAATGATCACTTCCAGGATCTTCCGGTCCATATCATCCAGACCAATATCATCGATGCCTAATTTTTCCAGGGATGCTTTCGCTACATTAATATCGATCCTCCCGGAGGCTTTCACCTGCGCGAAATCCCGGGATCGTCTTAAGATACGATTGGCAATCCGGGGAGTTCCACGGGCGCGCCGGGCTAATTCCATGGCGCCCTCATCATCAATATCTACTTCCATTATATCAGCAGATCGATTGATGATATGGAACAGATCTTCCGCTTCATAATAGTCCACCCGAAGCACAACACCGAACCTGTCCCGTAAAGGCGACGTGAGATTCCCCAATCGTGTGGTGGCGCCAATGAGAGTAAAGGGTTCAATGGTCAGTTGAACACTGCGCGCATTGGGACCTTTATCGATCATAATATCGATGGAAAAATCTTCCATGGCAGAGTAGAGATATTCTTCTACCACTGCATTTAGGCGGTGGATCTCATCAATAAAAAATACATCCCGGTGACATAAATTTGTAATCAAACCAGCCAGATCGCCGGCTCGTTCCACCACAGGGCCCGAAGCCTGTTTAATATTGGATTTCAGTTCTTTGGAAACAATATTGGCAAGAGTCGTTTTGCCCAATCCCGGCGGCCCGAAAAAAAGAACATGATCCAGGGCATCCCCACGGGTATTGGATGCCTCGATATAAAGTTTCAAATTATCGACCAATTCTTTCTGGCCGATGAATTCATCAAACTGGGAGGGGCGAAGAGATTTTTCAACCGCACTATCTTCATCGAACGGGGTTGGGTCTGTTATATGAATCTCTGTCATTAAGTAAAATGGATGTAAATCAGTTTAATACTGACTCTAAAGATACAATCTCAAAGTGCCGTCGTAAAGATGGAGAGAAAGAAAAATAGGAGAGTTTTTGTTTTTTTTAAACCCCCTTAAATAAATGTGATGAAGGTGCCACAATCATCCTGATTGTGGATTCTGGACATCACGAGTTCATATCAAAAAACTTTGCGGAAGATTAATTTATATGCTTTTTGCATTGTAATAATCTGACTGGTGTTTTTAGGGTTCATATCTTTCGCAAAGTTCCTTCATCTTACTTCAACAAGATCATTTTCTGGATCTGGCGATTCTTTCCGGAAATCAACTCCATAATGACCTGAAACTAATTCATGGAAATGTAGCCAGAATCCTCATCGTTAAGAAGGGATATTATTTATTTTGGTATGGCGTCCCGCAGTCGGTTCAACCGTTCTTCACGATCCTGGACGAATTTGGTGATCCCATCCCAAAGGCTGTCCGGGTCCAATTTGGATTCTGCCACGATCTGATCCAGGCTGCCGCCGGTGCGCCAGCGGTTGTCATGATCCGGTGACATGGAATATTCTTCCACAATTCGATTGGCGATCCATTTATGCATGAGCCGTCGCGCGCCATTGGTGATGATCATGGCATCGTTCCATTCTTGTTCCGAAATCATGGTATCACGATACTCTTCTGATTGTCGCTGGAACAATTCCCAACTGATGGAGGCAACAATTTTAACATTGGGGCCCTCTTCTTTTAATCTGGGCAGGATCTGGATTAGCGAATTGGTGGAACTGGTGCCCCGCACAATGATCAGGCCTTCTTTCTCACGATCAGTGTCATAATCCTTAATAAGATAGGCGCCCTTGGCGGCATCAAAATGAGAGGCCATACCCAGTGCTTCCCGGTCCGGAATTGTGATCGCCGGACGGGTGAGATGGATCGCGATCAAGGCAACATCGGTGCTCAAGGCTGCTGCCAGGCACGGCGCCACTTCGTTATGCTCCCAGGGGTGGAGATTAATAATATGTCCATCGGGCATGAGTTGCGTAACGCCGGGCGAATAAATGCCAAAATGGGTACGGCTGTCTTCAGCCGTTTCAGGTCCAGAATGTCCTGCCACCCAGATCACTTTGCCCACTTTCAGGTCAGAATCCTGGGCGATCTGGCTGAACAGGCGCATGAGCCCGTATTTTAAATAACTGAAGGAGCCATAGGTACTGACGGCGCCATAAAATCCGTTGAATTCTTTGTAGGTGTCTTCGTTGAAGTTTACCGTGGCGGCGCCGGCCATCATGCCCGCATTGGTGAATTCTGTGATGCCCTGGGGCATGAGCGGACTGTCCGGATTGGAAAATTTATCGTAGAGCCCTTTGTCTTCAGCCCCATTGTATCCTTTGGCAAATCCGGAAATATTGGTAGAATCCGCCAGGTCAGCGCTCATGGCCAAAACCAGGGGCCGGCCATATTTTTGTTCCGAAATCGTATTGATATAGCTAGCATATTTTGAGAAGCCAACCCTGTTTGGTGCTTTTTCGCCGGGTGCCACAAAGAGGTCATTGGGGAGCGTATCCACATTGAACAGGTCCAGATCATGGACTGGATTTTTTACTGTCACTTTACACTTCTCATTTTGCTCCGGAACTGATTCTCCCAGCTCAATCAAGGTATCTGCCAAGTAGTCCACTGTTCCCTGATTTGATTCCAACACGGAAAATACGGTTTTGAACATGGATCTTGCCTGGTCAACTTGTTCGTCCCAAGAGTCTGCTGCCGCTTCGCCAAAACCATCAAAATCAATATTATATATCTTGGCAAAATCTTCTTTCGTTCTCCAGAATAGTTCTGAATTCCGTTTATGGGCAGCACCGTGACTTTTGTTGTCGTACACATAATACCCGCGGCCTTTCCTTGTTTTGCTGTAGATAATTTTTGGCACATTTTCGTTCGCATTCTCCACCAGCAATTTGTGATAGGCTTCCATGACCTGTCCCCAATTCTCTCCGTCTTCCGCACCCTCCACGTGCCAGCCGTGGGAACCAAACCAATCCTCCGGTCCGCCATACACGATAGAACTAAAAGGACGGTTATCGATGCCGAAATCGTTCCAATCCATGAAATAAACCAAATTGCCAAGCCCAAGTCCCCAGGCAGAGTTGATCGTTTCGTGGCTGGCGCCGGCCGTAAATCCACCCTCCCCTTCAAATGCAAAAACTTTCACATCGGGTGTTCCGGCAAATTTAAGGGCAAGTGCTTCGCCGGCGGCATAAGGAGAGCCGTGTCCGCTGGGGCCAGTATTGGCCTTAAAGAATAATGTTTTTCCTTCCATCTCCGCATGACCCGGAAGGCCGCCTTTTTGCCGCAGGGTTAACAAGTCCTCCCACACCAATTGGAAATCCTCGCCCTTGAAATTCAGGTATTTTGCATCACCGGTCTGGCAATATTTGATCCGGAGTGCTTCATTCATGACGGCCAGGGTTGCATAGACCACAGGATTACAATGGCCCGCAACGAGAACAAACCGGTCGCCAAATCGTTTTCCTGGCTCCCGGATGTCCCAGCGCATGGCACCGGATAAAAGGGTGGCCACCATGGCGTGAACCTTGGAACGGGATCCGCCGGGATGTCCGCTCTGACGCAAGTTCAGCATAATGTCAATACATTGATCGATGAGATCTTTTGTGATCTCCCAATGTTTAAAATATTGTTTCAATTCAGCCGGCGTTTTCATGCAGCAATTCCCTTTTTTCCTAATATTTGTCTTAAAAATGATCCTGTATAAGAGGCCTTCACCAAGGATATCTCTTCCGGTGTTCCGGTGGCCAGGACGGTCCCGCCACCATCGCCGCCTTCCGGTCCCAGGTCAATGATCCAATCCGCGGTCTTGACCACATCCAGGTTATGTTCAATCACCAAAACAGTGTTTCCCCGGTCCACCAAACGCTGAAGCACATGGAGAAGCATCCGAATATCCTCGAAATGGAGTCCCGTTGTGGGTTCGTCTAAAATGTAGAGTGTTTTCGCCGCGGAGACCTTGGAAAGTTCCGTCGCCAGTTTTACCCGCTGGGCTTCCCCACCGGACAATGTTGTGGCTTGCTGTCCCAAGTGGATATAGCCCAACCCCACATCATCCAAGGTATGAAGTTTTTTCTGGATAGATGGAATATTCTTAAAAAAGGCAAGAGCTTCCGCCACGGGCATATCCAACACTTCAGCGATGGATTTTCCACGGTATTTCACTTCCAGCGTTTCCCGGTTATACCGTTTTCCAACACATACTTCACAGGTCACATACACATCAGGGAGAAAATTCATTTCGATCTTAATAATGCCGTCACCTTTGCAGGATTCGCACCGCCCGCCCTTCACATTAAAGGAAAACCGGCCTGGTTTATAGCCTCGGATCTTTGATTCCGGCAGTTTGGCAAACAGGTCCCGTACGTAGGTAAAAACACCTGTGTATGTTGCGGGATTTGATCTCGGTGTACGGCCGATGGGCCTTTGGTCAATATTCACCACCTTGTCCAAGAACTTAGCACCAGCGATGGAATCATAGCCCAGTGGATAGGCGCGCGCTTTGTTCAATTCTTTTGTGAGTGCGGGGAACAGGGTCTCATTCACCAGGGTACTTTTTCCGCTGCCGGATACGCCGGTGACCGCGATAAACCGTCCCAGGGGAAAATCCACATCAATAGATTTCAAATTATTTCCCGTTGCGCCTTTCAGGGATAATTGGTTGGTGATCCCGTTCCGGCGCATCTTAGGAATACGAATCTCTTTTTTACCGGAAAGATATTTCCCAGTGAGTGATCTAGTGGAATTCAACAATTGTTTCGGCGTACCCGCAAAAATGATTTCCCCGCCATGCTTCCCGGCTCCGGGGCCCAGATCAATGACATAATCCGCCGCTTCGATCGTTTCCTTGTCATGCTCCACAACCAAAATAGAATTCCCGATATCCCGCAGTGATTTTAATGTATCTAACAACCGATTATTATCCCGTGGATGAAGACCGATGGAAGGTTCGTCCAAAATATAAAGGACACCCATCAATTGAGAACCGATCTGGGTTGCGAGTCGGATTCGTTGTGCTTCGCCTCCGGACAAAGTGGCAGCGGGGCGATCCAGGGTGAGATAACTCAAACCTACATTCACCAAGAAGCTTAATCGCTGGCGAACCTCTTTCAGGATCTGATCAGCAATCTCATGTTCCATTTTTGTCAGGTCCACCTTTTGAAAAAAATCACTTAATTCCTGGATGGACAGGGAAGATACTTGACCAATATTTTTTTCATTGATCAAAACACCCAGTGTTTCTTTCCGGAGACGGGCACCGCCACAATCAGAACAGGGACGCATACTCATAAATTGCTCGATCCATTCGCGGATCCCAGATGATTTGGTTTGGGTATAACGACGCATGAGATTTGGGATGGCTCCTTCCCAGCCACCGGTGTACGTCCCGGACCATCGTTCCGAGTTATACTGCATTTTGAATTTTTGATCACCGGTTCCATAAAGAAGCATCTGACGCACATCCGGATCTATCCTGATCCATGGTGTGGTAAAATTGAATTTATAATGACGAGAAAGACTTTTTAAGATACTGCCGTACCAGTTGCCCCGAGGCTGTTCACCCAGAGGTGCAATAGCAGCTTGAATGAGACTTTTGGATTTATCCGGTACAACCATATTCGGATCCACTTCCATATGAGAGCCCAAGCCATCACACTTGGGACAGGCGCCGTAAGGCGAATTAAAGGAAAACATTCGCGGCACCATCTCTTCCATGGAGACCTCACAATCGGGACAGGCGAAATGTTCAGAAAATAAATGTTCTTTATTTGGCAATTCATTCACCAAGATAAGGCCGCTGCCGATCTTCAGTGCCAATTCGATCGATTCAGTCAAACGCTCATGGATCCCCTCTTTCATGATGAGCCGGTCCACCACCACTTCAATAGTGTGTTTTTTATTTTTATTCAGGATGATCTTATCATCTACGGTCATGACATCACCATCCACGCGAAGGCGTAAAAATCCTTCTTTCCGGATCTCATCAATGACGCCCCGATGTTGCCCCTTTCTGCCGCGGATGAGGGGCGCCAGGATGTGCATTTTTGTTCCGGACTTAAATTTTCTCACCGTGTCCACAATTTGCTGGACGGTCTGTTTCCGGATCGGCTTTCCACACTTCCAGCAATGGGGCTTCCCGATATGGGCATAGAGCAGGCGCAGGTAATCGTGGATCTCTGTTACAGTGCCAACCGTGGATCTAGGATTTCGCGCCGTGGCTTTTTGTTCAATAGAAATGGCTGGAGACAATCCTTCAATAGCATCCATGTCCGGTTTTTCCATGAGACCTAGAAATTGCCGTGCGTAAGATGACAAGGATTCCACATACCTCCGCTGGCCTTCTGCGTAGATCGTATCAAAAGCGAGAGAGGATTTCCCCGATCCGGACAAGCCGGTAATGACCACCAGTTTATCCCTGGGAATCTCCACATTGATATCCTTGAGATTGTGCTGGCGGGCGCCTTTTACGATAATTTTATCTATACGATGGGGCATGACGGCTTAACCACTGAAATGGGTGATGATTTTGAACATCCCGAAATTTACAGACTTTTGATTCATCACCCCAAAGACGATTTACTTTTTTTCCGTAACTTTTTTTGAAGGGCAATAATGATAAAAAGCCATTATGAGGCATGTGTGACATCCATTCCTAATAATAAACCGTTTAAACGGTTATTCGCAAATTGTACTGCTTAAGCCCACGACTTAAGTCGTGGGCTATTAGTGATAACAAAGAAGATAACCATTTTAATGGTTTGAATATATTTTACTACCTTAACAATAAACACCCTTAAGTTCTTTCGAATTACTTGACAGAGAATCCCAGAATCGGTACTTTGAGCCATGGGTTCTTTAAAAAACAAAATTCTTATCTCCATGCCCCATATGGCAGATCCCTATTTTTCTAAGTCTGTTGTCTATATTTGTGAGCACAACAAGGAAGGCGCAATGGGCATGATCGTTAATAAGCAATTTAAGGAAACGGATCTGAAAGGACTTTTTGAAAAACTCTATATTGGTGATGATGCCATTCATTCCCTGGTGAATGATATCTTTTTTGGCGGACCTGTGCTCTTGGAACGGGGCATTGTCCTGCATGATGCAATCTATGAATCTGAAGGGACTATCCAACTATCTGACCATATTTCCATGACGAGCCAGCAGCATGTTTTAAAAGAACTCCAGGAAAAACCGGATATCCCGTTCAAATTAATGTTGGGTCATTCGGGCTGGGGACAGAGACAGTTGGAGCGTGAAATTGAAAATGGTGATTGGCTCATGCAAAATACGACTCGAGATTTTATTTTTAATGTCAGCCCCGAACAAATGTGGCAGCAGGCCGCAGGCTCCCTTGGAATAGACCTAGGTCCATCTATGGGTATTGGGGGACAAGCCTGATCCCAAGTTGAAAAGGCCAATTATCTCATCAATGCGCGGATGGTGGCATTGGATTCTGCCAATCGATCGCTCAATAATTTTACAACATAGGTATGGAGCTCACTGGCTTTATCCGGGGCATCCTGGTTTAGTTGTTGGAATTTCTCCTTAGATAAATAATAGATCTGGCACGGTTCGTCTGTCACCACAGATGCGGATGCTTTAGA
>Ga0209554_1000845_pt1 | contig 25073 bp, 20 predicted proteins | sample MarorgKNORR_S2LV_5_FD_188221 | JGI IMG/M metagenome (GOLD analysis project Ga0209554, IMG submission 188221) | Marine microbial communities from the Southern Atlantic Ocean, analyzing organic carbon cycling - Bottom_A/KNORR_S2/LV (SPAdes) (version 2) | ecosystem: Environmental > Aquatic > Marine... | reverse complement strand
GATCAAGGGAGCCGTCGAGACCGTCGTCGGCAAACGCCTCTCGGAGTTCCTGGAAGACAACCCGATCGACGCCCAGAAGATTCTTGAAAAGGCGACCACGGCGGCCCGCGCTCGTGCGGCGGCCAAGAAGGCACGCGACCTCGTCCTGCGCAAGAACGCCATGGACGGCGGTTCACTCCCGGGCACGCTCGCCGACTGCAGCGAGAAAGACCCGGCCTTGAGCGAGTTGTACATCGTCGAGGGCCCGTCTGCCGGCGGATCGGCGAAGCAGGGCCGCGATCGTAGATTCCAGGCCGTCTTGCCTCTGAGAGGCAAGATCCTCAACGTGGAGAAGGCCCGGTTTGAGCGGATGATCGAGAGCGACACGATTCGTACGCTGATCACCGCGCTCGGTTGCAACATCGGTGAGGATTACGACCAGTCCAAGCTGCGGTATCACCGCGTGGTCATCATGACCGATGCGGACGTGGACGGGGCGCACATCCGTACCCTGCTGCTTACGTTCTTCTTCCGCAACCTGCCGGAACTCATCGGTGGAGGCTACCTGTACATCGCACAGGCCCCCCTTTACAAAGCCTCCCGTGGACGATCCTCATCCTGGCTGTTCTCGGACGATGAACTGGACCGCTGGCTGGCGTCACGGGTGTATTCAAAGTTGTCCGTCACATCGCAGATCGATGATTCGGTCGCATTCAAGGGCGGACCGCTCGGCGGCATCATGTCGCCGGTGCGTGACTTTGCGGACGCGGTAGCCGCGCTGCGTACTCTGGGTTTGTCAGAGGAGGTAACGCTTCGGCTGCTCACCGATCCCGAGTTGCAGAACCTGGACTTCCGACCTCCAGCCCCCGAGCTTCCAGAGCCGGTACAGCCGACGATGTTCGGTGATGATATATCGTCAAATGAATCGGATTCGGAGCCCGAAGCTGCTGCAGATGTCGAGGAATCAAGCGAACCAGTAGAGCCGCCACCGCCTTTGCCGGACATCACGTTCGACATCGATGGCTTCACGCTCACGCGGGCGATCTACGAGCACCCGACTCTGAACTCCGCACGCCGTCTGTTTCCGAGGGTGAAGAAGGTTGTCGAGAATTCGCCGTACGGCATCTCCCGTGAAGAGGACGAGATCGCAAGAGACATCCCTTGGAACGAACTTGTGACCACGCTCGAGGAGAACGCAGACCGGGGCAACGTCTCGATCCAGCGCTACAAGGGTCTTGGCGAGATGAACGCCGATCAACTGTGGGATACCACAATGGACCCGGCCGAGCGCGTGATGCTGCGGGTAAATGCGGACGACGCTATACGAGCCGATGAGCTGTTCACGATACTGATGGGTGACGAGGTGGAGCCCCGCAGGGACTTCATCAGGACCCACGCGCTTGAGGTAAAGAACCTCGACGTGTAGTCGACCGGCTTACGCCCAGGTGGTAGCGGCCCCTTAATCGGGGCTGCTACCACCACTACAGAGTGTCAGATATCGTGACGTTGCCGTCCGCGTCTGCTTCCAGCATCGCCCTGAACAGGATGCCGCGCCTGCGTACCTCATCGCTCCCGCCCTGGTGCCGGTCCAGGACGCACAGCACCGCTACAACTTCGCACCCGAACTCCTGTATCGCATCCACGGCGACCAGCAGGCTTCCACCGGTGGAAACGGTGTCGTCAAAAACGACTACCTTCGTTCCCTTCTTGATTGCCCCCTCCACCTGCTTCCGCGCGCCGTGCCCTTTGGCGGCATCCCTTACAAAGAATCCATCCATTGGTGTACCGGCCTGACGGCTTCGCAGAGCCAGAGCTCCGGCGATTGGCACAGCCGCCACCGTTGGGCCGCCTACGCCGGCCGCCCCAGCCTCTACAGCCATCGCTAGAAACGCTTCCGACACCAGGTCAGCCCCTTCCGGGTCTAACGTCAGTACGCGGCCATCGAAGTAGTAACTGCTCTTCGCGCCAGAAGTCAGCGTGAAATCTCCGGACCTGAGCGCTTCGAGTTCCTGAGCGCGCTCCAGGGTTCTCGTCGCAAGCGCCTTGAGATCAGCCAACTATCGCTTCTCCTTGTAGTCCCGGTAGTCCCGTTTCCAGAGCCGTTAGTAATACAAACCGTTTTGTTCGATATAAGCGATCACGGACGTATTTACGAGCCCGTCAATTGACACGCCCTCAGATACTCGCGTTCGGACCTTGGTTGCGCTGACCGGAAGCATCGGTCCGGATACAAACTGAGCGTTGCGTCCAGGATGATCGACGGGCAGTCCTTCCGGCAACCCGCTCCCGGGCCTGCCGACACATACCAGCGTGCACATACTGACGAGCCGCTCAGGGTCACGCCATCGCGGCAGTTCTTCAAGCGCGTCGGCTCCCAGGATCAAGAACAGTTCAGAGGCGTGTCCGTACACCTCACGAAGATCCGCGATCGTATCAACACTATAAGACGGCCGGCCTCTATCGGCGTCCACCGTGGATAGCTCAAATCCCTCACGATCGCGTGTAGCAAGCTCCACCATCGCTATGCGGTGATCGATAGAACTCACGCCCGGGCCGATACCTGACTCCTTCATCCACGGGCGATCTGCGGGAACGAAAAGTACGCTGGTCAGTTCAAGGACGTTGAACACGGCCGTAGCGATACCTATATGCCCGTTGTGGACGGGATCAAACGTCCCTCCAAGAACGCCTATCCGGCTGCTTATCCGGCTGGCTCGGGAACTGTTGGCGCCCGTTAACTCCACTCGAGCTCGGCCTCGCCGATGAAAACGGTGTCCCCCGTTTTCACTCCCAGTTCTTCAAGAGCCTTGACCACTCCCAACCTGCCAAGAAGGCTGTGGAGTTGGATCTGGACCTCGTACACGTTGAGATCGCTCGCATTAGCCACACGGATCGCCCTGTCATGCAAAATCCGAAACCCGGAGCCCTCTATCTCCGCGAGAGGACGCGAAGATCTCGCGCTCGGTCGAAGCACCCTGATCTGGCTCCCATCCCCATCCATAGCCTCCAGGGCCTCCTGATCAGCCCGGATCGTGGCAAGGCGACTGAATAGAGCATCAGAGAGACTTTCGAGCCCGTCATACGTTGCCGCCGACACACAGAACGCTTCGCCAGTCGAGACATTCTTAACCAGATCGCCTTCGAGATTTTCAAAATTCTCCGATACCTCTGGTAGATCGGACTTGTTAATCACGACGATCTGCGGTGTTTCGGAGAGCTTCTCGTCAAACGCCAGCAGTTCGGCGTTGATCAACTTCATCCGCTCTTCTACATCGTCGGCTGTTCCATCCACCAGGTGAACCAGCAACCGGGTTCGTTCCACGTGCCTCAGAAAATCATGCCCCAGACCCACACCCTCTGCGGCACCCTCAATTAGTCCGGGGATCTCGACAAGGACTATCGAGTCCAACCTGCGGGACAACACCCCTAGAGAAGGCTCCAAGGTCGTAAAGGGATACGCCGCCACCTTTGGATGCGCGCCCGTTAGGGCCGTCAACAAACTGGACTTGCCGGCATTCGGCATCCCAATAATCCCAACATCCGCTAGTAGCTTCAGCTCCAGCCGTAATTCCCTGCCAACTCCAATTTGACCACCTTCGGCCAACATCGGCTCCTGATTCTGCGAGCTAACGTACTTGACGTTGCCCTGGCCACCCCTTCCACCTTTGGCCGCGACCACGATATCCCGATCTTCTGAAAGGTCGGCAATGAGCTCGTCATCCTTAGACGGATCTGACGAAACCTCCCACACTTCTGTACCAACAGGGAGAGTGATCACGAGATCATCTGCACTAGCCCCGTGTCTCTTCTTGCTGGATCCATCGCCCCCGGCGATCGCCTCAAACCTCTGTCTGTACTGAAACTTCTTGAGCGTGTTCAGAGTTCTATCGGCCACTAGGAAGATATCGCCGCCGTCCCCTCCGTCACCCCCATCCGGTCCGCCGTTTGGCGCGAACTTCTCCCGACGGAATGAAACGATTCCGTTTCCACCGTCCCCGGAACGGATATGAATAAGTGTGGAATCAATCAATTAACAAACATCGAATAATCAGTGGTCTTTAGTTTGTTCATCATCTTAATAAGTCGGTGGAGACACGGGAAACCAACCCTGGTTACGAGTGGATTGATCCGTAGTGCCTGAGGAGTTCATGTGGATAGGTTGTTGGTTAGGTGTTAGCACCGGCCGACCACCGCCCGGATGTACTAGTCCGGCTGATGATTCTTAACAAGAGGGTACTGTTATCCACAGTTATTAGCAGGCTTACCAACAGGCTAACGATTGAGCGGGTGAATTGTGTGTAAACGCGAAGGCATGGCGGAAATCCGCGATTAGATGCCAGAGAAGGCCGTGATTTTAGGGAGGTTCGCTTAGCGGGGCTGACTGGCTAATCGTTGGCGTATCGTCGCTATCACGCTTCGCAGTTCAGGGTCAGTCTCGATGAGCTGTTCCATCTTCTTCTGGGCGTAAAGGACCGTTGAATGGTCTCTACCGCCCAGCGCAAGTCCTACCTGTGGTGAGCTCAAGGAACTGGTCTCACGGAGTAAGTACATGGCGACGTGGCGCGCCAGGGAAACCTCTTTCGTTCGCCTTGGGCCCTTTATCGTCTCGGCATCCACACCAAACTGTTCTGAGACGGCTTTGATAACGGCGGAGGGGGTCATTGGAATCTCTCGCCGCGTCGCCAGCAGATCCCCGAGCGCCTTACGGGCGATGTCTTCAGTCACGGGCGAGGAGTTGGTCATCTGGGCGTAAGCGACGATACGGTTTAGCGCGCCTTCAAGCTCCCGAACGTTTGAGAACGGCCGAGATGCAACAATATCGATCACATCTTCTGGAAGTTGAGTCCGCAGGCTCTTTGACTTCTCACGCAAAATCGCTGTGCGTGTCTCGTAGTCAGGGGGCTGGATGTCTACAACCAGACCGCCTTCAAGGCGCGATTGAATACGCTCTTCAAGGAGTGACTGCCGTGCGGGTTCATCGCCGGTCACTACCACCTGCTTGGACCCCATGTGCAACTCATTGAACGTGTGGAAGAAACCTTCCTGCGTCTGAGCCTTGCCGGCGATGAACTGGATGTCGTCCATCAAGAGAGCGTCTGCGCCTCTGTAGAAAGCCCTGAACTGCTCTGTCGTGCCGTCCTGGATAGAGCGAATGTAGTCGTTCGTAAATCGTTCGCTGCTTACATAAATAATATGCATCCCGCGGGACGTAAGTTCATTCCCGATTGCCTGCAAAAGGTGGGTCTTGCCGAGACCAACACCTGCGTACAGGTAAAGAGGGTTATAGACGCGACCGGGTTCCGCAGCGGCGCGAGTGGCTGCCGCGTGCGCGAGTTCGTTGGACGGACCTACGACGAATTCGTCGAATGTGTAACGCGGGCTAAGGGGTAGCGACCCGAACGGAGAATCGCGCTCCCCGGTAGATCTGCTGCCGATGTTGGAGGGACGGTTAGACTGCTCGCTGTAGTTATCCCGAGGCGATTCGAGCGCCGAACCGTCTGTGTCAGCGATAACCTCAAACCGCACCGCGACCGGATGTCCTGCGATACGCTCTACGGCCCGGGAGATGGTTGCGGCGAGGCGTTCTTCCAGCCAGGTCGCGGCGAACGCGCTTTCGGTGCCGATAACCAGACAATCATCGTCGAAACGCAGCGCCTGTGTGCCTTTGAGCAATGTCTCGAAATTTGCCCTGGGCACTTCGAGCTGAAGACGACCGAGGGTGGCGGTCCAGAGTTGAGATGGCGCTTGAGTGGTCAGAATGGCGTCCTCTGACGGGATCAGAGAGGTGGGTGCCCGGTGGTGGTCCTGGGCCGAAGCCGGGACCGAAAAGATGCTCACGGTGTCGGTCCGCGCTGCACCTGCGCACCATCCCGAAGCCGCTGTGACGTTACCATGTACCCCGGGAAACACAACCCCCGCAAAGGCTCATTTTGGGACCGACTTTCGGGGATATTTTTTCTTGCTAATCTTGGCTCAAATACGCTTACAACAGGTTGGGAAATGATCCGGAACCGTGTAGTAGCGCGGATGAGTGCCGCGCGTCAACCCACAGGACGATTCGATTTCAATGACTCCGGTCAAAATTGGGCCGGGTGGGGTCAAGCGAGATGACGCGCATCATCTTTTTCGGCACACCAGAACCGGCCGCGAAAGCGCTGCGCTCGCTGGTAGAGGACGGACATGATGTGGCCGCGGTGTTCACGCGACCGGACAGGGTTTCCGGACGATCACGTAAACCGTGGCCGACCCCCGTTAATGAAGCCGCAATGGAATTAGGCCTTACGGCCCACACCCCGCAGGGCCTGCGGGGCGACGATGTCCTGAACGACCTTGCCGGCATCTCGGCAGATATATTCGTCGTCCTGGCGTATGGACGAATCCTCCCTCCGGCAATACTGGCGCTGCCGCCACGCGGCGTCCTCAATGTTCATCCGTCGCTCCTTCCCTTGTATCGCGGCCCGAGCCCGGTCGTTACAGCCATTCGCGACGGGGCGCCCGAGACCGGCGTTTCGGTGATGCTTCTTGATGAGGGCATGGATACAGGCCCTGTAATCGCCCAGTCGGCACCGGTGCCGATCACAGAATCGGACACAGCGGAGTCCCTGACCGACCAACTCTTCACGATGGGTGTGGACCTGCTCGTTGAGACTATTCCGGCGTGGGAACGCGGAGATTTAGAAGCTGTTCCTCAAGACGACGCGCTTGCCACCGTTACAAGTCTCGTCGAGAAGTCCGATGGCGAGCTCGATTTTGGAAAGTCTGCGCTGGACATCGCCCGGGCGATACGCGCGTATCATCCGTGGCCCGGAACCTTCACCCGCTGGGACGGGAAGTTGTTGAAAATTCTCGATGCATCGGTTTCTGAATCGGCTGAGGACTTTCGTCGAGGTGTTGTTTCGATAAGAGACGGCCGGCTGACTATCGGGACGGGCGCGGGCAACCTCGACGTCAAGCGTCTTCAGTTGGAAGGGCGCGGCGCTGTATCCGCGGAAGACTTCCTTCGTGGCTACCCGGCTATTGAAGGCGCCCGTCTGCCAGATCCGGACTGATCTAATACGAATAAGGTGTCCAAATAGTGCGTTCAACGATCACGACCGGCAACCACCTGGAAAGCGTGCTGGGCACGGCGACCCTGGCTATCGTGGGAGATCGGGTGATTTCATCCGGCCTCATCCCCTCTCAGCGCGGTAGCGCCGCCTCAGAAGCCCGGCAGGTGTACCAGGCGGCTGCCAATGTGATGCACAGAGCCGGATCGTCGCTCGTCGATGTCGTCCGGGTGCGCGCCTGGTTCACTGACGGTGATGCGATAGATGCGCTACGCGTCACCCATCCGGTCCTTTTCGATGATCCCGGCCCCGCGCTAACCGTGATCGGTGTGCCGAACCTTCCGAACGGCGTGAAGGTGATGTTGGAACTGGAAGCCGTGATCGGATCCGGGGTCGGGCTCCAGCGATACATGCCTCAAGAAGGTCAGGGGTGGTCCCACGCCGTACGGAACGGCGACGAGATCTGGGTCTCCGGCCTGTCCTCTATCGATGTCGAGGGGTCGAACGGAGTAAGCGACGGATATGCCCCCACCGTTACGGGCGTGATGGACGCCGTTTCCGGCGCGCTGATTGGCGTGGGGGCGGAGCCGTCTGATGTGGTCGCAACTCGTCATTTCATGGCCCGTGATGTCCACGGCTGGGCGCTCCCTCAATCGAAGCTAGACTTCATGGCATGCAGCACGCCTACATCAGCAGGCATCACCATTGAACGGTCCGTCAGCGAGAATGCTCCGTTTTTGTTCGAGTGCGAGGCTGTAGTTGGAGCGTCCGAGCTGGTCACTCGTGTCTCGTCGGGTCGTACGTTTGAGACGGAGCACAACTACTGCCGCGCCGTTCGAGCAGGCGATGTGGTGTTTGTGGCCGGGACCACGGCAACGATACCGGGCGAGATCGTCCAGAGTCCGTATGAAGTTACGGGACAGGTCGAGCACATCCTCGGCACGATCCGCTGGGCGATCGAGGAGCACGGCCTCGCCTGGAGCGACCTCGTCCGCACCCGCACCTATGTCGTGGGCGGCGCAGACAAGCTGGTTGAAGCTCAGACAGCGCTACGAGGACAGATCGGCGGAATGGACAGCGCTGCGGCGGTAGTAGGCGTGCCGGTGCTTGGACGGCCCGAGGTTGTCGTAGAGATCGAAGCGACCGCCATCGCTGCCTCTGATTGAGTCCTGGAGCGAACCGCGGGCGATTTACGGTTTGATCTGAACCTCAACCTTTACAACGGACGTCTAATCCTCTTGAAGCGGTCGCTCGCCGGGCCGCAACGTGCTTCATCAGGACGAAATCGTTTGACCTCGCCTTTTCTCCGAGACCGGGCCGAACTGTGGCCGTGCGCCGCCCGTGGACGGTGATCGTCGCAGCCTCGATGGCCCTGTTGATTTCCGCAGCCGCGTGTAGCTCGTCACCACCGGATTCGAGCAGCAGCAACGAACGGACTGTCGACCCCTCCGGTGTGGAATCGACCCCGGCGGCAACCCCAAGCCCAGAACCGCCGACGGTCGACCTCTCAATCCATAGCATCCCTCTAACCCAGGTCATCTTCGACACCTTCGACGGAGGTGCAGTCCGGCTGAGCGAAGCAAGCTCGGGAACGATCCGCAGGTTGCGTGATGCAATCCGGCCGGTTTACGAACCGGTCCGTTACCAGGACGTGAGTGGCGGCGACTGGCTGTCGGACTCGGACACGGTGATCGGCTACCTCAGCGAGTCGGGCGCATCTGCTTACCCGATCAATTTCCTGAACTCCCATGAGCTGGTCAACGACACGATTGACGGCATCCCGGTGCTCGTGTCGTACTGCCCGTTGTGCGGAAGTGGTGTGGTCTACGACCGTCGGCTTGATGGCGTTCAACACGTCTTCGACAACACCAGCGCGCTCTACGAGAACGACCTGGTGATGTTTGACCATGCCACCGGTTCCTACTGGTTTCAGGTCGGCGGAGAAGCCATCGTCGGCAAGCTGACCGGCAGCAAACTCGAACCTCTGCCATCGACAACAATTCCGTGGGGCGCCTGGAAGGATTTGCATCCCGATACGCAGATACTTTCCCGGGTCCAGGGTTTTCCGTCGCTGCCGAACTACGACCGCGATCCGTTTAGCAGCTACAAATCCAGAGTCGATGATCTGCGGTTCCCGTTCCCGGTCACCGAAGACAAGATCGATACTCGACTGCCGGCCTCCACCGTCACAGTGACCGTACTTGCGGGTGGTCAGGAGAAGGCATACCCGGTCGAAACGATGGGCGACGCCGTGGCAAACGACATGATCGCCGGGGAGCCGATCGTCGTGTTCAGCCGGGAGACGGAGCGTGGGGTGTCGCTTTCTCTCGTCAAGTGGATGGCGATACTTTGACCTTCAGCGTGTCGGATGGCGCGATCACCGACGCCGAGACCGGAACGACATGGAGCCTGTTCGGTGAAGGTATTGCGGGAGAGCTGGCCGGAGCTTCGCTGAAGGCCCCCCCAACCCGTCGTGCGTTCTGGTTCTCGATAGCTATCACCGTGCCCGGTATCGAGATCTGGAGCCCTGCAGGCTCGTAATTCTGAGTTTGGGCCACAGAAGGGCCTGGACGTCGTCACTCTCCCCCGCGGGAGAGGCCCACGCGCGTCAAGGTAATGGGACCGCGGCTACGCCGGCATCAATCAGCGGCAACGACCAACACGTTAAAATCAGCCCATGTGCGGCAGATTCATACTGATCGACGTGACGGACCTCGGGTTGCGTTTCCGGGTACAGGTAACCGGCGAGTCACCGCCGATGCCACGCTTCAACATCGCACCGACCCAGTCGATTTGGACGATTACCAACGAGGACGGCACGCGTCGCGCAGAAGAGATGCGCTGGGGCCTGATCCCGGCGTGGGCGAAATCTGCCAACCAGATCCGTTCTTCCTTCAATGCCCGAGACGACAAGGTGGCGACTTCCGGACTATGGAAGCGCCCACTCGCAAGCACGCGCTGCATTATTCCGGCCAGTGGTTTCTACGAGTGGACCGGACCGAAGGGCGATCGTAAGCCACAGCTCATCCGGCTGAAGGGCGGCGGTCTGCTGGGATTCGCCGGGCTGTTCGACACCTGGCAGAACAAGGAAACGGGCGAGACTGTCCGCTCCTGTGCAATTATCACGACCGGCCCGAACGCCCTGATGGAACCGATCCACGACCGCATGCCGGTTATCCTGGATGCCGAGGCCGAGGCGTTATGGCTGGACCCGGCCACCGAGGACCCGAACAGGCTAACCGCGCTCCTACAGCCCTATCCGGCAGAGGAGATGGAGGCCTACCCGGTCTCAACAGCCGTCAACTCGGCCCGTGAAGACCGCCCGGAGATGGTCGAGCGCGTAGATGCGGAAGAGCCGCACCAGGCCCGATTCCCGACTGACTAGCGGGATTGGCGTTATGGACGTCTGTGAAGGTCGTTATTGGGCGTGAGCGCCGGCGAACCGGGAGATCCTTCGTCTTGGACTCAGAGTGACAGCCGGCTGTAGACATTCTCGAATATCGTCCTCGCCGCATGAATGACCACCCCCAGACACCCTCCTATATTGAGAGGGGACATTCGAACTCCCCCCGGTGGGAGAGGGCCCACTACATCAAGCGTGAGGGAGAACCCGCCTCCCTCGAAGCCGAGACTAAACCGTAATAGCGGTCGAGAAGTCCGGGATGCCTTCCCAGCGGCCCGGGTCTGTAGCACGCATCACGGCGATGGTCTTGATCACCTCAGGGTTTGCCAGACCGTGCGGTTTTTCGCCTGTCAGCACGCGGATTACGTTTTCCGCCTGACGCCGGCCTGACTGCTCGATGAAGGTCGGTGACCAGCCCGCCAGGTGCGGCGTGATTAGCAGGTTGTCCAGACTCAACAGCGGGTCCTCGGCGTCGATCGGCTCGAACTCCGTCACGTCGATACCTGCCGACTCGATCTCGCCGTTACGCAGCGCGGCGTGCAAAGCAACAGGATCTACAATCGGGCCTCGTGCGCAGTTGATCAGGATGGCGGTCGACTTCATCTTCGCCAGCGAGTCGGCATTGATCAAATGGTGCGTCTCGTCCGTTGCCGGTGTGTGGATCGTAATGAAATCCGACTGCGTGAGCAGCGTGTCCAGGTCCACCATCCGGACGCCGTATAGGTCGCCCACTGTCTGCGGCACGTACGGGTCGTACGCAATTATCTGCTCCGGGCCGAAACCCTTGATCCGGGTGGCAAAGGCCCGTCCGATGTTGCCGAGGCCGATGATGCCCATCGTGTTCCCGGCGATCCTGCGGACCTCTCGGCGGTAATCGTTCATCTTCGCCGGGTTGTCGCTCCAGCCACCTGCCTTTGTGAATTGGCCGGTCTCCGCCAGCATGCGCGTCTGTGCGAGCAGCATCGCCATCGCGTGGTCGGCCACCTCTGTCGTGTTCGCGCCAGGTGTGTTGCAGGCCAGAATCCCAAGCTCCGTCGCGGCGTCCAGGTCAATCGAGTCCACCCCGACGCCCATCCGGCTGACGACCTTCAACTTCGGGCACGCCTCCAGCACCTGCCGGTCGTGTAGCGGCCAGATACCGATCAGCGCGCCATCGGCGTCCTTTGTGATCTCGATCAGCTCTTCGGTCGTGGTTGCTTCGCCTTGCACGATCTCAAATCCGGCCTCGGTGAGCAGGTTAAGCGGCGCCAGTGAGCGGCCTGAAATAACGACCTTGAGGGCCATGTAGAGACTCCGTGGATGAAATGTGTATTGGGGGTGAACTAGTGCGCCAGGTCGGCAGAGCGGCAAGTATCGCGCCGGATTCATATTGAGTCCCGAATTGACAGCCCAAGTCTTGATACCTAGCATAACGAGGTATGTCTGCCGAAGCCCTGAAAGGCCATCTTGATCTTCTGTTGCTGACCGTATTAACCGGCCGCCCTGCTCATGGTTATGCAGTAATCGAACGGTTGCGCGAACGAAGCAGCGGCACATTCGATCTTTCAGAGGGAACGATCTACCCCGCGCTGCACCGTCTGGAAGAGGCTAAATATGTGACGAGCGAGTGGGATCGTGACGGTCGGCGGCCGCGGCGTATCTATCGGGTAACCCAGACCGGCACTAAGGCGCTTGCGGACATGCGTGACAACTATTTCACTTTCAGCCGCGGCGTCCGCTCCGTACTGGGAGTCACATCATGAACCACGACGATGCGATCGAGATGTTCCTGGACGATTTGGCAGCACGGCTTCGTGGCGATGGAGTCCGTAATAGGCGAATATTGCGGGAGGTAGAAGAGCATCTCCTTGATGACGCAGAAGGGTTAATTGATTCAGGCGTTGAGGGAGATATGGCGCGTCGCATGGCAGTCGAGAGATTTGGCACGCCGTCCGAAATCGCCCTGGATTTCGATTCTGGACTCCCACGGCGGGAGAGGATTATTTCGGCATCGGCGTCACTAGCGCGTTATTGCGTACTCCTTGCCGGGATCGTGTTTGTGGCGATCGGTGTAAGCGGGGTGATCGCGTTCGTCCTGGGGGAGACGGTTGGAATCTCGTTCGTTGCCGATCCGGTGGTTGCCGGGTCTGTCTCAGACGACCGCTGTGTCGATTTCTTCGGTTTCCACCCAGAAGTAGCAACCTGCGAGGAAGCCGCACTTTTGCACCACTACGATGAACTTATTGGGTATCGTCTTGCCGCAGGTGCGCTTGGCTTGCTGGCGATCGCTGTGGCGTGGGCAACCGGGGTTCGAGGCCCAGTTGTACGGCGACTCATAGCACTACCTCCGACGATACTCCCGGCGATGGTCGCTGGATTATTTGCGGTCACCACATTTCTGGCCCTGTTCATAGCCGTTATGGAGGGAGCTTTCGTTGGCTCAGATGGCTCCGGCGAGATGCTCAGTAACGCATTGACAGGCATGATCTTTTTCGTCCTTTCATTTGGGGCGTTCTTGATAAGTACCGACCGGGGATCAGGTGTGCGCCGATGGGCCGTCGGTCGTTAAACCGTTCGGCGCCTTGACGCGCGCCTGTATGGATAACTAACCTTTTATGGTCAAAAGCTGAGAAGGAGCCGAGTAGTTCCGGCTAATCTGCTGAGCGAGCCCCGTACGGTGTGAGGGGGCGCAGAGTCCCAGAACGAACATCTCTCCCGAGCTTCCGGCCGAAAGGCGTGGGCGAAGACCGCCCAGCTGAGTAGACCCGGACGGCGTGTCGGCCGTTACCTCGACGACGGTTTCTCTTCCCGAGTTCCCTGGGATGTTCAGGGTTTGTTAAAGGGACAGTGGACCGGTAAAGCGTCCCGATTTGATCGGGAAATGCAGGGTGGTACCGCGGTATCTCTGATCACAGAGCCCGTCCCTCGATTGGGATGGGTTTTTTTGTGTTTGGGAATATTTCAGGCCTCCGGGAGCGAGTAGAAGAGATGACAACGACCGACCGACTAACCGGATCAAATGATCGTTTCGCACCGGTCAACTCACGAGTCGACTTTGTGGCGTTGGAGCAAGAGACGCTCAAGTGGTGGAACAAGAACGACATGAACGCGCGCTACCGCGCGAAAAACGAGAACGCTAAGAAACGCTTCTCGTTTATCGACGGTCCGATCACCGCCAACAACCCGATGGGCGTCCACCATGCATGGGGCCGTGCCTACAAAGATCTATTCCTGCGCTTTCGCAACATGCAGGGCTACCGTCAGCGCTTTCAGAACGGATTTGATGGGCAGGGCCTCTGGGTCGAGGTTGAGGTCGAGAAAGAGCTTGGCTTCACGTCCAAGCATGACATCGAGGACTACGGAATCGGCCGCTTCGTCGAGGAGTGCAAAGCGCGCGTTGAGCGCTACGCAAAGATCATCTCGGAGCAGTCAGAGCGGCTTGCGATGTGGATGGACTGGGACGACTCGTATCACACGATGTCGGACGAGAACAACTACACCATCTGGGGTTTCCTGAAGCGCTGCCACGAGCGCGGCTGGATTTATGAGGGCCGGGACAGCATGCCATGGTGCCCGCGCTGCGGCACGGGGCTATCGCAACACGAGATCGTGACCGAGGGCTACCGGGAGATCACTCACAACTCTGTCTATCTGAAGTTCCCGCTTCTTGATCGGGAAGGCGAGAGCCTGTTGGTCTGGACCACGACGCCTTGGACGCTCGCCGCAAACGTGGCTGCTGCGGTCCATCCGGAGAACCCATACGTCAAAGTCAGGAACAACGACGAGATCCTGTATCTCGGCAAAGAGCTACTCAAGGTATTGAACGGCGAGGTCGAGGTTCTTGAGGAGCTGCCCGGCTCCAAACTGGCGGGGCTGCGATATCGCGGCCCGTTTGATGAGCTTCCCGCGCAGTCAGAAGCGCGTGAGGTGCATCGTGTCCTTGAGTGGAAAGACGTTGGCGATCAAGAGGGTACTGGAATCGTGCACATCGCTCCCGGCGCGGGCGCGGAAGACTATCAGCTTGGCAAAGAGCACGATCTGCCAATGATCGCCCCGCTGACCGAGGACGGGGACTACATCGACGGGTTCGACTGGCTATCAGGCCGGAACGTGTCCGAAGTGAACGACGATATCTTCAAGCATCTGGAACAGACAGGTGTCCTGTACAGCGTCGTGCCATACACACACCGCTACCCGGTGTGCTGGCGCTGCAACACAGAACTCGTATTCCGCCTCGTCGACGAGTGGTTCATCGGCATGGACGACCTGCGTGAGCCGATGAAGGACGCGACGCGAAGCATCACCTGGGTGCCCTCTTTCGGTCGCGACCGCGAACTGGAATGGCTCGACAACATGCATGACTGGATGATCTCCAAGAAGCGCTACTGGGGGCTCGCGCTGCCCATCTACAAGTGCGAGAGCTGTGGGGTGGTGGACGTGATGGGCTCCGAGACGGAGCTAAAAGAGCGCGCCATCGAGGGCTGGGATCAGTTCGAGGGCCATTCGCCGCACCGACCGTGGATCGATGCCGTCAAGATCGCATGCCCCGGTTGTGGCGAGACCGTTTCGCGCATCCCGGACGTCGGCAACCCGTGGCTTGATGCTGGGATCGTTTCTTTCTCAACGCTCAAGTACAGATCAGACAAAGGCCACTGGAATGACTGGTTCCCGGCGGACTGGATCTCCGAGAGCTTCCCGGGCCAGTTCCGTAACTGGTTCTACTCGCTGATCGCCATGAGCGTCGCTCTGGAGAACACGGCGCCCACGAAGGCCGTATTCAGCTACGCGCTGATGCGGGACGAGAACGGCGAGGAGATGCACAAGTCGCGCGGCAACGCCATCTGGTTCGAGGAAGCGGCCAACAAGATGGGCGTGGATACGATGCGGTGGCTCTACACGCGTCATAACCCGTCCGCCAACCTCAATTTCGGGTATGGGCAGGGCGACGAGGTGCGGCGTCGGTTCGTGATCCCGCTGTGGAATGTGTATTCGTTCTTCGTCACCTACGCCAACCTTGATGACTGGAACCCGGCCTCCCCGGATGGCAAAGCGGAGCCGTCTGAGCTGGACCGCTGGTTGCTGTCCGAACTCAACCGGCTGGTTGAGGGCGTAACAGAAAACCTTGAGAACTGGCGCCCGATGGAAACGATGCGCGCCATCGAGGAGTTCATCGACGGACTATCGAACTGGTACGTTCGCCGGAGCCGCCGACGCTTCTGGAGAAGCGAGTCGGATGCGGACAAGCAGGCCGCATACGAGACGCTGTATACGGCTCTGACGACGCTGACCCGGCTACTTGCGCCCATCACCCCGTTCATGTCCGAGGAGATGTACCGAAATCTGGTGGCTCGGGTCGACGGAGACGCTCCTGATAGCGTTCACCTATCTGACTGGCCCGTGGTCGATCGGTCAGCCATCGACCACGACCTGTCTGACTCGGTCAACCTGGCACGCCGGCTGGCGAGCCTGGGTAGATCAGCGCGGGCATCGTCACGCATCAAGGTTCGACAGCCTCTCGCCGCGTTGCTTGTGGATGTCCGGACCGACCGCGAGCGAGCGTTTCTGCCGCTTATCGCTGATCAGCTCAAAGAAGAGCTCAACATCAAGTCTGTTCTCGATGCACGTGATCAGGGAGGACTGCTGAGCCTCTCGGTGAAGCCAAACCTTCCAGTCCTCGGCCCTAAATACGGTCGAGACCTGCAGAAAATCTGGCAGGCGCTCGAAGCCGCGGATGCTACGGAGTTGGCCGGGGCTTCGGAACGCGGCGAGCAGATCTCGTTAGGAGAGTTCACCCTCGAGCCGGACGAGATCCTGGTCGAGCGTACGGGGATCGAAGGTTACGCCGTGTCGGTTGACGCCGGCTACGCAGCAGGAGTGGACACGACGCTGACGCCGGAACTAGAGGCGGAGGGCACGGTGCGAGAGATCGTGCACCACATTCAGAATATACGGAAATCAGCGGGACTGGAGATTGCGGATCGCATAATCCTGTTCGTTGATGCACCGGATGAGCTAATTACTCCGTTACGCGAGTACGAAGAGTACGTCCGTGCCGAGACGCTGGCCGACTCCATCAGTTACGAGCGAGCACCGGCAAGCGCCCACGCAGAAGACACGGACATAAACGGTGTGAACGCCAACCTGGGAGTCGGTAAGGCCGAGTAAATGGTGAGGCCGCGCTGGACCTTGTATGGCCTATCCCGCTACCGGGTTCTTGCTGCGGGCTGCGAGCCTCGCCTGGTACGCCTCTGACGGTCCATCCTGGAGACCTTCGATATAGAACCGGGCCGTTGTCCCGGCACCCAGGCTGGACTCCAGGGTGAGATCACCCAGGCGAAGACGCGCGATCGATCGGGCGATCACCAACCCGAGGCCGGTGCCGGGTATCCGGTGGACATCCGGGTTTGTGCCGCGCTCGAAAGGCGAGAACAGTCGATCTTGATCCTCGTCGGAAATCCCCATTCCCTGATCCGTCACCTCCACATGCAGCTGCGTGCCCACCCAATCAACCTGGACATGGATCGCCATGCCCTTCGTCCGGCGAGGTACATGAGGCCGGTAACGGTTAAGCCCTGAACTCAAGACGCGACGAATCGGTCTTATCGAGGGCATGGGAAGCGTATTGGGATGGCGGCTCCGGCCACTAGCTAATCCGGTAACGGGTATTTCTGAATTGGCCGGTAGTTTTGAGGCGCGCCCCAAAGATTTCAAGGCCGGTTGAGGGCTGTTCCGGGTTCAGGGCAGCGCTTCAACCACCCCGGGTCCGGGCACGATCTCGCCGACGACATCTGCCGCCAGTGTCCCGAGATCGCTCAACCTCGTGAGCAGCTCTTCAAGCGATTCGTCGGCAACGGAGATCAGCATCCCGCCGGACGTCTGCGGGTCCGCCATGAGGTACTTGTCGGAATCGGTCAGCGACTCGTCCCACACCACGCCGTCTTCAAGCGACTCCAGGTTGCGGTGGGTGCCCCCCGGGACCATCCCGGCATCGATCAGGTCGAGCGTGCCGTCCAGGACCGGTAGCGTGCTTCGCCAGATTCGGGCGTTGACGCCGCTGCCTTTGGTCATGCCCATCAGGTGTCCGACAAGGCCGAACCCGGTGACATCCGTGGCGGAGTGCGCGCCCACGGCGATCATAGCGTCGGCGGCGTCCTTGTTCAGCGTTGACATGGACTTCACTGCGGCGGCGAGGTGATCCGGCTGAACCACCTGCGCTTTGCCGGCCGTTGCAATGATCCCGTTGCCAAGTTTCTTGGTCAAAACCAGCTTGTCGCCTACCTGGGCGGAGGCGTTCGTCACCTGTTTTCCGGGATGCACGAAGCCGGTAACGGCCATGCCGTATATCGGCTCATCACTCCGGACAGTGTGGCCGCCGAGAACAGGGAATCCGGCTTCCGCAGCTTTGGCAGCGCCGCCTTCGAGGATCTTTGCGATCGTTTCATGGGTCAGTACTTCAGGAAAACCAGCGATGTTCAGGCCGGCAATCGGACGTCCGCCGACTGCGTACACGTCACTGATGGCGTTGGCGGCGGCGATAGCGCCGTAATCGTACGGATCGTCGACAATGGGCGGGAAGAAATCGAGCGTCAGAACGAGAGCGACCTCGTCCGAAACGCGATAGATCGCGGCGTCGTCACCCGTCTCGAACCCCACTAGAACGTTGGGATCGACCGGCATGATGTTTGGCAGCTGCCGCAGAACCTGCGACAGGTCGGCTTGACTGTACTTGCCAGCTCAGCCAGCGCAGGAGGCCAAGCTTGTAAGCCTGACGTCCGTTGTCTGTGACATTCTGAAGCGTTTCCTAATCTGAATTAAGGCAAGTCACCAATATAAGATGACACGCCGGTGGCCCAATCGTCGTATATAAGACCGAAGTATAGTCTCGATAGTCGCAGGTATCAGGCGGCGGGCCCGGGTGACGCACCATGTTGACGCCGTTCGCTTTCCGTTCCTACCATCTATGCGATGAACTTGCAGGGGCGCAGATGCAGCGTCCTGCTTCTGGAGGCTTCAGAAGTAACAAGCAGAAGGATGAAAGGCGACCCGTGACCGAGATTCCGAATCTGGATCTTCTACCGATGACCGCCGGCACCAATGACGCCGGACATCTCACCATCGGCGATTGCGACGTTGTATCGCTCGCCGAAATGTACGGCACCCCCCTGTACGTATACGACGAGCACACGATTCGCTCGATGTGTCGTCAATTCGTTGACGGTTTTGAGTCTGAGTACGCGGATTCGCACATCTCTTACTCGTCCAAGGCGTTCACAAATCCGGTGCTGGCGCAAATTCTTGAGGAAGAACACGTCGGAATCGATGTCGTCACCGGCGGCGAACTCGCCATAGTCCGGGCCGTCAATTTTCCTGCCAGGGATCTCAACTTCCATGGCAACAACAAAGACCGGGTGGAGCTGGGGGAGGCGCTGGACTACGGCATCGGCCTAGTCACAATCGACAGCATGTACGAAATCGACCTTCTCGATGAAGTTGCGGGCCAGAAAGGCGTGACGCAGCAGGTTATGCTAAGAGTCTCGCCGAGCATCGATGGGCGCACCCATCTGCTGACATCGACCGGTGTGCTGGACCAGAAGTTCGGCTTCCCAATCGAGACAGGCCAGGCGGAAGAGGCCGTCCGGCACGCGCTCTCCAAATCCAACCTGGATGTGGCGGGGATCCACTTCCACCTCGGATCTCCGCTGTTTGAGCTTGAGCCATACACACAGGCTATTCCGTACGTGCTGGAGTTCGTCGCGAAGATGCGGGAACACGGCCTTGAGCAGCGGATATTCAGCCCTGGCGGAGGTTTCGCTATCGGCTATGTTTCCGACACACCGCCTCTGGAGATATCCGAGTACGCCGCGGCAATCGGGGCATCTGTAAGAGAGGCCTGCGACAGGCTCGGGTTGAACGAGCCACGTCTCATTCTTGAGCCAGGTCGTGCGATCATCGGACGAGCCGGAGTTGCCCTGTATACGGTCGGAGGAATCAAGGAAATCCCCGGAGTGCGGACCTACGTCAGCGTCGACGGCGGGATGGGCGACAACATCCGGCCCGCGCTTTACGGAGCGGGGTACTCGGTCATCAAAGCGAACGACCCTGACGAGCCCGTTGCCGGCGACGTGACAATAGCCGGTAAATACTGCGAATCAGGCGATCTGCTGGTGAAAGACGCCCCGCTGCCAACGCTGGAGACCGGCGATGTGCTGGCGATAGCCGCTTCCGGCGCATACTGCCTCTCGATGGCCAGCAACTACAACATGTCGCTGCGGCCAGCGGTGGTGTTGGTAAATGAAGGAAACGCAAGGCTGATCCGTCGACGAGAAACGTACGACGACCTGCTGGCGCCGAGCATCCTGTGAGCGACCAATGACAACGATGGACCCTGCGCGGGCACCCTCAGACTCCGGCGGATGGCAGACGATTGGGCACGGCGCGGCGCGCCTGTACCTGCAGCGCTCCCATGAAGCGGACCGGATTGCGCACGCGTACCTGATCACCGGCCCGGACCAGGTCGGTAAGCGCACGTTGGCGCTGGATCTGGCGCGCCTCGTGAACTGCACACCAACGCCCGACATGTTCGGGGACGATCCAACCCCGCCATGCGGCCGCTGCGGCCCCTGTGACCGTATCCACCGGCACGTCCACGCCGATATCAAGGTGATCGATCCTCACACACCGATGCGCGGCGTCAGCTCTGGAACTCGGGAGAGTACGCCGGAGCAGGATGCGGCCCGGACGCTTATCAGCATCGATCACATTCGGGAGATGCAGCACGATGTACATCTCAACCCGTTTGAGGGCGGGCGACGGGTGATCATTTTTGACGGAGCGGACCGGATGAGTCCGGACGGCGCAGGCTGGAACGCCCTCCTTAAAACACTGGAAGAGCCGCCAGTTCAGGTCATCATCGTTCTCCTCGCACCTTCCCCTAAATCGCTCCCTCAGACCGTGATCTCCCGATGCCAGGTAATCGAGCTGCATGCGGTACCGAGGGAAGAGATCGAACAGGGTTTGATCGAGCGGGGAGGCGCGGACCCGGGAAAAGCGTCACAACTGGCCCGCCTTGCCGGAGGACGCCCCGGTCGCGCATTCGCTGCGCTGGAAGATGAGACGACGCTCGATCGCTACCAGCAAGCCGTGCTTCGCGTGCTGGTCACGAGCGCAGGCGATATCGAAGAGCGATTCCGTTACGCAAACGAAATGGCGAGAGAGTTCTCGCGAAATCGTGAGATGGTGTCTCGCGAGCTGGAGCTGTGGACATCGATCTGGCGTGACATTCTGCTTCTCAAATACGATGTCACGGACTCGGTAGCCAACATAGCGTGGACCGAACAACTGGCCGGGGCCGCCAGCGCGGCAGGCGATGACGATGCCCGAATCGCGATCGAGGCTATAGCGAAGGCGGCTGACGGGCTCCGGCGTAACGGCATGCCAAGAGTCGTCCTGGAGGTCCTCATGCTGGAATTGCCAACAATCCCGTCAGAGATCGTCGAGTCGATCGAACTCGGGGATGTGGGCGAATCGTCAGACGGCGGTTGGGACGCGCCCGTTTCTTGAGCCTGACACCTTGAGTAAAGACGTGATCGGTGTCCGCACTTCCCGAAATTCGCCGGTGCTATTTGTTGACGCCAACGGCCTGATTTGCGTGCCGGGAGATACGATCGCGGTCGAGTTGTCCGGTGCTGATGACGATGAGGGATCGGAACTGGAGGCCGTGGTTGTGATCGGCACGGTCCAGATGCTGCATGCGTCAATTGTCAAGCTTGCGGGGCGCGTGATCAGCCGGGCGTGAATCAACGATGACCAACGCATTAAGCGTTGGGCCGGTCAAAATTCCCGGATCAAATCAGTCGGCGCTGGCTACCGCGTACTCGTCCTTCATGTCCGGCTCGGAATCCATCCACGGCAGGTAGGGCCGCCACTGATCCTGGATACGTCCTGCGTGGAAAAAGGCGTACGGATTTGGCCGTGGCGGCGCCGGATCACGCGGAAGCAACATGTTGGCCTCCCGCGGCGTGCGTCCCGCCTTCCGATGGTTGCAGCGATCACATGCGCTAACGATGTTGGTCCAGGAGTGCGCGCCGCCGCGTGAGCGTGGGACTACGTGATCCAGTGTCAGTCGGCCACTCTTTTTGCCGCAGTACTGGCAGGTGTGGCGGTCACGTATGAACACCTCTCGACGCGAGAGTCTCCGTTCATGCAATGGCCGCTTCACCATGTACAGGAGCCGCAGGATGGAGGGCTCCACGTGTTCTTCGTACGCGCTTCTGATGACGGCGTCTGTGATCTCAAGCGTCTCGGCTTTGCCGTGACCCAGCAGTACGAAAGCCCTTCGTACGTCGCATACGTTTAGCGGCTGATAATTTTGGTTCAGCAGCAGAACTGGAGAGCGATCCAAGCGTCATCCTCCGCCGATGCCCTATCCATGAATGAATCAGGGCGAGGGCTGATTTTCGGGAGTTTTGTTTCGTCGTGTTCTCTGACTTATCCGTGACCTACGTTGAAAACGGGGTCGGAGACCTTTGCCATTCAGGCCAAACATACCCCCTCGGACTGCATTTGGCACGCTCAAGGGGGCAAAAGGTCAATTATTCGACGTTATCGGCGAGGTCCGCTTCGAGCGTGTCGAGCGCTGTTGCGAACTCTCCGGGGATCAACCCGAATACGTTTGCCGGTAATTTTGCCCTGGTATCCAGAACCCGGGGAACCAGCGAGGAGTCGGCGAACCACTCTTTGAGGGTGTCGCGCCCGTATCGCTCGGCCAGCTCCTGGTAAAGGCGTTCTTTTGCGGCTTCAATATCCCCGGTGACGAGATCTTCGATTTCGACGAGGATCTCCTCATCCTGAGGGTATGCGACACGAGCCATCGCGGTTACGACCCCTGTGACCAGGATCGCACCAAGCAATAGGCCAACTACGACGCCGCCGAGCTTATCGACCCATCCCAGGAAGATTATCGTGAGCATCGCCCGGATGATCTTGCCCACAATCTGGGCGATTATGAAGACACCCAGGAAGATGACTACATAACCGATAGCGGTAGCGACCGATTCGTTCTGAATGTCATCCGTAACTCGTGCGACCAAGCCGTCCGCAAACTGAGCACCGACAAGCATTGCGACGTATACCGCCACGAAGTTCAGCACGGACTGCACGAGGCCCCACTTGAGTCCGAAAAGGGCGCCAACGACAAATACTGCGACCAATACCCAGTCGAATATGTTCATTCGGCCAACTCCTGACTACACGTCATTCGGTGATCTATTCACAAATTGGCGCCGACCGACGTCAGAATGGCGAACGCGCGTAATTCCCTCATTTTCAACAGAATATGGAGATTAGCGTGTACACGGTACCCGGCTACCGTGTGAGTTCATATGCAAAATGCCCACTGTGTATGTCCGTGTCGAGGCGGAGAATATAAACTCAGGACGGCTATCACGGATAGCCTGCGGTGTTGCAACAAGGACAATTGATTGTCGACGGGAATCGCCTCTTTCATAGCGATAGACGGGCCGGTCGGCTCGGGAAAGACCGCGGCCGGCCGGATGCTTGCGGCCCGCCTAGGCCACATGTTTCTTGACACCGGCGTGATGTACCGAGCCATCACCTATCTGGCGCTCCAGAAAAACCTGTCTTTGAGCGATTCTAAAGCGTTGACGCTGCTCGCATCGAAGGCCGATATGGAACTGGTAGGCGACCCGGGTGAGGAATGCAGGGTGATCGTCAACGCCGGCGATGTGACTAAACACCTTCGAAGACCGGAGGTCGACAGATCCGTTTCTGCTGTATCGGCGGTCCCTGGCGTACGAGACGTTCTTTTGCGACTACAACGAGAGGCCGCTGCGAAGGGGCAGATCGTCATGGTCGGGCGTGATATCGGGACGGTCGTCATGTCCGGCGCCGGCCTGAAGATCTATCTGGACGCATCGGTAGAGGTTCGCGCCCGGCGCCGGTACGACCAGTTGCTCGAGTCAGGGTCCGGCATCGCGTACGAGACCGTGCTGGAGGATCTGCGTCGCCGAGATGAACTCGACTCGACACGTGACGTTGCGCCGCTAAAACCCGCCAGCGACGCTGTGATTGTGCCGACCGATGATCTTGAGCTCGAAAGCGTCGTTGATCGCCTCGAATCCCTGGCCCGTAGCTTTCCTGAAAAGGGCGACGGCTGATGGCCTTTCTCGTGCACAGGTTTGCGAACATAGCCTTGCGGGCCACGCTAAAGATGTTTTCCGATTACGCGGTCGATGGGCGGGAAAACATCCCATCGGATGGCCCGCTGATCGTCGTCGCAAACCACCAGAGCAACGTGGATCCACCGATCCTCGCCGCATCACTCAGACGCGACATCCGTTTCCTGGCGAAAGACTCGATATTCAAGAACGTAACCCCGGTAGGACGATGGTTCTTGAAGTCTTATGGCGCGCAACCGCTGAAAAGGGGTGCGATGGACCTGGGGGCGCTCCGATGGGCGTTGACCGAACTCAAGCGGCCGGGGGCGACACTCGCCCTGTTCCCGGAAGGCACACGCAATCCGGGAGAGATGAAGGGCGCCCAGTCCGGTATCGTTCCTCTGGCGGCTCGCGCCGGAACACCCATCCTCCCGGTCGGCATGACCGGGGTAGAGGGGATGCGATCTGTGCTCCGGGTATTCAAACCCAAAGGCCGTATCCGCGTGCACATCGGACGCCCATTCCGTTTGAATGTAGAAGGCAAACTGTCCAGGGTCGAGACCGAGGCGGCTGCATCGGAGATCATGGGCCGCGTCGCTGCACTTCTGCCTGAGAGTTACCGGGGCGAATACAAAGAAGTCTCAGAAGCGCCGTTCAAATACACGACTACGATGGAGTCGAAGGACAACTGACCTGGCTGGCAGGCTGACCAACCCGAATTAACTCAAGATAATAGGGAGTAACGAGCCGCCCATGTGCGGAATCATCGCCTACGCCGGTACAGAACCGGTCACCCCGATCCTGCTGTCCGGCCTCCGGACCCTGGAGTACCGCGGCTACGATAGCGCCGGGATTGGTATCCAGAACGGCAGCGGAAAGTCCACGGTGACTCGCGCGCTCGGGGTGGATGAACTTGCGGAGGCGGTCGCCGGACAAGACTGGAACGGAGGCGCTGAACCGACGGTCGGCATCGCCCACACGCGCTGGGCCACCCACGGCGGCGTCACCATCCCTAACGCACATCCGCACACGAGCGCGGAAGGTCGGGTGGCTGTGGTGCACAACGGAATCGTCGAAAACTACATGGCGTTGCGGGCCGAGCTATCTGACGCTGGATATCTATTCAAGTCCGAAACCGATACTGAAGTCATCGCGCATCTGATAGCAGGCTTCATCGAATCCGGGGAGACTCTCGCTGAGGCGGTGAGATGTGCTGCGGGTCGAATGCAGGGAGCTTCGTCCTTTGTGGCGACGTCCGCCGAAGAACCGGGGGTAATTGTGGGCGTACGGCTCGGCAACGCCGGGGGAATCGTCGTGGGGATTGGCGACGGCTTCAATCTGCTTGCGAGCGACGTGCTGGCGATACTTCCCCACACAGACCTCGTGGTGTATCTCCACAGCGGTGAAGTGGCGTCAATAACCGCATCCGGAGCTGAGTTCTCTGACCTGTCCGGGACGGTTCTCGAACGGCCAGCCGTCAGGACGAGCCGC
>Ga0209554_1000843_pt1 | contig 25120 bp, 26 predicted proteins | sample MarorgKNORR_S2LV_5_FD_188221 | JGI IMG/M metagenome (GOLD analysis project Ga0209554, IMG submission 188221) | Marine microbial communities from the Southern Atlantic Ocean, analyzing organic carbon cycling - Bottom_A/KNORR_S2/LV (SPAdes) (version 2) | ecosystem: Environmental > Aquatic > Marine... | reverse complement strand
GATGAATTTATGCAACCTTATAAGACTGTTCAAATTCCAGAACCTAAAAATAAAACATAATTTTTTCTGCTAAAAAGTTTATTTTCAAATAATTTATTTTTACTAATTATACTCAGTGCAATATGGGGATCTGCTTTTATTGCTATTAAGGTTAGTGTTGGATCAGTTCACCCAGTTTCAATTGCTTCTTTTCGCCTTTTAATAGGAGCAATATTTCTTTATTCTTTTTGTTTATTTAAAGGATATAGATTTAGTTTATCAAAAAAAAATATTTTTTTGATAATTATCATTGGACTAATAGGAAACTTTATCCCCTTTTTTTTAATTAGCTGGTCTGAACAATATATTCAATCCAATACTGCCGGATTACTGCTTTCTGTTGCTCCAATTTTTGCGCTCTTATTGTCTCATTTTTTCACCAAAGATGACAAATTCACATTATTAAAATTTATTTCTATTATTGTTGGTTCAATAGGCGTGTTGTTTATTATAGGATTTGACACATTGGGAAGTTTTACTTCAAACACTCAAAAAACTTTAATCCCAAAAATTGCAATTATATTTTCAGCCTTAGGATATGTCATTTCATCTATTCTAGCATATAACTTAAAAGAAATAAGTACCATGACACTTACAACTCTTGTTACTGTATCTGCAGCCCTATTGTCAGTTCCTTTTATGATTTATATAGAAATCAATTACCCTTCTTCTTTGAATGCAAAGTCACTTTTATCAATATTTTATTTAGGTTTGTTTCCAACAGCTATAGCCTTCCAATTGCGCTTTCATATTATTTCAAAAGCTGGCCCTATTTTTTTATCTTATGTTGCATATCTAATTCCAGCATTTGCCATTTTATGGGGATATCTTTTTTTAAATGAAAAAATTAATTTAGAAACTTTAATTGGAGTAATTCTTATTTTAATTGGAGTGTTTATAAGTCAAAAGAATATTCAATGGTTAAAATAACTCAACAAAGCATAGATAATTAATAATAAAGCTATTATTATTGTTACATTACCCGCATTAAAAAATTTCATTTGCTTATTGGTAATTTTTTGTTTTGGCCCCATTCTGTCCATGAACCATCATAAACTGACGTTTGAATCTTTAGTCCATGTAACAATGATAGCGATAATATGCAAGCTGTGATACCACTACCACAAGATGTAATAATTTTTTTGTCTTTAATATGAAATTTATTGAATAAATTGTTGATTTTCTTTTTTGAAACTAATGTTCCTTTGCAGTTAATTAAGTTGCCCCAAAAAATATTTTTGCTACCAGGAATATGTCCAGATCTAAGATCTTTTCTTGGTTCTTTGACTTTTCCATTAAATCTATCCCTATGACGAGCATCAAGTGTTAATGATTTTTTCCTGTTGATTGATTCCAAAACTTCATTTTTTGTAACAAGCCATTCCTTTGATAATCGCGATATAAAATTTCCTTTTTTAAAATATGTCTTTTTATTAGTGACTGTTTTTTTTTCTTTTAACCATTTCTTCAAACCACCATTCAGTACAAATATATTTTTATGACCAAAGTATTTAAACATCCACCAAACTCTCGGAGAGCTAAATATTCCTTTTACGTCATAAGTAACTATTAATGAATTCTGATTAATACCAAAACTTCTAACTTTTTCTTCAAATTTCCTTTGACTAGGTAGCATATGGGGTAAATTAGTTTTGATATCTGAAATTTTGTCTATATCAAAAAAATATGTATTTTTTATATGCATCTTATCATATTCTTTTTTTGCATCTCTTTTCTCCTGAGGCATATGCCAAGAACAATCTAAAATCACTAATTTTCTGTTGGTGAGGTTTTTATAAACCCAATTTGTACTTACTAATTCACTCATTTTAGTTGATTTATTTTTGATATTACGTCAGTATCTTTATCATTATGACAGATACAATAAAATATATATTAGAAGAAAATAAACTACCTAAAACTTGGTATAATATAAATCCAGATTTGCCGAGCCCTCCACCTCCTCCTTTGCATCCAGGAAGATTAGATCCTCTTGGCCCTGATGATTTAGCACCTTTATTCCCAATGGGCTTAATAATGCAAGAGGTTTCAATGGAGAGAGAAATTGAAATTCCTGAACCTGTTAGAGAAATATATAAACAATGGAGACCTTCACCCTTATACAGAGCAAGAAGGTTAGAAAAATTTTTAGATACGCCTGCAAAAATTTATTATAAATATGAAGGCGTAAGCCCAACTGGAAGCCACAAACCGAATACTGCTGTTGCTCAAGCTTTTTATAATAAAGAAGAGGGTGTAAAGAAAATATACACTGAAACAGGTGCTGGCCAATGGGGTAGTTCACTTGCTTTTGCTGGTCAAATGTTTGGCATTGAAATTGAAGTGTTTATGGTAAGAGTAAGTTTTGATCAAAAACCATATAGAAAAATAATGATGGAATCATTTGGTGCAAAGTGTAACCCAAGTCCTTCAGAAATTACAAATTATGGAAAAAAACTTTTAAGTGAAGATCCAAGTAATACAGGTAGTCTAGGTATAGCAATATCTGAAGCTGTTGAAATGGCAGTTCAAAGAGAGGACACTAAGTATGCTTTAGGAAGCGTATTAGGTCACGTTTTAATGCATCAAACTATTATTGGTAATGAAGCTATCTTGCAAATGGAACAGGCTGGCGACTATCCAGATATTATTGTTGGATGCACAGGAGGCGGAAGTAATCTTTCTGGACTCTTATTTCCATTCATGGGACAACAATTGCGAGGTGGAAAAAAGATAGAGGTAATTGCTTGTGAACCTTTGTCATGTCCTTCATTTACAAAAGGAAAATACGCTTATGATTTTGGAGATACTGGCCATGTTGCTCCTTTGTTAAAAATGCACACTTTAGGCTCAACTTTTATTCCTCCTGCTACTCATTCTGGAGGTTTGAGATATCATGGTATGTCTTATCATTTAAGTCATTTACTTGAACTTGGATTAATAAGAGCAAAAGCTTATGGTCAAAAAGAATGTTTTGCAGCATCAGTTGATTTTGCTAAACAAGAAGGTATTCTTCCAGCTCCTGAAGCTACTCATGCTGTTAAAGGCGCTATTGATGCTGCTATTGAATGCAAAAAAAATGGTGAATCTAAAACAATTCTATTTAATTTAAGTGGTCATGGTCATTTTGATATGACTGCATATTCAGATTATTTTGATAACAAGCTTGGCGAAGATATTTTTGAAGAAGAAAATGTTAATAAAGCCCTTGCTGATTTACCAAATGTTGCATAGCTTGAAATTCTGTATGTAATTTTTTGCAGTTTTTTTTTATTTAGTTTTTTGGATTATTCTCAATACAGAGGAGGTATTAATTAAATTTGGCGCCGAAGGAAACTCATAGGTTTGATTTCACGGAGGTAGTTAGAAAGTAGAAACTATAAATTACATGATTGATATTAAGCCTTTTAAGGGGACAAGACCTTTCAACGAAGAAGCAAAAAATTTAATTGCCCCTTCTACAGATCATTTAAATGAACAACATTTAATTGATATTCATGAAAAGCATTATTGGAATTATTTAAAAATATTAAATCCTGTTGGTAAATTAAAAGAAGCAGATACCTTAAGAGTTGCAAGAGATCATTTTGATGAAATGAAAGAGAATCATATTATCAAACAAGATGATGAATTGAGTTTCTACATTTATCAAATTAAATTTCAAGATCACCTTCAGACAGGTTTTCTAGCTGTAGCAAATATCAGAGATTTTATAGACAATAGAATCAAGGGCCATGAACTAACTTCTCAGAGTAGACTTGATGAAAGGGCCGACCAAATGCTCAATATTGAAACTCAGGTAGGGCCTATTTATGTATCTTACATAGATGAGAGTGAGTTAGATAATTTAATAATGGATTTAACAAAACATTCTCCTGAATATGAATTTGAATCATTCGATAAAACTCACCATACTCTATGGTGTATTCAAAATCCTGATCAAGTCAATCAATTGTCAAGAAGTATAAATAATATTGATTCACTCTATATAGCCGACGGACACCATCGTATGGGTGCTATGAAAAAAATATCAGAGTATTATAATAATAAAAATACTCAATCTAAGGGAAATGAATCGTATAATTATTTTATGATAGCAGCTTTCCCAAAGAGTCAATCTAAGATTTTTGATTATAATAGGGTAATAAAAGATTTGAATGGATTGTCTGTTAGCGAATTTATTAAAAAAATAGAAAATTTTTTTAGTTGCAAAAAACAATCAACATCTTTTAGACCTAAGATGATAAAAGAGTTTGGAATGTATCATCACAACCAATGGTATTCGATTAACTTTAAGAAAAAAGAATTATTAGATGACAATCTATTATCAAATTTAGATATTAATATTCTAAATCAATATTGTTTAAAGCCTATATTAGGTATTCAAGATGTAAATAATGATGAAAGAATACGATTTATTGCTGGTTGTCATGGGCTAGAAGCTCTTGAAAAAAAAGTTAATGACAACCCTAATAGTGTTGCATTTTCTATATTTCCAACAAATATTGATGATGTTATAGAAGTAGCTAATCAAAATTTAACTATGCCACCTAAAACAACTTGGTTTGACCCAAAACCTCTTGATGGTCTTGTGGTTTATGAATTTAATCAATAAATATAATGATAAAGAAGCCTGATAAAAAACCATCCAACCCAAATTTTTCAAGTGGTCCGACTACTAAAAGACCAAATTGGTTAATTAATAATTTAGAGGGAGCATTATTGGGCAGATCTCATAGAGCAGGTGAATGTAAAGAAAGATTGAAGAAAGTTATAACAAAATCGAAATCAATACTAAATCTACCCGAAGATTACTTAGTCGGTATTATGCCTGGGTCCGATACAGGAGCTTTAGAAGCAGCTATGTGGAGTTTGTTGGGAAATAGAGGAATAGATGTTTTGGCTTGGGAAAATTTTGGCAAGGACTGGGTAATCGATGTTGTTGATGAACTAAAAATAGAAGATAGAAATTTACACCTATCTGATTACGGTACATTGCCTGATTTAACCAAAGTAAATTTTTCTCGTGACGTGATTTTTACATGGAACGGCACCACATCAGGAGTTCGTGTGCCCAATGGTGACTGGATACCGGATGATAGGGAAGGTTTGACAATATGTGATGCCACTTCGGCCATTTTTGCCATGCCCATAGACTACAGGAAATGCGATGTTCTCACCTGGTCCTGGCAAAAGGTTCTAGGCGGGGAGGCTGGTCACGGCATGTTAGCATTATCTCCAAGAGCATTACAGAGATTACAAACTTATCAACCTCCATGGCCCATACCTAAAGTTTTTAGAATTGCGAGTAAGAAAAAACTTATTTCAGGAATATTTGAAGGAAACACAATAAATACCCCTTCAATGCTATGTGTTGAAGATGCCATTGATGGATTAAATTGGTCAGAAGAAATAGGAGGTCTTGATGAATTATTTAGGAGATCAAATACCTCTCTTTCTCTCATTGAAACATGGGTGCAAAATATTTCTTGGGTTGAATTTTTAAATGCAGATAAACAAACTAGATCTAATACTGGTATCACTTTTAAAATTGTTGAAGATTGGTTTGTTAAAAAAGAGGAAAAACAACAAAGAGATATTATGAAGGAAATCACTTCATTATTAACAAAAGAAAATATAGCCTATGATATTAATGGTTACCCAAAAGCTCCTCCATCATTTAGAATATGGGGCGGTGGAACTGTAGAACCTGACAATATAAAGAATCTCTTGCCTTGGATAGATTGGGCTTACCATCAAGTGAAAGGAAACTTTGCCTAAAATTCTTATATCCGATGCGTTAAGCAATCTTGCAAATGAAGTTTTTGAGAGAAATAATATTGAGGTTGATACACAAACAGATTTAACACCTAGTGAGCTTAAAGATATTATTAACCAATACGATGGATTAGTAGTACGTTCAGCAACCAAAGCAACAGATGAAATTATCTCAGCGGGATCAAAATTAAAAATTATAGGAAGAGCGGGGGCGGGGGTTGATAATATTGATTTGGACTCTGCTAAAAAAAATAATGTTATAGTAATGAATACCCCGGGAGGTAACACAAATGCTACAGCAGAACATACACTATCATTGTTATTATCTTTATATAGGAGCATCCCAGATGCAAGTTGTGGAACACATCAAGGATTGTGGGAAAAAAAGAAATTTAAAGGATTGGAACTAAAAGGTAAAACTTTGGGCATTATAGGTTTTGGGAATGTAGGCGCTAGATTTGCTGAAATGGCTTTTGCTCTTGGTATTAATGTTACTGTTTGTTCAGAGTCATTTCCATCTCGACAAAAAGATTTCCCCAATTTTGCATCAATTGATTTATCTGAATTAATATCAAATTCAGATATAATAAGTTTTCATTGTAAAGCCCCAAAGGATGGGAAAGCTATTATTTCAATGAGCCAATTAAAATTAATGAAAAAAAAATCTGTAATAATTAATACAGCAAGAGGCGGATTGGTTGACGAAATTGATTTAAAAAAAGCATTAGAAGAAGGTATTATTAGAGGAGCCGCTTTGGATGTTTTCTCAAATGAGCCGGCTAAAAGTAATGTTCTTTTTGATGCACCTAACCTTATTTTGACTCCACATATTGCTGCTTCTACTGTTGAAGCTCAATTAGTAGTTGCAGAGCAGATAGCAGAGCAAATATCGGATTATTTTAACAAAGGTGAAGTTAAAAATTCAGTTTAGGGTTTAATAAATAAATCTGTGAGTGATTCAATATAATTTGTAGGGTTTGAAAGAACGTTTCCATCTAGAATATTTGCCTGATCTAACAATAAGTTAGATAATTTTTTATGATCAACCTTAGTTAACGTTTCAGAAAGTTTAATAATCATGGGATGGTCTACATTAATTTCTAAGATTTTTTTACTATCTTGCGTTTTTTTGTTATGCATTTTCATTAACTTTTCCATATTAATATCCATGCTAGTTTCGTCCGCTACAAGCAAAATCGGGCTTTTAGTTAATCTGTCTGAGATAATTACGTTTGATATTTTTGCTTCAAGTTCTTTTTTTAATACATTAATTAAATCATTGATTTTAGTTACATTTTTATTAATATTATCCTTTTTATCTGAATCTTTCTTAAGTTTAGATAAATCTACCTTTCCTTTTGTAATGGACTTGAATTCTTTTTCTTTGAATTTTTGAATGTTTTGAAGCCAAAATTCATCTACGGCATCGGTCATAAACAACACCGGTATTTTATTAGCAATAAAACCCTCTAATTGAGGACTGTTTTTAATGTGGTCTTTGTCTGTATTTGCAAAATAATATATTTCTTTTTGATCAGATTTCATTTTTTTTAAATAATCATCAAGAGAAATTAAATCTTCCGATTCCGAAGTTTGAAAGCGAAGTAAAGGTAGAATTTTATCATGATGGTCATTAAATTCATACAAACCTTCTTTTATGACTGCTCCAAAATTGCTCCAGAATTTATGATAAGTATCTACTTCTTTGGAAGAAAAAGTAGTTATTTCATTTAAAATTTTAGTTGTTATTCCTTTTTTAATTTTTGTAATTACAGGGTTATTTTGAAGCATTTCCCTACTAATATTCAAAGAAATATCTTGAGAGTCAATCACACCGGGAATAAATCGTAGCCAATTAGGTATAATTTCATCACAATCATCAGTAATAAAAACTTTTTGTACATATAGTTTGATTTTGTTTTTTCTGTCTTGTTGGAATAGATCCATAGGTTGATTAGTTGGAATATATAAAAGAGCTCTATAATTTATTACTCCTTCAGCGTTGTAGTGAATAGTTTTTAATGGTTCATCAAAGTTAAAAGATATGTTGTTGTAAAATTGCTTATAATCTTCAGGTTTTATATTTTTTTTATCCTTTAACCATAAAGGATTCCCTTCATTAATTTTCTCTTCCTTTTCTTTATTGTCTAAATCTTTTAGATAAATAGGAAAGGGAATATAATTGGAATACTTGGTAATTATGGATCTAAGTCTAAAACTATCTAAAAATTCATCAGAATCTTTTTTTATGTTTAGAGTTACAATAGTTCCTCTATTTTCTTTACTAAAAGATTCTACTATATAATTATCTTTTCCTTTAGAAGACCATAAAAAAGATTCTTCCAATTCAGCGCTTTTTGATAACACTTTGACTGAGTCTGCCACCATATATGAAGAGTAAAAACCTACTCCAAATTGCCCTATAGATGACAAGTCATCACCTTTTTTTGTTTTCATAGCTTCAATAAACTTGTTTGTACCAGAACGCGCAATAGTTCCAAGATTATCAATTAAATCTTGTCGTGACATGCCAATACCGTTATCCTCTACTTCGATTATTTTCTTTTTCTTAGAAACTCGTATATTAATTTTTAATTCTTTTTCTTTTCCTAAAAGACCTTTTTTGGAAAGTGCTTCATACCTTAATTTCTCACAAGCATCCGCAGAATTTGAAATTAGTTCACGAAGAAATATCTCTCTTTCACTGTATAAAGAATTAGCCATTAAATCGAGAAGTTTGCTAACCTCAGCTTGGAAAACTAAGCTTTCTTTATTGTTTTTTGTATCAGCCATTATATGATTAAAATTTAAGCACTCTTATTGCATATTCAATAGGTTACAATCTTTTTTTGCCATATTTATGGTTATACAGTTAAAAAATTATGTTAATTAGATTCTTCATGCGTTTTGAAAATATTGCAATTATTTTTTCTCTAATTTTAATTTTTACAGTTGCATGCACTTCCTTGAAACAGATTGATACTGCTAATAGTTGCATTTTATTTGATAGTAAAAAAGGTTGGTATAAATCGACAAAAAAAAGTTTCGATAAGTGGGGAACACCTATAGCGCTTCAATTAGCTATTATAAATCAAGAATCTTCCTTTAATCAATTTGCTAAACCTAAACGTAAAAGATTGTTTGGCATTATTCCAGGTAGTAGACCTTCAACTGCATTTGGTTATGCTCAAGTTATAAACCCAACTTGGAATTGGTATAAATCACGAACAGGAAATAAAAATGCATCTCGAGCAAATTTTCAAGATGTAACAGATTTTATTGGTTGGTATTCTGAACAATCTAAGAAAATGCTGGGGATTCCAAAAAATGATTTTTATAATCAGTATTTAGCTTATCATGAGGGACAGAGTGGTTGGAAAAATAAATCTTTCAACTCAAAAAAATGGTTATTGGGCGTTGCTAAAAAGGTTGAAACCAATGCAAATAAGTATAACAATCAATTAAAAGACTGTGAAAATAAATTAAATGCAAAAGGATTATTTGGAATATTTTGATGCCAATTTTAAATAGTATTAATCAAATGCAAGATGAGATGAAAACTTGGAGGCAAGAACTTCATCGAATTCCCGAAATTGGCTTAGAAGAATACAAAACATCTTCATATATAAAAGAAAAACTCAAAAAGTGGGGTATAGAATATAAAGATGGTTACTCTAATACCGGTATTGTTGCTTGGGTAAGGGGTACTAAGGGAAATAGTGATAAATCAATTGGATTAAGAGCTGATTTTGACGCTCTTCCAATGACCGAAAGAAATAATTTTAAACATAAATCTACAAACAAAGGAATGATGCATGCATGCGGTCATGACGGTCATACCTCGATGCTATTGGGAGCAGCAAAATATCTTAGTGAAAACCCTGACTTTGATGGAACTGTTCATTTCATTTTTCAACCAGGAGAAGAGGGTTTTGGTGGTGGAGAAAAAATGATTCAGGATGGACTGTTTCAAGATTTTAAGATTGATGAAGTCTATGCACTTCATAATTGGCCAGGGTTGAAACTAGGACAATTTGGTGTTTCAACCGGACCGATGATGGCTGCAGTTGATGAATTTGATATAGTTGTCAAGGGGAAGGGAGGCCATGCAGCAATGCCTGATCTTGCAGTAGATCCAGTGATAATAGCCTCTCAAATTATTAACTCTCTTCAAACTATTATTAGTAGAATCATAAACCCTGTTGATAAGGCTTTAATAAGCGTAACGAAAATACATGGAGGAAGCGCCTATAATGTAATTGATGATGAGGTTAAACTCGGAGGCACTGTTAGGACTTTTAAAAATGAGACAAGAGATTTAATTGAAAAAAAAATAAATGATACGGCTAAAGGTATCGCTATAGCAAATGGTGGGGAAGCTGAAATTCAATATTATAGAAAATATCCGGCTACCATTAACTCTAAAAATGAAAGTATTTTTGCTGGCAATGTAGCAAAAGAATTAGTGGGTGAAAAAAATGTTATAACAGAAGTAGAACCTTCAATGGGCGGTGAAGATTTTTCATATTTATTAAATGAAAAACCAGGCTCTTATCTGTATATTGGTCAAAATGACAATTATCATAATGCTCATTTACACACTACTCAATATGATTTTAATGACAATCTATTACCTCTAGGAGTAAATTATTGGATAGAATTAGTTAAAAAATTTTTTCAAAAATAAACAATGAGTAACATTAGTTACTTTGCAATCAAAACAATCTTGATTTATGAGGTAAAAGATTTTTTTAAAGAATTCCAATTCAATATTGTAGCACCATTAATCAACACTTTATTATTTGTTATAATTTTATCCACTATTGAAAGTTATTATAGTATTCCATCTGAAGGAGGATCGTATTTAAATTTTTTAGTTCCGGGAATCATTATAATGGTTGTGATGCAAGCAAGTTTCAATCATTTATCAGAAGTAATTATAGCCATGAAGCAAATAGGATCGTTTAATGATTATTTAATGTCACCCATTTCCCGTATTGAAATATTCTTTTCCCTTATTTTATCTTCTCTTGTTGTTTGTGTTTTTATTGGAATGATAAATTTGACTGTATTAACTTTCTTTACAAATTTTCAAGACATAAATTATTTTAGATTATTTTATTATTTAGTTATTTCGATTATTATATTTTCATCAATTGGAGCTGTCACTGGTTTTTTGTCTTTTACTTGGGATGCCCAAAGTACAGTTTCAAATTTTGTTATTGTTCCTATTAGTCTTTTATCAGGTACATTTTTTTCGATTGATTCATTAGACAATCAATGGAAAATAATTTTTGAATATAACCCCTTTTATCATTTAGTAAGTGGTTTTAGAGGAGCTTTTATTGAAAATAGTATTCTAAATGCAAATACAGATATACTTGTTACGATGATAGCAATTCTTACTTTATTAATTTCACTTTTCATATTTAATAAAGGTTATAAAGTTATATATTAATGACTGAATTTTATGTATTTTTAGATTTTCTTAATATCTATATTAACACTAATTATAATTTTTCAATTCTAATATTTTTTGTTTTTCTTCTTTTTTATAATACTTTTTCTATACCAGGAAATTTAATATTTGTTGTTTCTGCTGGTTATTTTTTTGGAATTTACATAGGCTATATTATTTCTATTTTATCAATTGTTTTGGGCAGTTTAATATTTTTTACAGTTTCAAAATTATTCTTAAAAAAATTATTTACAAATATTTACGATAAATACTCCACAAAGATTAACAAATATATTTCAAATTCTTCTATTGAATATCTCATATTGTTTCGAATGATGCCAGGACCCCCATTAATGATGCAAAATGTGTGTTTATCAATACTAAAAATTAATTCTATTAAGTTTATATTAACTTCCTTTATTGGTTTTTCCCCAATTATATTTGTTGCTGTTTATTTTGGAAGTAAAATCAAGTCTTTTGAATCGATTAAAAATATAACTATGAATAGTATATTATCCAGAGATTTTTTAATTTTTGTTGTCCTTATGATTTTTTTCTTATCCTTAAGAATTATTTTCAAAAAGAAAAGTTAATTTATTTTTGCTTTATTCCAGTAAAAATTAAAATCTTTTAAGTTTAAATCATTAAATTCTTTTTTATCATTGATAATAAATTGCTCCAATCTCCCCCATCTTTTAGAGAATTTTTCATTTGATTTAGCTAGAGATATTTCGGGATTAAGCTGTAATTTTCTTGCAACGTCAAGTGAAGCAAATAACATATCACCTAATTCTTCTTGTATTCTTTTTTTATTTTTTTTCTTAATTTCTTTTTTTAATTCATTTGCTTCTTCAATCACCTTATCTAAAGCCTCAATATCATTCTTGTATTCAAAACCAACTTTTGCAACTTTTTTCTGAATTTTATTTGATTTTAACATTTCAGGATAATTATCAGGAATATCATCTAATAAGCTTGTTAATTTCTTATTTTTTGACTCTTCCCACCAATTGTTAAAATCTTTCATGTTTTTGAATTTTTTATTTTTGAATACATGAGGATGCCTAAAAATCATTTTGTCAGTAATCTGCTTAACAACATCATTAAAAGTGAATATTTTTTTTTCTTTTGCTATCTGAGATAAAAAAATTATCTGAAAAAGCAAATCCCCTAATTCATCTTTAATTTTGTTATAATCCTTTTTATAAACTTGTTCCGCCACTTCATAAACCTCTTCAATAGTGTGCGGAATAATACTTTCAAATGTTTGTTTTTTATCCCAGGGGCATCCTTTATTTGGATCCCGTAACTTTATCATTACATTTAACAATTTATTGATTGAATGATTTTTCATACTAAAAAAAGCCCTCTAAAAGAGGGCTTAAATAATAGTTTTTTTTAAGTATATTATCTTCTAGCTAACCACATTAAGATTCCTAAAACGATAATTCCAACTAATCCACTACTACCAAGAGCTGATACTAAATCTGTGATATTAGCTACTACTGCAGTGCCAATAAATGGAACGCTAGGGCCAAAAATAACACCTAACACTACGCTAAGGGGAATAATCACCAAAGCTATATCCATTACTCCTCTTAGAAAACTTTTTGCTGTATCCATCATTGCTTAACTCCTTTTTTTAAAGAAATTCTATCTACGATTATAGAGCCAGATAATGATTGCTAGGGCAATAATCCCAACAAGTCCCTGTTCTCCTAATTGACTAGATAGCGCCGTGATGTTTCCTAGGATAGAAACCCCTAAAAAAGGAATCCCTGATCCAAATATTATTTCGAGAACCACAGCTGCTGCAATCAACATCAGTCCTACTTCTGCTATTTGCCTCAACCAATTCTTAACAGTATCTAACATACCCATATTTAACTCCTCGAACAATGTTCATCACGATACTTAAGCTTATCTTAAGTGATGCTCTCAATATATTTTTTAACAATTCAGTTAATAAAAAAAATTTATTTTTCTTTAACTAATTGAAATTGTTGTATTGTTTATTCACTAAAACGCCAAATTTATCAGGAATCGCAAATTATTAGGATAAATTATGTAAGTTATTGAAATATAAGAAGTATTATCTTGATAATATATTCTTTTTAATAAAAAAAACAATAAGTATTAAACGTATATCAAAATGGCTTAAATCAAAGTTAAAATGGTTGCCAACAAATTTATAGTTAAAAATTCGTTGTAAAACTTGAATAATTTATTAATTGATTTTTAATTTCCTTGTTAAAGTGACAATTTAACCAAATATAGTTTTCACAAAAGGTTTTTAATAAATTAGTAACATATCAACAAAAATATAAAGCTAATAGTTTAAAATTTAATAGTATGAAAAAGCGTTGATTAGAAACTAAATCTCAATATAGGTTGGATAAATGGTCAGATTATTAATTGTTATTGCTTTAGTTGTTATTTTATTGGTTATTTTTCGTAATAGAAGAAATAAAATATCCAATAATCCAGATATATTTAAAATATTGATTTTTGTTATAATTATTGGTGCAATAGTATTTTTTTTAGCAACTTCCGGAAGATTTATTTTACCTCAAATTTTGCAAATAATTAAAATAGGCATTCCATTTCTTACTAAGTTTATTGGATTGTAAAAAAAATTGCTTATGTTTCAATTTCACAAAAAAGACCTGCCTTTCAATAATAGAATGAAATCTTTTTGGAAAGATAATGGTTATTTAGTTATAGAGGATTTTTACTCTAAAGAAGACTGTGATAATCTTAAAAAAAGGGCACAATATTTAACAGGTAATTTTGATCAAAAAAGCTACCAATCAATCTTTGACACCAATAAGGAATATCATGCAAATGATAATTATTTTTTGGAGTCCGGCGATAAAATTAGATTTTTTTTTGAAGATAAGGCTTTTGACGAAAATGGTAATTTAACCAATGATAAAGAATTAGTCATTAATAAAATAGGACATGCATTGCATGATCTTGACAATGAGTTCTTCAATTTTTCTCATAGAAAAGATTTAGATAATATTGCAAAATCTATAGGGGTATTATGTCCTTTATTATTGCAATCGATGTATATTTTTAAACAACCAAGAATAGGAGGAGAAGTTGTTTGCCATCAAGATTCGACTTTTTTATATACAAAACCAGAAACAGCAGTAGGATTTTGGGTGGCTTTAGAAGACGCAAACATTGATAATGGATGTTTATGGGTTGCTAGTAGAGCTCATAAAGGGCCGTTAAGAAAATTATTTACTAAAAAAAATAATAAAATGACAATGATTAGTCTTAATGATACTCCTTTTGAAAAAACCGACACTCCAGTTGAAGTAAAAAAAGGGACTCTTGTCTTATTACACGGGAGGCTCCCACATTACTCCTGTGAAAATAAAAGTAATAAATCAAGGCATGCTTATACATTCCATGTTATTGATGGTAATGCAGATTATCCAAAAGAGAATTGGCTCCAGAGACCCAATCTTCCATTAAGAGGTTTTATTTAATTGAAAAAAATTATTTTAGATTGTGATCCTGGTCATGATGATGCAGTTGCTATTATGTTAGCAGCGGCAAATGATAATATTGAAATATTAGGGATTACATGCGTAGGAGGGAATGCCACCCTTGAAAACACAAAAAATAACGCACTTAAAATTTGTACACTGATTGGAAAAACTAATATTCCAATTTATGCAGGTTCAGATAAACCTATTAAATTTGATTTAATTACTGCTGCACATGTCCATGGAAAAAGCGGCTTGGATATTGATGGCTCTCCCATAAAAATTAAAAATGATTATAAAATTAAAGATTTACATGCTGTAGATTTTATAATCAAAACTTGTTTGGAACAACCTGAAGCTATTTATATATGTCCAACTGGGCCTTTAACCAATATTGCTTTAGCTTTGCAAAAAGAACCACTTATTAAAAAATATATCAAAAAAATTATATTCATGGGGGGTGTTGGCATGTCTTTAGGTAATATAACACCGTCGGCAGAATTTAATATTTATGTTGATCCTCATGCAGCAAACATTGTTTTAAAGTCGGGAATACCCTTGATAATGATGGGATTGGACGTAACACACAAGGTAAATGTCAATGATAAAATTATTGAAGATATTAAATCAAATGGGAATAAATCATCCATTTTTTTTGCTGATCTAATGGAATTTTATTCTAAATTTCATCGTAAACTTTATGAAGTAGATGAAACTCCTTTGCATGATCCTTGTGTAATAGCTTATTTAATTGATCCTAATATTTTTGAAGGAAAATTAGTTAATGTGCAAGTTGAAGAAAATTCATCACTTACAAGAGGAGTAACTGTAGTAGATTGGTATGGGGTAAGTGGAAGAATTCCTAATTGTTATGTCATGGTTGAGGCTAATCAAGAAAAGTTCTTTTCACTACTTCAAAAGGAAATAAAAAAACTTAATTAATTTTGATTAAAATTCGCAGCTAACCTACCTGCTAATGCAGCATTATTGATAATAAGCTCCTTATTTGCTTCTAGTGTCTTATTTTTTGATAATTTATTAATTTCATCAATTAGGTAAGGTGTTAATTCCTTTCCTCCTATGAAGTTTTTTTTAGCTTTGTTAACTGAACTTTTAATCCATCCTTGAACTAGGTTTTTATCTATAGCCTTATCTTCAGGAACGGGATTAAACACCAAAACTGAACCATCTTGCTTAATACTTTCGCGTATTTTTAAATAACTAGTTAATTCATTCATTTGCGTGAAATTATGATCTACTTTTTTATCAGTTTGATAGTACCAAAATCCCGGCATATAATTTGTTTGATAACCAATTCTTGAAATTCCAAGAGTTTCCAATCTTTCAAAAGTTTTATCTAAATCCAAGATAGATTTCGCTCCACTACACACAACACACATAGAGGTTCTAGATAGCTCACTCAAATCAGAAGATATATCAAATGTGTTTTCAGCGTCCAAATGTACCCCCCCAATACCTCCTGTAGCAAAAAACTTGATTCCTAGGTTGGCAGCTAGATAAATAGTTGAAGCAACCGTTGTGGCTGCATGATTGTTGTTATTTAAGGCAATAGCAAGGTTGTGCCTTGAAACCTTTTCCACGTTTTTATTTTCTGCTAAAATGCTCATATCTTCATTGCTCAATCCCACTTTTATTCTTCCATTTATGATGGCAATGGTCGCAGGAACAGAACCATTTTCTCTAACGGTATTCATTGAGTGTTGCGCTACATAAATATTTTCTGGATGGGGAAGACCGTGACTTATCAATGCGCTTTCCAAAGCTACAATTGGTTTGTGACTGTTTAATGCTAATTGAATTTCTTCACTAATATCAAAATATGATTTATCCATTATATTTACTGACTTTTACTTTAATGTTTTTAGACATATGATCAATTTTTTGCAAATATGTTTTTTTTTCTGATTGATAACCAGAAACTTGTAAACCACCGGCAGCAACACTCTTAGCTAGCACTTCATTAAATTTTTTTAATTTTAGTAGATAATAATTAAATAAGGCACTCATTACATCTCCAGCCCCATTTTCATTTTTAATTTTCACTTTAAGTGGCTTACATGAATATATCATGTTGTCATGATATGCAAAAACTGTATTTCTGCCATTAGTTATGACAATTATTAGATTTTTATTTTGTTCAATTATATTTTGCAATGCTTCTTTAATACTTTTTTTATTTGTAAGATTTAAACTTTCTTGCTTATTAAGAATAAGGACATTAATTTTATTCAAAGAATCATTAATCTTATAAACTTTGTGGGAAGAAGTTCCGCAAACACATATATTATTTTTATAATGATACTTTGTAATTAAAGATTTTATATTTCTGTGATGTAGATTTAAATCAATTATAATGTTTTTGTTTATTTTATTTTTTATATTAGATACAGGTAAAATTTTTTCATAATTATCCATATATGCTAAACCTAAAATCATTTCACCCTTATGATTCAGTACTGACGTGTAATACCTGTCATAAATTTTTTCAGTCAAGGACGTGAATTTTATTTTATTTTTTATTAACCACTTTTTATTTACAGACTTACAATTAAGAGAAATCAATTCGGTTTTTATATTTAAAAATGCAAGTTTTGAGGCAATGTTATAAGCTACACCACCTAAATGTTTTTTATGAGATATTGGATTGGTTCTATTTTTGAAATAATTATTTTTTAGCTGTAATACATAATCAGGATGCAAGGCCCCAATACATACAAAATTATTTCTTTTATCATTCATTTTCTAATATAGATTGGATTAATAATTTATGTCAGTTTTTAATTCACTACCACCAAAAATTAATCAATACCATTTAATTAAATGGCTAAGAGCTAATTATCCTTTTCTCAATAAAAAGAATTTGTCATTAAATATATTAAACAGCGAAAGAGATAAGAATTATTTAATTAAGGTTAATAAAAAATCATTATATGTTCTTAAAATTTCCAATCCCTTAGAGTCTAAAAATTTTTTGGAAATGCAGGATTTTCTTTTAACTAACTTAAATTCTAGAGCGTCCATAAAAGACTTTATCCCAAAAAAAATACATTCAACATTAAATATTTACAAAGATGAAATTGGCAGATCATGTTATGTACGTATTTTAAGTTATATAGAGGGTCAAATTTATGCAAAGTCCAAATCCTCTAAAGAATTAGAATTATCATTAGGCTCTTTGCTGGGAAATTTATCAAAAGAATTACAAAATCTTGGACATGCCTCATCTTTTAGAAAGTTTGAATGGGACCCATCTTCAATTGATTGGATAAAAAAAGATACCAATTTATTTAAAGGAAAGAGAAAAACCATTATTAAAAATAATTTTCAAGAATATGAATATTTTGTTAAAAAAAATAAAAATAATTTACTCTTTTCATTAACTCATGGGGATGCCAATAATTACAATTTAGTTGTTAAGAATAATAAAGTAATTGGATTGCTTGATTTTGGAGATATGATTTTTGCACCTACAATTAATGATTTAGCTATAACCCTATCTTATGCACTAATGAATAAAAGTGATTTATATTCTCCTTTAAAAAATATTATCCTTAGTTATCACAATATCTTTTCAATTACTTTTGATGAATTTTTTTCTTTAATGTCGCTTGTCAAATCTCGTTTAACAATTACCGTTATAATGGCGGCTAAACAAAGGAAGAAATTTCCAAATAATACATACCTTGGTATAAGTGAAAAAGATGCTTGGTCCCTATTATATAAATTAGATAAAATTAATCCATATTTATTTATTTATTTTCTTCGTGACTTATGTGATTATCCCATAACTAATAATTATTCAAAAGTTATAGATTACTTAAAAAATAACAAATTTTCTAATATTTTAGATTTTGATTTAAATAAAATTAATAAATCTACCATATATTTAAATTCTGAATCTATTTTTGCAAAAAACTCTACACACAATCCCAAGTCAATATCAAAAAAAATTAATTCTTATTTAAGCAAAAATAATTCTAGTATTGGCATAGGTTTATACAGAGAAAAAAGAAACTTTTATAAGGGAAAAAATTATGTATCATTATTAAATCCCAATACCAGACGTGATATTCATATTGGTATTGATATATTTGCTTCAGCAGGCACTTTTATTCATTCACCGTTAAATGGTAAGATACTGATACTCACAGATAATGCTTTTGAATTTGACTATGGTCCGACAATTGTCCTAGAGCACGCAATAGATAAAAAAAATAGATTTTATACAATCTATGGCCATCTGTCTAAAAAATGCTTAAAATTATTGCATGTTGGGCAGCAAATTAGAAAAGGGCAAGTACTAGCTGAAATAGGTAACTATCCTATCAATGGTAATTGGCCGCCTCATTTACATTTTCAAATTATAATGAATATGATGGGGGAAAAAGAAAATTTTCCTGGTGTATCTGAAGACATCCTAATTCCTATGTGGTCAAAAATATCACCTGATCCAAATTTAATTTTGGGTATTCCCAATTCTTTTTTTAAAAAACACGAACATATTGCTAATTTAATTACTAAAAGACGTTCACTAGTTAGCAATAATTTATCCATTTCTTATAACAAACCCCTTCAATTCCTTGAAGCCAAAGGTCAGTATTTATATGATGATAAAGGTAGACAATATTTGGATTGTGTAAATAATATTTCACATGTTGGACATTGTCATCCAAAAATCCACGAAGCCTTAGTTAATCAGAATGAAAAACTAAATACCAATACAAGATATATTTATAAAATAATGAATGATTACAGTGAAAAACTTTTAAGTAAATTTCCTAAAAAATTAGATACAGTTTTTTTTGTTTGCACAGGATCAGAGGCAAACGATTTGGCTTACCGTATTGCACAAACATACACACATTCAAGAGATGTTTTAGTTATTGATAATGCTTATCATGGACACACCAATACCCTTATAGATCTCAGTCCATATAAATTTAAAGGAAAGGGAGGAAAAGGTCAAAAAGATCATGTACATGTCACAAAAATGCCTGATGGAATTAGAGGAGATTGGAAGTATAAAAATAAATTTTGGATAAAGGAATATATTAAAGATGTTCAAAAGATAATTGATCAAATTTATTCCAATAATAAAAAATTATCTTGTTTTTTTGTGGAGAGTATTTTGGGTTGTGGCGGTCAAATTATTTTACCACCTAACTACCTTAAGGAAACTTTTAAACTTGTTAGAAAAAAAAGTGCATTATGTATTATTGATGAAGTTCAGACAGGTTTTGGTCGTGTAGGTAATAATTTTTGGGGATTTGAAGAGCATGGAGTTGTTCCAGATATTATAACATTAGGCAAGCCCATGGGAAATGGGCATCCCATTGCAGCGGTAGTTACAACTAAAGAAATTGCGAATGTGTTTAATAATGGAATGGAATATTTCAATTCTTTTGGTGGCAATCCAGTTTCTTGTGCCGTAGGGAATGCCGTACTTGAGGTTATTGAAAATGAACAGTTGCAAAAACGTGCTCTGGATGTTGGTAAATATTTTCTTAATTCTTTAAATTTAATTAAGAAAAATCATCCAAAATTAATTTCAGAAGTAAGGGGGAGGGGGTTATTTATAGGGATTGATTTTGTTAATAATTCAATAAATGAACCTAATAAAAAATTGGCATCACTTATTATCAACAAATTAAGAAACCAAGGTATTTTGTTGAGTACAGATGGCCCATATCACAATGTAATTAAGATTAAGCCTCCTTTGCCTTTTACTAAAGAAGATAGTGATTTTGTATCGCAAGAACTTGATCAACTTTTGAGGTCTTTATATTAGATACTTAATATAAAAAATAGTCCATAACAAATCATTAAGGTTCCAAAAATATTGTCTATCCAGAACCATGATTTATTATTTTGTATAAATTTTGATATGAATTTAGAAAAATATCCCAAACAAAAGAAGAAAACAAAACTAGAAATAACAACACCTGTTCCAAAAGATAATTTGTAATGAAAATTTAACGCAATTGTTCCAATCAAAATAACTGTATCCAGATAAACATGAGGATTTAAAAAAGTAAGCGTTAATGTTGTAAGTATAACGTTTTGAATGATTTCGTTCTTATCATCAATCTTAAACTCTTTTAATTTGAAAGAATTTTTTATTTTGAGAATACCATATGTAATTAGCCATATTGATCCAATAATTTTTAAAATATAGATTAATAAAGGCGAGATACTAGAAAGATAAGACGAAAACGCTATTCCTATAATAATTAAAATAGTATCAGACAAGCTACATATTAAGCACACAATAAAAACAAAACTTTTCCTTAAACCTTGTCTAATTATGAATAGATTTTGCGGGCCTATTGCAATGATCAAGCTCAAACCTATTATAAAACCCTGGATAAATTCAAAAATATTCATATTGTATTATGTCTAATTCAAACTAAATAATATATGTGAAAGTTCTTATAATATTATTTGCAATATTTATATCGGATACAATTCTTGCAGAATTATTAAAGCCTAATCCCGCCCTAAAGCCCAATGAGGTTGTTTCCATACAACTTAATGCATTAAAGGATAATAATAATCCCTTTCTAAATGCTGGAGTTGCCCAGACATGGGAATTCGCTCATCCTTCTAATAGAAAGTATACAGGACCCTTGGAGAATTTTACGAAAATGATGTATGCTCCATCATATGTTATAATACTTGATCACACTGATCATAATATCATTTATGTTTCAGTCAGAGATTTTATAGCCCATTACTTCGTTGAAATGACAGATAAAGAGGGAAACAAATTTGGATTTACCTGGACGTTGGAAAAAGTAAGAGAAGAAAGCGAATTTAAAGACTGCTGGATGACTGTTGCTGTATCCCAACCCTTGCCTTTGGCAAAATCAGCTTAATAATTCTTTTCATTTTATATTAACAGATATAATAGGTTTTTCATGTGTGGTCGTTTTGTTAATTTAAATAAAGTAAGTACCATTAAAAAAATTTTTGAAATTATATCACCATTAAAAGAAAACAATCTATCCTATAATATTACTCCTTCCCAATTCATACAAATTATAACTAATAATAAAAAAATGGATTTGGAATATGCAAAATGGGGTTATACTTTTTTGAACAAAGAATCAAATTTGGAAAAAAATATAATTAACAGTCGATTAGAAACCATTAGAGATAAAATTTTATTTAAAGAATCCTTTTATAAAAGAAAGTGCATAATTCCTGCAAATGGTTATTTTGAATGGCCTGTTATAAATAATGATAAAATTCCTCATTTTGTTCATGTACCTGAGGCAGACCCAATTTATTTTGCAGGTATCTGGAAATATCTTAATTTTAAAAATAATAGTAAGAAGATTTTTAGTATTATCACTAAATCAGCAAACAAATATATTGAAAAAATCCATCATCGTATGCCAGTATTGTTATCTATTGAAGAGGCAAAAGATTATTTGTACGACGATACTTCGTCATATTTAAAAAATAATTTTGTGTCTAAGATAGAAGAATATTTAGAATATTATGCAATTAGTAAATTTGTTAATAGTCCCTTGAATAATTCTAAAAAGTGTATTGACCCAGTCGATTTATAATAGAATTTTTAGAATAAAAGTCTAATAAGTCATCATGACAATTTTTCAAAAAAATGAAATATGGATGCTTATTTTTTCTGTAGGTTTATTATATTGGTTATTTAATCCATCAGTCCCGATGACCCTTGTGATGATAGTTCCTTTATTAATAGCTACCGCAGTCAAAAAATAATTCGGGAAGTAGCGCAGCCTGGTAGCGCACATCGCTGGGGGTGATGGGGTCGGAGGTTCGAATCCTCTCTTCCCGACCAATAACCAAGATAAAGTTTAAAATACATTTACTGTTACACTCACAAATTTATATTCAATTGTATATCATTGTGACACCAGTGTGACACAAAAAAAACCAATTTTTTAGAATAGTTTACAATAACTCAATTTCCGACACCTTAAAGATAGAATGTTTGTTTTTTTGTTTGCCCCTATCTGTTTTATCCCATGAACTGGTTTCGGGTAATGAGGGGAATACAAGAAGTTAACTATTAATATTCTTTTGGACTCGCCACTTCATCCAAGCATTATGATAAATGGAATAGTATTCATTACTAGTATCCTTGATTACTAAATCCCAAGTATCTACTCCTCTAACAATGCCTTCAGACGGGTCATTACTTGGAGGAGGAGGCTTATTAAAATGCTCTCTGAGCTTAGGACCTGTTGATTTAACAAGGATGTAGCTATCCATCAGTCGTTTAAAGATAATCATCATTTCACTCCTTAACGATAACTCATAACCTGCCCTGATAATAAAACTATCATGGATGGTAAGAAGAACTATTCCTTCCATTCTAAAGAACAACATCAATTCATCTGCTATCATTGAGTCTAGATACATGAGCTCTAAACCCACACCCGTGCCAAAAAGATGAACAATAGACTGGTGATACTTTCTTACTAAATCTTTGAGCTCCTTGTGGGAGAGCTTAAGTTCATCTAACTCACCTGGTTTAAGACGATAGCGTCTACTTTCATCATTGAGAAGTGCATTAATATATATCTTAATGAGTTCTCTTGCTCGTGTGAGATATTTCTTTGAGCCTTTAAGACCAATATCATACAAGTCTTGTTTCTCTGGAACTTTTATTCCTTCTTTGGAATAGAGTAATCTCAGGGACATGGTAGAGTAATCTACTTCAGCAGTTTTATAACCATCTATGGTGATATGGGGTCTGTACCTAGAGGGTAAGCCTTGCCACCATCCACCATAAAACCTTCCACCAAAATATGTAACACCTCTTGAATAAATACGCCTCAAGTGAACTAAAGAGAAGTTCAGAGCATAGATAGGTTTTTCTTCCCAAAAGAAATGAGACTTGGATGTTCTTTCTTCTACTTTGATTTCTTGTTGAATTGTTACTAAATCCTTGTTTTCTAAATCAAGAGCAATACAGTGCTGACTTAAGAACTCATTTATTCTAAAGAGATTTTCTTTTTGTATAGCTATGAGTTTTGTTTTAGGGGTTGGAACAGTAATCTTGGTATATTTCTTTCTTCTATTCTTTTTATCTTTGTTCAGGACTCTATCCCTAACAATGATAATTTCTTTTGTTCTGTCTACGGGATAATATCGCCATCTAAAGCCCAGGTCTTCAAAGAGTTTTTCTAGTTTATGGGAAGCCCATACACGTGTCACCTTACCAGCATACTCACTTCCTTTTTTAATATTAATGAAGAATATAGCATCTAGAGCATCAATAACCTTGCGGACATTCTTATACCCGTATGTGTCCCTGCTATAACTCTTGGCTGTCATCTTAATGGCAACAGCCATTTTAGGAATCGAGAAATAAGAGAGGTACAGAGCATTGAGGAGATGAGTTGAAACATGTTTTTCCTTCTTCTTGATTGAAGAAGTAATTCCTCTAGTACTTTTCCTTGAAGAGTTAATCTGAAGAAGAACTGTTTCTATTATTTCACTTAAGAGGATATCCCTCCCAATAGGATACCATTCAAATAACTTGTCCTTCATGCTGTTTATCCTAAAGGATATACAAGAAGAATGAAATTATTCTTTAGACTTTAAGTTTCTCTCTTAACCTTTGGGGAATGGTGGTATAGTTTCTCATCTATGAAATGTATCACTTGGAGTTTAAAAGGCATTGTTGGCAAAGCTCCAAAATAAATGGATTTTAACTGTATAATGGTGGGATACTAGAAATGTACTATAGTTTAGGTGCCAATTTAACATTTACAATACACCTTGCTTTTGGAGTTTTTGTTATTTTTGGAGCGTTGATTTTCTTTGTATCAAAAAAAATTGCTTTTATTCATATTCCTTCCGTTATTTATGGAGCTTACATTGAATTATCTCATTCTATCTGTCCATTAACATATTTAGAAAATTGGTTTTTAAAGCAAGCAGATTTGAAAAGTTATTCAAGTACTTTTATTGAACATTATTTAATACCTACAGTCTATCCTGATAATCTCACTGCTGAATTACAATTTTATTTAGGTTTTTTACTTATTCTTACTAATATTGTTATTTACGTACTGGCTATAAAATTTTTCAAGCAAAATTAGTGCAGCGTATTCCTCTCATAATTCTTGAAACAATGGTACTACACTCCATACTACTCTTATATACTATTATTAATAAGTAGTAATTGGTCATCATATCGTTGACCCTTACAGATTTTTTTACCTAATTATTTTTTCTAATCATCCATTTCTTCTGCCAATATTTCTTTATTTAGCTGTTCTAAATAATCATCTCCAGTAAGTTTGATTAAAGGTGAAACTTCTATTTC
>Ga0209554_1000842_pt1 | contig 25137 bp, 20 predicted proteins | sample MarorgKNORR_S2LV_5_FD_188221 | JGI IMG/M metagenome (GOLD analysis project Ga0209554, IMG submission 188221) | Marine microbial communities from the Southern Atlantic Ocean, analyzing organic carbon cycling - Bottom_A/KNORR_S2/LV (SPAdes) (version 2) | ecosystem: Environmental > Aquatic > Marine... | reverse complement strand
TATCAGAATCAAGGCCAGAATCAAGGATATGTATCTGGATCAGCAGATTGAGAGTCTGACCTATATTGTTCCTCGAAGCCAGGATGTTGTCCTGGGTGGTGTCGCTCAGCAGGGTAACTGGGATTTGAGTACGGATTTATCAGACCATGAAGCAATACTGGAAAAATGTGGAGCAATTATTCCGGAGATCAAGGATGCCGAGATAATAGAGGATCTGGTTGGCTTACGTCCGGGAAGAACGGAGGTAAGACTGGAAAAGGAACATATCCGGGGCCGTCCTTTGGTTCATAACTATGGCCACGGGGGTTCAGGGGTAACTCTTTCTTGGGGTTGTGCAGATGAGGTTGTGGAGTTGGTCAATGGTGGATAAACGTGGAACTCATGACTATGTTGAGGATCTTCGGAATACAGAGGTTCTGGTCTATATCAATGGCAAATTTTATCCTAGACAGGATGCCTCGATTTCGGTCTTTGATAGTGGTTTTCTTCTTGGTGACGGCGTATGGGAAGGGATTCGTCTGCATAATGGCAAATTCCTTTTTATAGAACAGCATCTGGAAAGGCTGTTCTGGGGTGCGTCCCAGATAGATATGGATATTGGGAAGACAATGGAGGAGATCACCTCTATCTTGTATGATACCGCAAAATTCAATAAGATGGAGAGCGGTGTCCACGTCCGTCTGATAATCTCGAGGGGTGTGAAATCAACTCCTTATCAGGATCCTGGTTTCACGATTTCGGAACCTACTATTGTTGTGATCCCTGAGTACAAGGTTCCATCTCTGGAAACACAGTTGAATGGAATAAAATTAGTGTCGGTGGATATTATCCGGGGTTCGACCAATATTCAGGATCATCGAATCAATAGTTTGAGTAAGTTCAATTGTATCCAGGCTTGTATAGACGCCAAGAGAAAGGGTGGGGATGAGGGACTGATGCTGGACCCTCATGGCTATGTTTCAACATGCAATTCTACACATTTCTTTATGGTAACTGATAACGCGGTCTGGACCTCAACTGGTGAATATTGTTTGAAGGGGGTAACACGACAGAATATCATCGATATCTGTAAGGCCCATTCCATACCTCTCTATGAGAGAAATTTCACTTTGGCCGATGTTTATGATGCTGATGAGGCCTTTGTTACTGGGACCTTTGGAGGTGTGGTTCCAGTTTATGAGGTCGATGATCATGAGTTGTCGGTACTTCAGAATGGCTCCGTCGTCAAGACCTTGCAATCACATTACAATGAATTGGTTGAACTAGTGAGTTTGTCTTGATCAGAATCGCAATGTGGTCTGGTCCACGTAATATTTCTACAGCTATGATGCGTTCCTGGGAGAATCGGGCAGATACTTTTGTGATAGACGAACCTTACTATGCCTACTATTTGAGCCAGAATGACTTGCAGCATCCAGGCCGTGATGAGGTTCTGCAGGCTGGGGAATTGGATTCAGGAAAAGTATCTCGTGGCTTGGTCCATGATACTAGTGGTTCCTGTTCAATCTATTACCAGAAGCATATGACCCACCATCTTCTGGAGTCAATCGATCGGGATTGGATGGAATCCGTCACAAATTGTTTCTTGGTCAGGGATCCCAAGGATATGATCATATCCTATCACAAGGTCCATTCGGATATTACCAGTAATCTCCTGGGTTTATATCAGCAAAAGGAAATATTCGAATATGTCAAGAAGATGACTGGGGAGATACCGCCGATTATAGATTCCAAGGATGTTCTGATGAACCCAGAAGAGATACTGGGTAAATTATGTGACAGGATTGGTGTCGTCTTTTCTGGAGAAATGCTGAGCTGGTCCAAAGGAGCCAGAGATACAGATGGTAATTGGGGGAAATATTGGTACAAGAATGTAATGAATTCCACGGGTTTCAATAAATATGTACCCAAGACGGAAGAGGTACCTGAGAAATATATAGCTCTTTATGAGGAATCCTATAAACTTTATCAAGACCTTCACAAACGGAGAATAAGGTAAGGATGACCAGTATTACACCTTGGCCATTTTACTTTCTTAGTTGGATTATTCCCATCTCCGTTAGGGTCAAGCAGCATCAAACCTTGGGCAGCGATAGGCTCATGATACTGATTCGATGGTGATGTTGCAATGAAGGAGGACGCTTAGCGTGCAACGCAAGAACTTCGGCGGCAATCAGATGCTTAAGCCGTCGTCGGCCTACACCCCCGCCGACGAGCAGGAAGTTCTGCAGATTCTCGACAAACACCGAGGCCAGCGCATCCGCGCCGTCGGCAGTTTGCATAGTTGGAGCGATGCGATTCTTGGCGACGACGTGCTGCTGGACCTGCGACGGTTGAATGCCGTCCAACTACAGCCTGATGGCGACCAGTTTGTTGCCACGGTTGGGGCCGGATGCCAGATCAAGCGCCTCCTCAAAGAACTCGCTCGCGACGGCGCCACCCTGCATTCGCTTGGTCTGATTACGGAACAGACAATCGCCGGGGCAATCTCCACCGGCACTCACGGTTCGGGACGCCATAGCATGTCGCACTATGTCGAGGAGGTGCGTTTGGCTCGTTATAACGATTCCACTGGTCAGGCGATTATCGAGGAGATTAGCGCTGGAGAACAGTTGCGGGCCGCTCGCTGTTCACTGGGTTCACTTGGAATCATCCTGTCCGTGAAGCTCCGCTGCCGTGCACAGTACAACGTGCAGGAGCACTTCACCGAGTCTCGTCGGTTGGCGGACGTTTTGAATGCCGAATCGTCATTTCCGCTACAGCAGTTCTATCTCATCCCTTGGCGTTGGTCCTATTTCATCCAGCACCGGCGTGAGGTTGACCGGCCACGTTCCCGCCTCGCTAGGCTGTACCGGCTCTATTGGCTGGGAGTGATGGACTATGGCCTGCACATGCAGATATTGTTCCTAAAACGCGTGTTGCGAAGTCGACGCTTGCTTCGGTTTGCCTTTCGTCGCCTTGTCTCGTCATTCCTGATTCTCAATTGGAAGGTTACGGATCGCTCCTCGTCCATGCTGGTGATGAAGCATGAGGCCTTTCGCCACATTGAGATTGAGTTGTTCGTACCGCGAGACCAGTTGGCGGATGCGCTCAGATTTACCCACGAAGTCATCAAGGTTGCAGTCGGGAAAGATTCAACGTTGTCTGCAAACAACCAGCGGCGAATTGAGGGTCTAGGCATGCAAGACGCTCTGGCCGGGCTTCATGACCAGTACTGCCATCACTACCCCATCTGTGTGCGGCGGGTGCTTCCTGATGACACCTTGATATCGATGGCTAGCGGGGGGGAGCAGGATTGGTACGCGCTGAGTTTCATCAGCTTTGCGAAGCCAGCACGGCGTGCTGGTTTTTTCCTGTTCGCGAATTTTATGGCCCAAAGCATGTCACAATTGTTCCACGCGCGCCCGCACTGGGGTAAAGTATGCCCACTGGAAGCCAATGAGTTGACATCCCTTTACCCTCGATTCGATGATTTCCGCACCGTCTGCAATACGCTTGATTCGCAAGGCGTCTTTCAAAATGATTGGACAGCGGCGTTGCTGGAAGCAGATAGTTCTGTGGAAGATAATTCCTGAAGGATGCCCCAACTTTGCCCGGTGGATATTTTGCCTGTTTTTACCTAGCCCAGAGACCTCCTATCTGGAAAAGAGTAATGTCCAGACGCTTACCAGCCTAAGATTAATAGTTAATTTATATCGGTCACTAATATCAATCATGGGAAAGGCCGTAACTCTGACAAATATCAAGAAATATCGAAAGGATTTCAATTCTAGTTCAACCGCTAAATTATCCATGAATGCAGCTACCAGGACTGATGTTAGGAAACTTGCAATGAACTGGGATGTCTTTAGGCAGATCGATCACACTTTCTCGAACAAGGTCTCGGGAGAAATGAAAGCCACCAGCCAGAACAGGAGTGGAAGATGCTGGGGTTTTGCTGGTCTTAATCTATTGAGAGTTTATCTAGGACGGAAGTATAAGCTCAAGAATTTTGAATTCTCTCAGAATTACTTCATGTTCTATGACAAACTGGAGAAGGCCAATTACTTCCTCGAGAACATAATTGAGACCGCCGAAGAAGCCACCGACAGTCGATTGGTAATGCATCTACTCTCTTCACCTGTTCATGACGGGGGTCAATGGGACATGTTCGTCAATCTGTTGAAGAAATATGGTACGGTTCCCAAGAAGGTCATGGCCGAAAGTCACCAGAGCAGTAATTCGGCCCAGATGAATAAATTGGTCACACGCAAGTTAAGGGGCTTTGCCATTGACCTGCGCGCGGCTCATTCCAAGGGAAAATCGGCCAGTGTTCTAAGAGGGATGAAGGATGATATGCTCTCTACAATTTACAAGATGCTCTGTATCAGTCTGGGCACACCTCCTGAAAAATTCGATTGGTCGATCCGTGATAAGAAGAACAAATTCCAGAGATTTACAGATCTGACACCAAAGAAATTCTATGGGGAACATGTGGGAATAGAACTTGATGATTTTGTCTGTCTTATCAATGATCCACGCAGTTTTACGAATTATAACATGACATACACTGTGGAATTTCTTGGAAATGTACATGGTGGGAATATCATCCGTTATCTGAATCTTGAAAATGATGAACTTAAGAAGTATTCAATTAAATCCATAAAGGCCAACGACCCTGTCTGGTTTGGCTGTGACGTTGGCAAATTCTTTACCCGGGAATATGGTCTAATGGATATGAACTTGTTTGAATTCGATAGATTTTATGGTACCGAGTTCAAGATGAACAAGGCCGAACGACTCGAGTATGGTGACAGCGTTATGACCCATGCAATGCTGTTCACAGGTGTGGATCTAAAGGATAATAAGCCAGTAAAGTGGAGAGTGGAGAACAGCTGGGGAGCTGATCACGGGGAGAAAGGATTCGATATTATGTCGGATTCATGGTTTGGTGAATTCATGTACGAGGTTGTTATACACAAGAAACATATTACTAAGAAATTGGCAGAATTATATGATATGGAACCAATTAAACTTCCACCTTGGGACCCAATGGGTTCACTGGCTCATTAATCCATAAAGGATATTTTTATAGCCTATTCCATATCGACTTGAATTAGTTATGAGCTACGTCAAGGACGCATTCAATTTGGTAAAGCAGAGGGACCCCGATCAACCAGAATTCCATCAAGCAGTATGGGAGGTTTTCGAAACTCTTGAGCCGGTTTTTGAATTACATCAGGAGTACAGGGATGCTCGTATTCTAGAGCGCTTGACTGAACCAGAAAGGATAATCACTTTCCGGGTTCCCTGGGTGGATGACAAGGGCCGTGTTCAGGTCAATAGAGGTATGCGGGTTGAGTTCAACAGTGCAATAGGACCTTACAAGGGAGGTCTGCGCTTTCACCCTAACGTAAATCTGGGAATAATCAAATTCCTTGGATTTGAGCAGATTTTCAAGAATGCTTTGACCACTCGTCCTATCGGTGGTGGAAAAGGTGGCAGCGACTTCAATCCTAAGGGAAAATCGGATATGGAGGTCATGCGCTTCTGCCAATCCTTTATGACTGAATTATTCCGTCACATAGGAGCTAATGTTGACGTTCCAGCCGGCGATATAGGCGTCGGTGGCAGGGAAATCGGGTTCCTTTTCGGTCAGTACAAGCGATTGACCCGGAAGTGGGAAGGAGTCTTGACCGGTAAGGGATACGGATGGGGAGGTTCCCTGATCAGGCCCGAAGCGACAGGTTACGGTCAGGTTTATTTCCTGAGAGAGATGCTTGCTTCCAAGAAGCAGAAGATCAAGGGTAAGGTTTGCACGGTCTCAGGCAGCGGTAACGTTGCTCAGTTTTGTGTGGAAAAAGCCATCAGTTATGGCGGCAAGGTCGTTACCATGTCAGATTCGAGCGGGTACATCTTTGATAAAGATGGAATTGATGAGGAGAAATTGGCATGGGTTAAGGACCTTAAGAATAATCGGAGGGGTCGTATCAAGGAATATGCATCCCAGTTCTCCGGTTCCAAATACCATGAGGGCAAGAGACCTTGGGGTGAGAAATGTGATGTAGCTTTACCTTGTGCTACTCAGAATGAGCTTGAGGCAGAAGGTGCAAAGAACTTGGTCAAGAATGGTTGCAAGGCAGTTTGTGAGGGGGCTAATATGCCTACTTCACCTGAAGCACTGGAGGTCCTCCTTGAGGCGGGAGTTATGTTTGGACCAGCGAAAGCAGCCAACGCTGGGGGAGTTGCTGTATCTGCCCTGGAAATGTCTCAGAATGCAGCCTTTGAGGAGTGGACCCGTGAACAGGTTGATGATAAACTGGATCAGATTATGACCGGAATTCACAAACAGTGTTCTGATGCGGCAGCCAAGTATGGGGACAAAGGTAATCTGGTAATGGGTGCTAATATTGCGGGTTTTCTGAAAGTTGCCAACGCCATGATTGATCAGGGCGTAGTGTGAAACAAAAAGCCACAATCGCTCTCTTTCTGGTTACAATAGTATGGGGCTGGACCTTCATATGGCTCAAGAATGCGCTTGATGCCTCTGCTCCATATATCACTGGCAATCAGACGAACATTGTAGCTACGTTGTTTGTGACTCTGAGATTTAGTATAGCTGTTATTCTATTTTTCCTGATTTTCCCGTCTATACGAAAAGAGATCCGGGGATTCCAGGTTTGGCATGATGGTATGATCCTGGCCATCCTGATGACTGGAGGATTTGTTTTCCAAATGATTGGTCTGGAAGGCATATCACCTGCTGTTTCTGCTTTCTTGACAAGTATGTATGTACTTTTCACAGCCCTTATTCTGGCATGGCATGCTGGAAAATTGCAAAGCCGGGCCTTGCTTATCGGCGTGGTACTTGCAACCATCGGGGCTGGATATATTCAAGGTCCACCTGAACTTCATTATGATATCGCAGAATGGTTGACCATTTTGTGTGCCTTGATGTTTGCAGGTCATATCATAGCTACCGATATTGTTACCAAACGCGTGTCTCCTATAGGTGTTACATTCACCTCGATTGCTCTTTCTACTCTCATGTGTATTCTTCTTTTCAATATTTTTCTTTTCCGGGATGTGGGGAAAGTCGATATTGTTGGTCTAGTGGCCGAAAAAGATTTTCTTTATCCTCTATTGTTATCATCCGTCTTTGGAACCTTTGGCGCGTTGTGTCTGGTCAATTATTTCCAGAAATATCTTGATCCTGTCCGAGCCGCGATTCTTTATGCGCTGGAGCCAGTGTGGGCAACTATTCTGGCTATAACCTTTGATATGACTGAATTCTCATTTTGGTTGATACTAGGAGGCAGTTCTCTGTTAGTTGGAAACCTAGTGACTGAGTTAGGTAATCAAAGTGTTTCAGAGTAACGCTTTGAGACCTCAGCCCAATTCACGACATTGAAGAATGCGGTGATGTAATCGCCTCTCAGGTTCTGGTAATTCAGGTAGTATGCGTGTTCCCAGACATCACATCCTAGAATTGGGGTCTTACCGTCACATCCACCATACTTGCTTGCCATTAGCGGATTATCCTGATTTGCAGTGGAGCATACAGATAATTTTCCTTTGGTGGAGCATAACCATGCCCATCCAGAACCAAATCTGGTCATTCCCGCGTTATGGAATTCAGCCTTGAAATCATCCAGATTTCCAAATGCTTCCAGAAGAGCCGTATTGAGTTCCGAACTCATCTCACCACTTGCAGGCCCCATAATCTCCCAGAACATGGAATGGTTGAAATGTCCACCCCCATGGTTTCTCACAGCCCCTCTTTGGGCTTCAGGTACAGAATCAAGGTCCGTAATGAGCTCCTCTACCGATTTTCCTCCTAACTTCTTTGCAGCTTCTACAGCTCCGTTCAGCATATTCACATAGGCTGTATGATGCTTGTCATGATGAAAGCGCATGGTCTCTTCATCAACATATGGTTCAAGTGCGCTATAGCTATACGGTAAATCGGGTACTTCAAATGGCATATTTTTTCCTCTATCTGGTAGAATAGAGGTCTTTATTATGTTGAGGGCCGTCTTTAGAAACCGAGGTCGCTTAGCTCCACGTTGCTGTTCATGTTAATGCGCACAGGGAACGCCAACGTGACCTTCTCTTCTCCGAAGCGACGCAGGATTTCGGTGACGAAGAACGATTTTGAGGGGCGCATCTGCTTGGGATTCTCAACGTAGTAGCGGATTTCCATGATTACGTCCTGGTCGCCGAAATCGCGCAGGACTGCTTCCGGCGGCTTTGGTTTTTCCTGGCAGATGTCAGGGTGATTTTTCGCGATATCCTTGACGATTACTTCGGCTTTCGTAACGTTGGCCCATGTCGGCGTGAGGCCGAGCCGAATGCGCACGCGCAACTGCATGTCGTGGCGGTGGCTGAAGTTGGCGACTGCGTCCTTGGTCAGCAACGTATTGGGGATAGTCAGCATCACCCCGTCGGTCGAGCGGACGGTGGTGCTGCGCAGGCCGATTTCCTGCACGTCGCCCCAGCTGCTGTAGAGGCCGCCGATTTTCTTGGGCAGCAGGATACGATCCCCTTCACGGAACGGCCGGTCGATGATGATGAAGATGCCGGCGATAATGTTCTCCATCGTGTCCTTCGACGCGAAGGCGACCGCCAGGCCAACAATGCCGAGCGCCGCGACGATTCCCGTTACATTGATACCCAATTCGTTGGCCGCAGTCAGGATAACCAATACCCATAGAGCTACGCTTACAATCCTAAAGAGGAAGTTTTCAAGTCCTTGGTCAATATAATCATATTTTTCGAATGCGAGTTTTAAGTATCTTAGTATGATTTTTATTATGGGAATTCCAATGATCAGTGTCAGCAACGCGGCTACGGGCCCCAGACTAGCTAATTCTGATGCACATTCGTAGGTTGGTGCCAGATCATTTGGAAAGTTCTCCATGCAGCCCATGCTCGTTTCATTACGACCCCTTTAAGAAATCTTCTTTTCAGTCATATATCTTTAAATCGGCTTTATTATGTCATCATCAAATAACAATGGACACCTCAAAATATCGTAAGGATTTTCCAATTCTGAATACGGAAGATGGGCCTACCTATCTCGATAGTGCCTGCATGACTCTGAGACCTCAGGTGGTGATTGATGCAATTAATGAATATTATACGAAATATCCGGCCTGTGGAGGTCGTTCAGTTCACAAATTGAGTTGGCAGGTTACAGAGGGTTTTGAGATGGCTAGGGACAGTCTTCGTAGATTGATGGGGGCCGAGAGTTCATCGGAGATAGTGTTCACGAAAAATACTACGGAGGGAATGAACATGGTCGCCAATGGTCTTGGCCTTGGTAAAGGAGATAAAGTCCTGACCTCCGATAAGGAACATAATTCCAATGTGGTACCGTGGCATCATCTGGCAAAATACAAGGGAATCAACTATCAGGTAGTGCCTGCCAAAGACAATTACTTTTTTGATCTGGAAGCATTGAAGGAAATGATTGATAGCAATACCAAGCTGGTGAGTTTTGTTCATACTTCAAATTTAGATGGCAATACTAACCCAGCCAAGGATATTATTGAGATTTGTCACGATAAAGGTGTCAAAGTATTGATGGATACAGCCCAGTCAGCACCTCATAAGGAGTTGAATGTCGTGGATCTGGATGTTGATTTTGCTGCAGCGAGTGCTCACAAATTTTGTGGACCTAGCGGTATGGGATTGCTTTATGGAAAGTACGACGAGCTCAAGGAATTGATTCCAACCTATGTTGGGGGTTCCACGGTCGTTAGCACCTCGTATGAGGGTTATGAGTTGTTGCCACCCCCGTCTTGCTTTGAGGCAGGTCTACAGGATTATGCAGGAGCAATTGGAGCTGGAGCCGCAGCGGAATACGTAATGGGCGTTGGCCGGGATAATATTAGTAAACATGAGAATAAACTAAACGTTTTGTTGACCAAAGAACTGGAAGATCTTGATGGTTTATCAATCGTGGGTCCGGAAGTATCCCAGAGAGGAGGTATCTGTTCTTTCAATCTGGAAGGGTGGGATTCAACAGATGTTGCTATGCACTTGGATGAAAAATACAATATTGCAATCCGAAGTGGAATGCATTGTGTCCATTCATGGTTCAATTCACGAGGTATTGATGGTAGTGCCCGCGCAAGCATTTATTTTTATAATAATGAACAAGACATAACTGCTTTTACGAATGCGATAAAAGATACGCTGAGTGGTTGATGCCAAATTATCCATTAGCGTCTTCTGAAACTGAATTGAATATTGGGGCAACGAGGTACTCATCACAGGATTTCCCACCTTATCGTTATGTTCCAGGTTTACATCCGCATCCTACCAACAGTTTGGATGGCCATAGTTACGGTGAAGAAGATGAAGAACCTGAAAAATGGAATTCTGAATTATGGAAAACCAATCAGGGATACTTGTTCGGTATCGATTTGTACAATTCTCATTACTATTGGGAGGCTCATGAAGCCTGGGAAGGATTGTGGATTGCATCTGTAAGGAACAGTAGCGAGCATAGATTTCTTCAGGGTTTGATCAAGCTTGGAGCAGCTCTTCTAAAGATAAGGATGGCGGAGTATGAGATTCAGGATCTGATAGGTGCCCGCAATCTAGCTAGTTCTGGCATCGATTTGCTATCTAAAGTAGGAATTGACCAATTTATGGGATTAGAGATTCCTAAATTCCTAGAATCTTACCAGGATTTTGTAAAGCCCATTTATGATAACAAAATTCCAGTTATTGACAGAAAATCACCTCGTATCGAACTTATGATTTAATCATTGGACGGTTGGCCCCACATTCAGGGCACATCTGAAGTGTACCTGTCCCATAATCATATCGGCATGCTGGACAATTTGGAGATAAAACCAGGTCTCCTTTTTCTTCAATTATAATCTTATCTGATTCCACTCTTTCAAGATTTATAACGTCCTTTGAGAGTTTTGGTAGTTTGAATCTCCCGGCACCTCCTATTTTTGCTAGAATGTCAGGAGGGAGCGTAACTGTACCCGTTTCATCTATGATTATTTCCCTGCTCATGGTCAGATCTCCTATGTCAACATCTGTACCATGTTGTGCAACAAATCTTCCATCTCTCAATTCTAAGGATCGGTCTGCAAAGGATGCTACTTCGCGATTGTGTGTCACTACTAAGAAAGCCACAGCCTCGTTTTTATGCAAGTCTTTGAAAATATTTAGAATCTCTCTACTTGTGATGGGGTCGAGAGCACCGGTTGGTTCATCAGCAAGGATTAGTTTGGGCTTGGTTATCAACGCTCTTGCGATAGATACACGTTGTTGTTCACCACCCGATAATTCTTCTGGAATTCCATTAGAACGTTCCCCCATACCTAGTCGGTCCAAAAGTTTTTGTGCTTTTTTTCTAGCTTCCCATGGAAGTACACCTTGGTGCCTCAATGGTTGAGCTACATTGTCTAAGGCGTTGAGGTGGTTTAGCAAGTTTGCGTCTTGAAAAATAAAGGATACTGTCTCTTGCCTTAGTTTAACCAGTTCATTTCCAGTTAATCTGGCCATCATTCTTTGGTTGAGCATGACTCCTCCTGCAGAGGGTTTCATTAATCCACCCAAACATTTTAGAAGTGTTGATTTTCCAGAACCGGACGGACCAACAATCGCAACAGCTTCACCCTCCATAACACGGATATGTAATCCCCTTAGGGCGACGACATTACCATCTTCTGCTTTTGATTCATAGACGTGGTATAACCCTGATGCTGATAGAATCTCATTTAGTTTGTTAGCCATTTATTACTCCCCCTTAAGAACTACAGCAAGATCTGATTTCAATGCTCTTCGTGTTGTAAAGATCAGTGCAAGTACTACAGCAAACAGAACTGAAAGGTTTACAAGCCCTAACTGGAGCCAAGGCCATACAAGTTCCCTGTTGATTGGTGTCCCGGCCCCAAGGAACAGTTGAAATAAGAATCCAAATATTCCAAAGAAACCATTAAATGAATATGCAATTCCAAGTCCTAGTAATACTCCAAGACCCATACTAACAATAATTATCGCTAGAATTTCGAATAGAACAAGACGTATGACTTGGTTTGGACTGGCTCCGATGGCTTGGAGGATGGCCAGTTCTTTTTTGCGTTTGGTAAGAACTAGTGATAGGAAAACAAATGCAGAGGCCACGGAAGCAAGCGATGCAACCACAAATTGAAGGCTCAGTAATCCTTGTGTACCAAATATCAGCCCTCCATTTCTTTCCACTTCCCTGTGAGTTGTTGACCAGTCTTGGGTGGAGGCAACTCCATTTCCGTTTGTTACTTCAACGCTTAATTTTCGTAAAGCATCTCCGCAATCCTCCTCGCTCTGGTCACATAGTTCAAAGAACCAGCGTGGTGAAGTATGGCGGTCAACTACATTATCTCCTGCTAGCAGTCTGTAGGTTTTTTCTCCTATAACTATTGATTGTTCAGCCTCTGCTGTTGATAATCCAGGTACCCATTGGTGATTACCCATGTAATTTACTTTAGTTTCAGTAGTTGTTGTGTCAATAATAGTGGTATTAAGTTCCCACGAGAAGGTAAAAGTATACTCGTTATATTCTAGATTCATTTTGTAATCCTCTGGATCATTCACAGAGTCCTCTGAGGGCAAGTCGAGTAGTCTTCTAGCAGACTCTCCAGTTGTGAAACCATCGTTTGCCCAGCCGGAGGCCGCGTCCTCAATATCATTTTTCGGGACTGCTTGCGAGTCCCAAATCAAAGTGTCTTCATGATTATCGAATACAATCCAGGTCAGTAGGCTCGCCCCCTCTCCCTTTTTGTTAGTGAAGATATTACCTACTGAGGTTGTTGATTCTATTTCAGTTATTGATGGATTGTTAACTCTTTGAATAGCCAACATGACCTCATGCAGCGCCTGATCCTCTGTGACTGGCGTGTCAAATTGAACTTGGAGATCCGCTCCAGTCTGTGCCGAGGCCGTTCTCTCATCCACTACAGTACCGGTGTACCCCTGAACAGCAGCAAGAGTGACGATTGATAGTGTTAGAAGCATGATGACTGCCAGTCTATTGACGGCTTCACTAGAACTCGATCCACTTAGCCCTCTTTTGATATCAGATAATGCTGGCGTCCATCCCAGGAGAATCGTAAGGATTTTTGGTCCAGCAGCTCCTATTCGGCCTAATATCAGTGCGCCTCCAATCCAAAGGCAGAATGGGCCTAAAATGAACAATAGCCCATTCCATATGAAATTGTCCACTATTCCATTCTCTCCATATATCCACCAACCTTCATTAGTTTCAATCCAGCTTTCTAAAACGGCCAGAATTCCAACTATGAAAGCAGTCAAATGTAACCAGGTTCTTGGTTTCTTGACAGTTACGACCCTACGGACACCTTCATCAATTTCTATGCTCAAAAATTCCTTCGTGCGGCTTCTTCCAAATAACATAGCGACCACAATGGTAAGTATAATCACCAGAATCGTTGACCAGAAACTCAATGTTGCATTAACATCGAATTCCCCTTCTCTGAAAGACATGAAACCAACAGCATCAAGTATTAGTGGTACAGATAGTAGTGAAAGTGTATACCCTGCAAACCAACCTACAGTACTGATAACGAATACCTCAAGAAGTACCATCCCTCTCAAATTTGCTTCTGTTCCACCAAGAACGCGATGAATAGCTATCTCTCTTTTTCGTTGTTCTAAAGACAACGCTAAACCATATATTAGTACCGAGAATGATAAAACCACTATAGGAATCATTAGTATGTAGTCAAATACTTGAACCAGACCTAAAAATATATTCAGGAATCCAATCGTACCTGAAATAAGATCAACGTATTCAATTTCAATCTCTCCATTTGCGTATGTTTTATCCTTGACTTTTTCTTGTAGATTTTCAAGCCAGTCTTCTGCGTCTGCAGTAGAAGATGTTGGTAGAAGTGATCTATCTAAGGCGACACCCAGATAACCGTGATCATAATCCATCAGGATTACGCGTTGTTCATCAGTAAGAACAGATTCTGTGACCATTACAGGATTGAAGAGTAACGTTGGATTTCCGGGACCGGTCTCCTCATAGATTGCAGCAATCGTTAGATTACGTACGGTCATGTTTACTCTACAGAAAAGATAACCGCTTTGCTCTATGACTTCTTCACCCTGACAATCCTCTAAACCTCCACTAATAGCTTCGAAACTAACGGAATCGGTGACATATGTGAAATTTAGATACGATATTGTTTCATTGACACCAACACCTGCCTTGCTAGCGATTTGGGAGGGCAAGACAATAGAACGATTATCAGCTGCCGCCTTTCCATTAATCGGCCATGAACCATAAATCACTTGTTTGGCATGCCTCTCCCCTAGTTCTCCATCCCAGATGCCATCTCCATAGAATCGCAAGGTTCTGTCCCCATTGATTGGAGGGCCTGATTCTAGGGCCTCTGGGTAATCGAAACTGACATTGCCCCAATCACCCGTTGGCCCTTCTATGGAGATTACATTCAGAGGTTGTGGTACAAGGAAGGTCTCATCAAAGAATCCTTCGACACGAATGCCTTGTCGTCCGAATATCAAGCCGCAATCTGAAAATTCATCCATTGAGGTCAATTCATCGCAGACTGATTCCCAAACTACCGAATTATTTGTCCTACCCGTAACATTGTTGCCCGGATCCCTTTTAAAATCAATTTTCGCGTCAAACACATCGGTTTGTAATGAATCCTGCAGTGCTAGTTGAGAAAGTCCTACTCCATATGCAAGAACGGTTGTGATTACTAAGGATGCTAGGAATACCCCTGCAAACACGGCCAATCCTCTCTCACGACTGACCCAGGCACTTTTTGCTGCCATCCAGAGATTATCAGGTGCGGACAAAAATCTTGTTTTCCAAGGTATGGTTGATTTTTCCGAACCAAATAACATAGCGACCACTGTGGTAAGTATAATCACCAGAATCGTTGACCAGAAACTCAATGTTGCCTCCCCAAAAGGTCTATAAAATTAAGAATGGCGTCATTCATTCTTCTTTCTCCACTATTCCCCAAGCCGAGCGTATATCCGATGCCGCCGTCAAACCATCTTTGAGTAGCAGCATTCTGTCAGCTTTAGAGGCTAGATGAGGGTCGTGTGTCACCATCAAGATTGAAATTGGCTCTTTCCTATCGCTACAAAGTTTCCTGAAGAGTTCTATGATCTCTTCGCCAGTCTTCACATCCAGGTTTCCCGTAGGTTCGTCTGCTAGAAGTAGGGGGCGAGATCCTGCAATCGCTCTTGCTATCGCAACGCGTTGCTGCTGCCCTCCTGACAGTTGTTCAGGTATGAAATCCATACGATTCGCTAAATCTACTTTTATGAGGGCTTTTTTTGCACGTTCCTCAGCTTTGGAGGTATCAACACCTGCTAACTCCAAAGATATGACAACATTATCGAAAGCTGTTAACTGGTCAAGTAAATGGTAATCCTGAAAGATCCAACCAACTCCCCTACGTCTGACATCTACAACTCTTCGTGGATGTTTTGTCCCATATTTGAAATAGTCAGCATTTCCAGTTTCAAGATTGACGGCCCCTGTGAGTTCTATTTCTCCATTTTCAGCCTTTAGAAGACCTCCTATGATATTGAGTAATGTTGACTTACCACATCCTGAAGGCCCCATAAGTGCAACCAATTCTCCGGTTTCAATGGTGAGGTCGATTCCCTTTAGAACATCTACTCGAGTGTCACCTCTGCCAAAGCCGTGTTGTAATTTATCTATGGAAAGTAAAGCAGTCATATGCGACAATTGGATTAGACAGGATGCGGTATTTCAAACTTACATTTTGATTTTGCTAGTGTAGGCTTTGATTGCATCAGACATTGTCAGTTTTCCGACAAGTATCTGATGAGCTAACTGCTTATCTATTGTAACCAAACCCTTTGACAATCTTCGTGATTCTTGTTGAACCCATCCAATTTCTCCATCTTTGGGTTCATAATCCTTCGGATTTTCCAAGACTTCTTTTCTAAGAGCAATCCTAGTAGCCGCAGCGGTATGACTTCTACTACCACTATGGTTTTCACTTACCAGTTTTATTAAGTTTGAGAATCTCTGAAGAGAATTTATTATTTGGTTTCTTTCTGGTGGTGATCCAGTTCCTATTTTTATTAAATTCAATCCTATCTCCTCGTCTATTATCTTAATGATTTGGACTAAATTATCAATATTTTCAAATTCATTTTGGTATAGTATTCTGTTGCTCCCTATAACTGCCAGTCCATTTGTTCCTCCGGGATCTATACCTGCTATCAATTCGTGGCAATCATAGAACGCACACCTTATTCTTAGTTCCAATATTTCTAGATTCCTGGGCTGTATTTGTGGCAAATTGCAGTCATGGAGTCTATCCTTGGAAATAATTATCGAGATATTTTTGTCATTTGGAGGTATTTCTTTGATATGCCTTAATATGAATTCCTTGCTTTTGATTTTACTGGTTATCCTGTTTAATAGTGAAAAATCATCTAAGTAGAGACCTATTATCACGGTTTAATCCAATCGAAACTTATCCAGTACCCCTTGTAAGCTAGTACAATCGTTTTATTCACGCCATGACCGACCCTGACCATTCTAGTAACATCCAGCCAGGACATACCATCATCAATTTTCTGTATTAACCATGGCGCGTGTTTCGATTCATAGTTATAGACTCGATAATGCGTTCCAAATTTCAATCCTGAATTAATTTGATATCCCTTGTCAATCAATTCCTTCATATTTACATCATCCACGCTTGATTTTGCGTCATCCTTTAATTTTGTCTGAGGCCAGGATACGAATTTGGCAACGTAGTACACTGCGCTATTCTCTGAGTCTACTATGGAGATCTGGACCCTTCTCTCAAGACCTTTTCCAAGTTCCTCAATTATGTCTGAGAAATCTATTATATTCTCAAATTTCTTAATCAGTATTATGGCTGAAGCTGGTCCTTTAACCGAAATTTGCCGGTCATAAAGACGTAGTCCATAATCCCCGACCTTGACTACGAGTCCCCTCTCTTTCAAATCCTTGTAGATGACATAGCTCAGGTTTTTTTCCGAGAATTTTTCAATCTCTTTGGATTCCAATTGAATATCTCCCCTTGCGTTGCAGTACAATGCCTCTTCAGGTGCAAGAAATAGGTGCCCCTTTTTCTGGGGTATTCCCGTGTGACCTTTGTTGTGAATCTGTGCGGCTAATTTTTCCTCAATTATCAATATACCATTACGGTGAGTCTTGTAGTTCAGGCCTTCACCTCTTTAACTAATCGGACCTTTCCAGCATCGCTAAGTATTCTGGCATTGTATATTGGGATACTTACAATATCATTGCTTTTAAGACTGTAATTTTTCGCATCCATTCCCGTAAAAGTTGGGAGATCCTCGAGTACTTTTATTTTTATATATTCATTATTCTGAGGTTCGATTTTTATGGTCGTTTTTTCTTTAGGTTCAATCCTCTTTTCTTCCAGTACTGGGATATCTGTGTCAATTGGCATCTCATTCAGTAGAGTATTTGCACGATGTTTTTCTATAACGGTACATAAAGAAATCAGATATTCATTCTCATTCTGATGTACATTTTTCATATTAGGATTCTGCCCATTTACCTTTTCACGTGCCAAATCAGTCAATTTCCGTTCCCGATTTTTGTGCAATTCAAGTTTCATGTCGGAAAACTTGCGAACATCCGCGTTAGCCTTTTCTAATCTTTGGGCATTGCCCTTTGATTCCTCTATGATATCTAGTATTTGTATTTCCAGGATTTTTAGTCTTTTATAGAAAGTGGCTGGTAATTTTGTTAATCTTCCCTCTTTTCTTTCTTTGAAAGTCTGTACTCTTAAATCTCTTAGAGTCATTGGTTCAGTACTCATTATTTTGGTAGTGAAAAGGTTGTTAAGAATCTTTGCCACAATCCAAAGCTTTTAACAGCTACTCTCACTTGACAAGTAATGAAAAAGTGTCCGGTCTGTGCTGTTGAAGTTGAAGATAATGCGCCATTCTGTAATATTTGTGGAGTCAACCTCGCAGGTGCTAAGGATGTGGGTCCTTCTAAGGTTGAAACACCTGTGGTTGAGGATTCGGGGAAGGTAACTAGTACCTCGGAGCCACCGTTATTAGTATCCTCTCGACCAAGTTTTTACTTGCCGGCTCTTCAGTTCCTTTTGGCGGTTGCATTATTGGGTCTTATTTTGTATTATACTACGGGAGAAGTTCCGAAGCCAGACTATGTTTATGATGATGGCAAGCCCACCGAGGAGAATCTGGATGCCTATATTGGTTATAATGAACCATTCCAGTGTCCTTCTTGGGGGTCTGTTGAAGGAAATGCAAATGGTTGCCCTCTGGTCCTGGAATCAAATTGGGACACTGCGGGATTTAGTATAGAGTCTCATAAGTACCAGACAATATTGGGTCTAATTGTACTACTAGGCCTCTGTATTCTGGTACAAGGTCGGAGAATTAGTGATAGTAACATCATGGCACCAATGCTCTTCCCGATTATGGTTATGGCTATAATCTATCTTTACATGGGTCAAAATGAGAATCCTTTAAACCCGATTGAGACTACTTTGGGAGCCACGTCTGGTTTGACAATAATTGTTGTCTCATACATAGCATTTCTATATTCAGTTACTGGAAAAGATATCAGCGATGCTCCTTTAAGCACAATATATTCGTTTATAGGTGCCGGTTCACTTGTTTTTGCCGCTTTGCATCATAATTGGGTTAGAGGTCCTTGGAAGTCTTGTAGCGATCTGGTAAGGGACTTTGACGCCGATGTGGAACAGGCTTGTCTGGCTGTTGGCGGTGATGTAACAAAAGTTTATGTTGATTTACAAGCTATTGAGATGCTGATTTTGCTGGCTGGTTTGTTCTTTTTATTGTTAGGAATCGCAGGGTATCTTTTACAGACTATAAGGCTCAAGGACATGGAAGAAGCAAAATACTTCTTCATGATAGTTATGGGTCTTTCCTTACAGTTCATAGTTCTGGTCTGGAATCTGGTTCGAAATTTTGGTAATTTGTATTTTGAGCAAGGAGACATCGTACTTACTGTTCTTGCTGTATCTATCTCCTTCATTGGAGTTTTCTTGTTTTATCGTAAAAGGAAATCTGAACAGAGTATGGAGGGATTGGCCTATTTTGGTTTATTTGTAGCAGGTATTGGCACTCTTTTTGCTACAATGATTGCACCCGCTTTGTTATCCGGTAAATCAATTTCATCACCAGAGAGTCCTGTTGAATGGGTTATGTTTGTCCTTCCTCTGGCCGTAGCTGCTGGTGCAGTTTGGTATGGAATGAAATATGGTACTGAGAAATTCAGGGATAAGATGATGGAGATGCAATTATCTAGTCCCCCTACAGATCCCTTTGATTCTTCATTCCAACCAGAAGACGAGGAAGATAGTGAGGAAGAAACAGAAACGCTGTCTTCTGGGAAGATTAGTCTTGAGGATGCAATGGATCGTTTGCTATCTGAATTTCCAGAGGCTACAATTGATATCAAACCCACTGAGGATGAAAATTATGGTGTAGATTTTAGTGAGATTGAGAAAGAACTCAGAGAGGATTTGGAAGAAACGGCAGTAGTACGTAAAGTTATGAAGGTCAACTATGATGTGGATTACGAGGAGTTATCCAAGTATTATTCTACTACTGAAGACACTATTAATCAAACTGTCACACATCTAAAGTCAGGTCGGAACATAATGTTGTACGGTGATCCCGGTACAGGTAAGACCGCGCTTGCCAATCTTCTTTTAACTCAGATTTGTGGGGTCCACGAAGGAAAAGACGGAAGTCCCATCCCCAATTATACAATTGTAACTGCCAATGCTGAATGGTCCAATTTTGAAGTTATTGGTGGTATATCTCCTGATGATTCTGGAGGGTATTATTTCAAGGATGGTTATGTGTCCGATGCAGCAAAGCGTTGTGAAAAATCTATGCAGGAAGAAGGTAGACCTCACTATTTGGTTATTGATGAGTTCAACCGAGCCAATATTGATGAAGCATTCGGTAAATTATTCACGGTATTTGAATATCGAGATAAGCAGGCCTTGTTGACAGCTAAGGAAACGGCTGGTGCCCCTTTCATGATGCCACCTGAATTTAGAATAATTGGGACTATGAATACGCAAGATAAGAATACCTTGTTCAATGTAGGTCATGCGTTGATGAGAAGATTTGCATTTGTTGAGATTGGGCTTCCTCAAAAGGATGATGAATACAAACGTATGCCCATTTTCGTATTTAATAAATTGACTAAGCTGGGCATAGCTCCGGAAAGACCTGAGAAAGAGGAGGACTGGTATGCTCAGAACAAGTTTGACTTTTACGATGATGATAGCTCTATGTTCGAGGCCTTCAACAAGATCATGCATTTCCTGGAGGAAGAGGAATTGCCAGCATCCCGAGATGATGAAGTTGCACGTGGAGTTCGTACCTATAGAAAGATTGGACCTGCCGTCATTATTGATTCCATGCTCACGATTTTCAATTCTAGAGGTCAGTATGAGATGGACAGAGCTTTATATGACGTGATCAAATCCAATATCATGCCTGCTCTTGAGGGTTTCGAGAGAAATGAATTGAAATGTCTAATGCTCAAATCTCAGGAAGTATTTGGTGCTAATCATGGTATTACTACAACCCTAGAGAAAATGGTTGACTCACCTGGTTTAAGCGTATTCGGTTGATATGAGTTTACCAGATGCAACAATTGAGCTCAATTTACCAGAAGGGCACAGTGAGAATCTTGTTGAGGGTGAGAGCGTCATGATTAGTGTCAATGCATTCAAGCAACTCGATGGTGTTCATGTAAGATTGGGTGTTGCCAAGGTTGATGATTTACCTCTTGTCAAATCCAATACCACGCATTCACTGCAATTCATAGTCCCGGATTACATAGGTACAAATACGATTTGCTTACATAGTAAAGATGGTAATTCAATATCAAATAAATTGGAAGTAGTAATTGCCCCTAAAATGCTGGATTATGAACAATTTAAGTTTCTTCGGGATGAACATATCCCTAATCTTGTGAAGGGTTCGGGAGCCGAAGAACCTGATGAGATGTATCCTGGTGCTACATCTTCTATTGAGGAAGAAAAGATTATGCTAAACATCGAGCAATTATTGGATTTTTCAGGAAGATTATTAAAAACAACTGCTGACATTCGTAAAGGTGCCTATACTTACAAGGTTGAAGTAGAGCGCAAGACCATGAAGGCCCAGATCAGGGGGGCTGTAAGATGGCAAAAAACGGCTTTGGTTCGTGCACAGAAGGGTACAGAGTATGCCACTGCACATGTCACTGACATACGCAAGAGGAAATGGAGTACTCCTACTAATATTTTGCTGGTAAAATTCCATATGGAAGTTTTCATTGAAGCAATATTCTTTAGGGATGAGATGGACCGTAGAGAACGTGAGAAAAAGGCATGGTCAGCAATTTATGGTAAAGAATACCAAGCAATGGATGATGAGGCCAAGAAAATGATGGATAAACTCGATTTAGCTTGTAAACTCCATAAACAGGTATTAGGTGATGGAAAACTGGCGGAGATAATACCTGTAGCCAAAGAAACACGCAAGGAAGACCGGCTGATAAATCGTGAGGCTATAATCAATGCTAAGACTTGGAGTAAAAATAGGGCCTACCGCGATCTTCCTCCATTATGGCGTGAATTTTTGGATGAATATCAATCTTACTATGAGGAAACGGTCCTCGTGCAAACTCAGAAAATGACAGACATCTACGCTCTTTGGATCCTGTGTGAAATGGCCTCCGGTCTGAAATTGCGTTCTCATGCTAAATCATTGAGAGAATTCCGTTCAAAGAACAAAGATATAGTCTTGAAATATGATGCCCCTGAACAAGTAAGGCAAGGATGGAGCGATTCAATAATGGGTTCCTTGTTTGGAGATGCCGAGGCTTCAGCAAACCCAATTCAGGGTTCAGGAAGACCCGAGATATTTATGAATTATAGGGGAGTCAATTTTTATTTCGAGGCAAAATACGAATTACAGCAAACTCCTCGGCAAGAAGATGTTTACAAAGTCTTAGCGTATATGAATAATTATGATGTACCATGTGGAGGCATTATCTATCCTGGCCCTCAACTGAAGATTACAGTTGATCGCAAAAATGGACAAGTAATGGCTTGGATTCCATTTACCTGGACTGAAAAGGCATTCGAAGTTGCTCCAAACTATTTTGCATTTATAGCAGATCGTATGGCAACAATCTATTCAAGAATTGAAGAAGATAATTTGGAAACCTTTGTTTCTGAAGTTGAAAGAAACGCATTCGAGTTCTATGAGGCTATTGCTACACCTGGTGCTGTTGCTCCAGAAATGCCAGAATTTTTGTACAATGAAGAAGTTGAATTGGATTTGGATGAGGTCATAGATATGGAGGAAGAAACGGAGGAGGAATTACTTCCCGAAGAGTTACTAGAATCAATCACAGAGGAGGAATCGGATGAAAAACGAAAACAGTTTGCCTCTGATATTGAGAGTGGCAATATCACCTCAGGAGAAGGAGGTGATGGAGATTATGCGATTTCCAAGAATATTACAGACGAGGGTGAAGATTCTATTGATATTGGAGAGGTTTCTTCAGATGTTGAACCAATTGGAGAGTTCTCACCAGATGTAGAGGACATAGACGAAAGCGAAGACGATGGTCAAGAAACTTCATCTGATGCCCCTTCTGAGGAAAGGAAAATATCGATATCTATTGAGCGTCTTAGAAAAATGGTAGATAAGAAAGAAAATTAGTTATAGAGTGCCCTTGAATCAACAAATATGATAAAGGTAGGTATCAATGGATTCGGAACCATTGGTAAGCGTGTTGCGGAGGCAGTTACTCTACAAGATGACATGATTGTAGTAGGAGTAGTAAAGACAAAACCGACATATGAAGTCCAAGGTGCATTATCTTCTGATTATGCGGTATTTGCTTCTACTTCTGAAAAGATACCATTTTTCGAAAAACAGGGCATTGAGATTTCCGGAGTTACCGAGAATCTAGTTTCAATGTCTGATGTCATAATAGATTGTACTCCTGGCAAGTTGGGTGTAAATAATATGGAAATGTACAAGAATGGTAATACTAAGGCTATTTGGCAAGGTGGCGAGAAACATGCCCCAATAGGTGTCAGTTTCAACGCTTTGACAAATTATAATGAGTCAATTGGGAAAGATTTTGTCAGAGTTGTTTCTTGCAACACTACCGGCTTAGCACGGACCCTTCATCCCATATCCCAGAATTATGGGATTGATAATGTTCAGGCAGTGATGGTAAGACGTAGTGGAGATCCTAAAGACAGTGATCGAGGACCGCTTAATTCCATTGAACCGGTACTGAATGTTCCTAGCCATCATGGACCAGATGTCCAGACTGTGATATCGAATTTGAACATTCAAACGATGGCAGTCAAGGTTCCTACTACTATTATGCACGTTCATTGTATAATTGCTAAACTTAACAAAAAGCCCAATGTCAAAGATATTTTGTCAATCTGGGAGGCAACACCCAGGGTTAATTTATTGGATGGTTTTTTGAAGAATGGTGAAACTAAGATTCGAAATCTTCCGGGGACAGCTGAAATAATGGAATTAGCAAGAGATTTATCGTATAGAAGGGGGGATCTGAATCAAATAGCAGTGTGGCGTGATGGAGTGCATGCTTTGGATGATAAGTTGTACTACTATCAGGCAATTCATCAAGAGTCAGACGTGGTGCCTGAGAATATTGATGCAATCCGAGCAATGTTTAGTCTTGAATCGGACAATATGAAATCAATTCAGAAAACAAATAAAGCACTTGGAATTAATTAGATACAGATTTGATTTTTTTTATGAACTCTTTATTGTAAATTGCATCCAACCCGTTACTGTCTGCAATTCGAACTATTTCACCATTAATTGCATCAATCTCTGTTTGTCTTCCATTTTCTAGGTCTTGTAACATGCTGCATTTATTTTCTGCTGTGTTTCTAATAATTTTCTCAATTTCTAACCATGGTTCCAGAGGTAGATTGATTCCTATTTCTGTTGAAATCATTGTTGATTCCATACAGATTTTGTGTACTATCTTATTCAGTTCTGGCTTTCTGAGCTCTCCATTAATTACTTTAGCGTGAGCCGCAACAGGATTTATTGAACTGTTAATAATTGTCTTGAGCCAGACATAACTAAGGACATCATCGACAACTTCACATGTAATCCCTGACTTTCTTATTAATTCTGAAAGATATATGAGCCTAGGACTAGCTACGCCTGACGCTTCTCCAATAAATGTAAAGCCCGAACCTCTGAATTCGGCTTCTCCAGTTCCAATCTTCGAACTTCCGATTCCAGTTACCATGTAAGCAATTCTATCTTTTCCAATTTTTTCAGTTAATTGCAGGTAAGTCTTGATTCCATTCTGGCAACAAAGTATAGGGGCACTACAGTTTCTCAAAAGTTCAATCAGATTAGCTACATCATAGCTTTTGACAGCTAGAATGATCCAGTCTGGATTATCTAATTTCGTGATTATCCTGATTTTCTTCTCAAGTCGCCTTCCCTTGAAATTGTCAAGTACTATCTTTCCATCACTGAGTAGTTCTTTATGCTTAGGTTTAACAAGTAATGATATTTTAACATTTGTATTTGAGAGCAATACTGCTAACAAAGTACCAATTGCCCCGGGCCCGATTACAGTTATTTTCATGAATACTTTAGATAGATTATGCACTTATTATTAATAATTTGAACACATATCTCTAATTCAGGTGAATCTAGGTCGACACTGATATTGGGCCATTTGTCGAAAACTGCTCCTGCCACATTGCTGGCCAGTTCTGTAGAATCATAATCGTGATTTCCCTTTCTGTCAACCCTTATTGCAAAATTTTGTGTGGGAATAGCATGCTCGACCAATATTTTAATACTTTCATAGATCTCATTTTTTTTAGAGCTAGTAAATATGCAGGGATACAGAGGGCTGCTACTTAGAATGCCATCACTTAACTCCTGTTCACTTTCCAGGGCTATAATCCTTCCAAAGACACTATATTTTGCAAATATCTTCTGACTTGATAATGAAATTATAATCTTGTCCCCAAGCCCTTTCAGACTTTGGTTTCCATGATTTACTATTGC
>Ga0209554_1000841_pt1 | contig 25156 bp, 24 predicted proteins | sample MarorgKNORR_S2LV_5_FD_188221 | JGI IMG/M metagenome (GOLD analysis project Ga0209554, IMG submission 188221) | Marine microbial communities from the Southern Atlantic Ocean, analyzing organic carbon cycling - Bottom_A/KNORR_S2/LV (SPAdes) (version 2) | ecosystem: Environmental > Aquatic > Marine... | reverse complement strand
TGTTGTGTAGACAAAAAAAACCAACCAGCATCAAGCCTGTTGGCTTAAGGTCAACTATATAGTAGCGATAAAGCTGGGTCAAGACATTTAAGACATTTTTCTGCTTTACCCCATGGAAATAACAAAATACTCAATCTAAAACATGCAAATTTTAGAAGAAAATAAAACCATCAGTAAACTTAAGACTTGCATAATGAAAAGTGGTTTCTTTGAAGGGTAGTTTTGTATTTATCATTCGTCAAGCTCTATAGGCCCTGGTGCCAAAACTTCTCTATTGCCTGCACTATTCATCGAGCTTACAATTCCACTTGCCTCCATATCTTCGATGATTCTTGCTGCACGGTTATATCCAATCCGCATTCGTCTTTGGAGGCTAGAGATTGAAGCCCTTCTGGTTGAGGTAACGATTTGTACAGCTTCATCAAAAAGTGGGTCAAGCTCGTCAGTGACGTAACCTGAATCTTGTGAACCGGTGCTTTCATTTTGAGGACTAAGTATGTCAGCTAAATAACTAGGGTCCGAGTTCTTTTTAAGGTGGTCAACAACGCGGAAAATTTCACTATCTTCAACGTATGCGCCATGAATACGAGTCAGGTGAGAAATGCCAGGTGTCATGTAAAGCATATCGCCCATGCCAAGCAATTGTTCTGCGCCAGATTGATCCAAAATTGTCCTAGAGTCAATCTTGGATGAGACTTTAAATGAAATTCTGTTAGGGATGTTGGATTTTATGAGACCAGTTATGACATCTACACTTGGCCTTTGTGTTGCCACGATAAGGTGCACGCCTGAAGCGCGGGCTTTTTGAGCAATACGAACAATTAAGCCCTCGACTCGTTTTGATTTAGCTCTATCTTGTTGGGCAAGCGCCGCTAACATGTCTGCATATTCATCGATGACAATGACTATTAGTGGTAGTACCTCTAGCTCAGGATGTTGCTCCCCTTCTTTTGCCGTGTTGGAATCAAATGATGGATCTAATAATGGTTTACCACTTTTTTTGGCACGTAAGAGTTTTTCGTTAAAAGCCTCAACATTTCGAACACTAAATTTAGCCAAAAGTGTGTAGCGCCGCTCCATTTCATTGACGCACCACCACAACGCACTTGCAGCCTCATTCATATTCGTCATAACGGGAGTTAATAGGTGAGGGATGTCGGCATAGTAAGTCAATTCAATAATTTTAGGGTCAATCATTATGAACCGAACTTGATCTGGTTTTGCCTTATATAAAATACTTAAAATGATGGCATTGAGGCCGACAGATTTTCCCATCCCTGTGGCGCCAGAAATCAACAGATGAGGCATCTTAGCAAGATCTACTACTATGGGGTGTCCATTAATGTTCTTACCCAAGCCCATCGAAAGTGTTGATTTAGATTTTGTAAATGTTTCGCTCGAGAGGATCTCTTTTAGTCCAATCAACTCTCTATTGTTGTTCGGTATCTCTAGGCCAATTACCGGTTTTCCCGGGATGACATCGACAATTCGAACACTTTCAACCAGCAATGCCCTGGCTAAATCTTTGTTAAGGTTCATGATTTGACTGACTTTCACTCCAGGCGCAAGAGATATTTCAAATTGAGTCACCACAGGACCCGGGGTGACATCAGTAATGGTGACATCAAAACCAAAGTCTTTAAGTTTCAGCTCTACTTGTTGTGACATCTCATCTAAAAATTCTTCGCTATAGCCGAGTCCAGAGTTGTTTACATCGTCAAGAAGGGAAAGACCGGGCAGTCCGCTTGATTTAGTAGCTTTATATAGATTGCTGCTTTCAATTTTCTGAGGCTTTTCAGCTTTATCAGCTTTTTTTGTTTTTTTAGTTTCTTTAGTTTTAATTGCCTTCTCTTTTGACTTAAGTTTTTGGGCGTTGTTGATAGCAGGTGTAGGTTTTATTTGCTGAGTTTGGACACTTGAACCGGCGTTGCGTTGCTTGTTATTGACAAAAATTGCGTTGCCGATACTTTTCCAAGATGAGCTACTGGCGATGCTAAAGCTTACCAAAATGATGCCAACGTAGATTACCGTGGATGCCGCACCAAAAAGCTCAAAAAACACCATTTCATGTATCGTTTTACCAATCGAACCTCCAAGCAAAAATGTATCTTTTACTCCTTCTATTATTTGTATCTCTGGTGCGTATTGATGTGCCAGAGCGGCAGTAAAAAACACCATAACAAAATATGCAATTAGGCGAAATATATAGATGAGTGGGTCTTTCTTTTCTTTGCGTGCGTCTCGATGAAAATTGTAGCCAAGCCATAAAAGTGAAATTGGTATGATGTAAGCAACATAACCTAGAACCCAATTTATTAGAAAGTCAGACAGCTTGGCACCTAAAACACCAGCCATGTTTTTTACTTCACCCTGAAGTGATTTACCTGAAGTTATAGGATCTTCATTAATCAGATCACTCGTATATAAAGCAACAAGAATATAAATACCCAACGCGGTAAGTAAAATAAAAACGGCCTCGCTGGCAATTTTTGAGCGTGGATTTTTTATTCTCTGTTGCGTTGTTCGTTTGTTATTTTTTTTCAAGGTAGTCTATAATGCACCATTGATAAAATAGTATAAAGTATTTCAAATGAGCGATATCAAACATTGTCGAGTTTTGATTGTTGGCGCTGGCCCTGCTGGCTATGCAGCAGCGGTGTATGCTGCTAGGGCAAACTTGAATCCAGTCATGATAAGTGGACTCGAACAAGGTGGCCAATTAATGACAACAACTGATGTCGATAACTGGCCAGGAGATAGTGACGGCTTACAAGGTCCAGATTTGATGGAGCGCATGAAAGTACATGCTTTACGCTTTAATACCGAAATAATGAATGACCATATAACCAGCGTTGATTTTTCTGAGCGCCCTTTTACTCTTAAAGGTGGAGAAACAACCTATACAGCAGATGCCGTTATTATTTCAACTGGGGCCACTGCAAAATACTTGGGCTTAGAATCTGAAGAAGCTTATAAAGGCAAGGGCGTATCAGCTTGTGCAACCTGTGATGGTTTTTTCTATCGTGGTCAAAAAGTGGCGGTTATTGGTGGCGGAAATACGGCCGTTGAGGAGGCCCTTTATTTGTCAAATATTGCAGAACATGTAACCATCGTTCATCGTCGAGATAAGTTTAGATCCGAGAAAATTCTTTCAGATAAGTTAATGGTAAAGGCCAGCAATGGAAATATTTCTATTGAATGGAATCACAACTTGGATGAGGTTTTGGGTGATGAGATGGGCGTTACAGGTCTACGTTTAAAAGGCAACGATGGCAGTACCAAAGAAATTGATGTTCACGGTGTCTTTATTGCAATCGGTCACACACCTAATACAGGTATTTTTGAAGGTCAGCTGGAAATCAATCAAGGCTACATTAAAGTTAAGGCTGGTCTAGAAGGTAACGCAACCCAAACAAGTGTTGAGGGTGTTTTTGCTGCAGGAGATGTGGCAGACCATGTTTATCGACAAGCTGTCACCTCTTCAGGTTCTGGTTGTATGGCGGCATTAGATGCTGAGCGCTTTTTGGATAATTTGTAGCATTGACGCGCTTTTTAGGGATAAATTCAAACTCAGTTTCTTTTGCCTTGTGTATAATTTCACGTTTTTGGCCAAATAGCTCAGTTGGTAGAGCAAGGGACTGAAAATCCCTGTGTCCCTGGTTCAATTCCAGGTTTGGCCACCACTAATTCTTTTATAGATTCCCACAAATTATTGGAAATGCCGTCATAGACAGCATTTCCTGGTTTCAATCTTAATGTAGCAAATCGGGACTAATGAAATCCTGCTTTGAGGGTTGTAAGGTTTCTTGGATGAAGAGAACACCCATGCGAACAAACTCCACTATTTCATAAAAGTCCTGAGTATTCTCTTCATTATCTAGCAGGTCTACCTCGAGCTGAGAAATCTCACTAATGTCCTTAATCATTTCAAGCACCTGTTCGTCAGAGGTTTGAACGGAGCTGAGCCCGAGACCCACTAAAAATCCTTGACACCAGTCAACAAGCGTATTTGCTTGTTCTCTCACAGAGCGCATATCGTCAGCAATGATTGGCCAAAAGTGTAATGCTGGATCGGCAAGCTGTTCACTGGTGTTGTTAAAGATTTCCGCCAGTGCCTGGTGTGACTCTTTTTCGAGTATATTGTTCAGATCAATACTAACAAGCACCTCATTAAGCCAGTCATCTAGAGAGATGTCTTGTTTGACACAATAAAAACCACACAATAGTCCATGTGCAGAAGAGATGGTGTCATCCGTGTTTAGTTTTTGAAGCGCATCCTTTGCAAGGTCGTAGTTAATTGGTTGACCCATTATTTACAATGCACCTGCCAACACTTCCATTGCCGCCATTCGAACAGCGATACCATTAGTTACCTGTTTAAGGATGACTGATTGAGGGCCATCTGCAACGGTTGAATCGACTTCAATGCCGCGATTAACTGGTCCAGGATGCATCACGATTGCATCTGGTTTAGCTAGTTTTAATGTTTCATTGGTAATACCGTAATTTTCAAAGTAATTCTTCTCATTGGGTATCTCTGCTGCAGCCATGCGCTCTTTTTGTAATCTTAATGTCATGATAATGTCGACACCTTCCAACCCTTTCTTGAGATTGTCAAAACGCTCCAAGTCTGGTGAGGTTGTTTCTTTGTAAAGTAGATACGCTGGAGCGATTAGACGAATATCTTTTGTTCCTAATGTCTTCAGCGCATGAATTCCAGAGCGTGCGACCCGAGAGTGGCGAACGTCGCCAACAATTGCAACCGACAAGTTTTCGAAGGACTTTTTATACTGACGAATTGTTAGCATATCCAGTAGGGCCTGAGTGGGATGAGCATTGATACCGTCGCCGGCATTTATAATGGCTACGCCTTCAATATTTGCGGCGACGTGATGTGGGAGTCCATTTTTCTTGTGACGGATAATGAACATGTCAATCTGCATCGCCTTTAAGGTCTGCATCGTGTCCATCAAGGTTTCATTTTTTCTGGTTGCAGAGTTCTCGAGGTCAACATTAATGGTATTGGCGCTAGATCGTTTGGCGGCAATTTCAAAAGTATTCCGAGTACGAGTTGAGGGCTCAAAGAATAGATTCGCAACCGACATGTTTTTCAAAGCTTTTGATTTTTTGAGGTTGCCTTCGTCACCTAAAAGGCCATCTGCTATATCTAATATATTTTCAAGGTGTTTCTTTGGGAGGTCTTTTAAACCCAAAAGATGAATCAGTTTTCCGGAAGAGTTGAGTTGGCAGTCGTTACTAATCGTGTCTGGTTTCATTAAGCCAAGTTTGCAAAATTAGTTCAGCAGAGCGCTTATCGACATCAGCTCGGTCAGCGTTCTTGTGAGCGTGGTGCCATTTTAATTGGTTTTTCGCCTCTGAAGAGGATAAATATTCGTCGACGAAAACAACCTCTTTGCTAAAACGCTGCTCTAACTTTCTACCAAATGAGCGTGCTATAAACGTCATTTCTTGCTCTTTCCCTTTATCATCGAGTGGCAATCCAACAACAAATATGTCCGCTTGGTGCTTGTTAATGAGCTTCTCAAGTTGAGGCCAATTTGTAGAGCCATCTTTATGATGAACGACGGTTTCAATGCCGCTTGCATGGGCCGTCAAGCTGTTAGCAATTGCTATGCCAGTTCGTTTTGTACCGACATCAAAACCAAGGTAAGTTTTAATGGTCATTGAAGTTGTTGAAAAAGCTCATAACCAACATAACCGTCAGCTACGAGGCCGATGTCAGATTGAAATTGTCTAGTTGCGCTTCTCGTCTTTGGGCCTGTCATGCCATCTGGCACTCCAGTGTTATATCCCAACAAATTTAAGGTTTGCTGGATTGTTAAAACGTTGTCCTTGCTGAGTAGCGTTTCGTCTATTGGTTTAGCGATCAACTTACCACTACCTTTTATACGGTCAGCCAAGTAACCCACTGAAATGGCATATAAGACAGAGTGATTCCAATCCATTATTACATCGAAGTTTCGGTAAACCAAAAAAGCAGGACCACGATGGCCCATAGGTACAATCAATGAAGCCTTCATATTAGAATTTGGCAGACGATTGCCGTTGGCTCTTAGTACTGCTAATTTAGCCCAGTCATTGACACTTTTCTTGATTCCTAAGCCGGTTTGTTTGTAATCAAAGTTTTTTGGAATAGAAACCTCTCTGCCCCACTTTTCCCCTTTTGCCCAGCCATTCTTCTTAAGAAAATTAGCGGCACTAGCATATATATCTTGCTTGTCATTCCATAGATCGATTTTGCCATCTTTGTTAGCGTCAACGCCGTAAGCCTGAACACTTGTTGGCATAAATTGAACTGCGCCCATCGCACCGGCCCATGAACCTTTTGCCTCTAGAGGTATTTTATTTTTATCAATCAGCTTTAATAGTTCAATTAGCTCCCTAGTAAAGAAGTTAGAGCGTCGCCGGTCATAAGCCAAGGTTGCTAAAGACTGGACCAGATTATGGTTTCCTGTATTGTGGCCATAATTACTCTCAATGCCCAAAAATGAAACTAAAACATATGCAGGAACTCCATATTGTTGGGTGGTTTTGTTAAGTAATGAACTGCTTTGTTTTAATGTATCATAGCCATTATTTAGGCGAGTCTGAGTTACTCTTTTGTTGACATAGCTCCAAAAATTTTGATTAAATTCCGGCTGAGAGGTGTCCGTCTTAAGGGCCTCAGGTCTAGGTGAAAGTTGAAAAAATGCTTTGTCAATCGTTGCTTTGGAGACACCTTGCTCAGTAGCCATTTGGCGAATCTGAACTAGAAAGTCTTCAAAAGTGTGAGAACTGGCAAAGACGCTTGTTGTAAGAAAAACAAGGCAAATAAATCTAAAAAACATGGGTAAATTATAATGCGTAAATACGTTCTTATTTTAATCCTTTTTTTGCTGAGCGGTTGCTTTGAAAATGAAAGTGTCGAGCTAATCAAAGGCGAAAGCATGGGCACAAGTTATTCGATTAATGTTTTGGGTGATGATCGCATTGAACAAGACAAAATTGACAGACGACTTGTCAAAATCAATGATACTTTTTCAACATGGCAGGACGATTCGGAATTGTCTCAACTAAACCGTGCACCTGTAGATGAATGGATCGACGTTTCTAGCGAATTTTATTCAATGCTGAAACAATCGGTAGAGATTTACCAGCAAACCGATGGTTATTTTGACCCAGGTATTGGTAGATTGATTGATTTGTGGGGTTTTGGTGCGAGTGGGGGTAGAACAGAGGCGCCTAAAAGGGAGGAAATCGAGAAAGCCTTTGAAAATTCATCAATTAGGTATTTATTGATGGAGGATGGCCGAGTTAAAAAAACCAGAGACATACACATTAATCTTTCAGCGATTGCCAAGGGTTATGCGGTAGATGAGGTTGCGCGCCTTATTAAGATGACTGGTATCAGGAATTTTCTAGTTGAGATTGGCGGTGAAGTTGTTGCTTCAGGAAGCAATAGAGGAGAGGATTGGATTGTAGGTGTTGAGCGTCCAGATAATAAAGCACCGATTCCAATTGCATTGAAAGACGCATCAATTGCTACTTCTGGGAATTATCGTAATTATTTTATTTGGGAAGGTAAAAAATACATGCATATTTTCAACCCTTCAACTGGTTTACCAGCCAACAATGACCTGTCTTCGGTTAGTGTGATTCATCCTCAAAGTGCTATGAGCGATGCTTACGCTACTGCAATGATGGCAATGGGCAGTATGAAAGCCATTGAGCTCGCAAATAAATTGAAATTAACTGCATTACTTATAACGATTAAAGAAGATAATAATCAAATCATAAAAATTAACTTACCCTAACTATGCCCACCTATAGGCCACTAGCTGAAATATTGAGACCCAGTAGTTTGGCAGAATTTGTGGGTCAACGGCATCTATTAGATGCTGATAAACCCATTGGTAAAACATTAGCTGACAGCAAACTCCATTCAATGATTTTATGGGGTCCGCCAGGGTCTGGAAAAACAACTTTAGCGCGAATTATCTGCCGTCAGATGGGTGCCCACTTTGAACAGATGTCCGCAGTGTTGGAGGGCATTAAAGAACTTAGAAATGTGCTCGACCATGCTCAACGTTATCAGCAACACAACAAAAGTACAGTATTGTTTGTTGATGAAATTCATCGCTTTAATAAAGCACAACAAGATGCCTTTTTACCTCACATCGAATCTGGACTGATTACACTAATTGGCGCAACTACAGAAAACCCATCGTTTGAAATCAATTCCTCTTTGCTGTCTAGGCTACGAGTATATGTCCTAAAAAAACTCAACTATGACGAGCTTAGTATTGTTGCTAACAGAGCTCTCGAAAGTCAGTCGGTAAACCTTGAAGATGATGGCTCATTGTCACAAATCATTGCAGCTAGTGGTGGTGACGCACGCCGACTAATTAATATCATCGAGCAGTTAAGTCAAAAATCAAACAAAACTCTCAATAAGAATGATGTCGCAAAAACGCTTCAGAAAAAAGTCGGCACTTTTGACAAGGGGGGTGATATTTTCTATCAGCAGTTGTCCGCTTTTCATAAATCCGTTCGTGGTTCTTCACCAGATGGTGCTCTTTACTGGATGGCGAGAATGCTTGTGTCCGGTTGTGATCCCAAGGTGATTGCTAGACGACTCCTTGCAATAGCCTCTGAAGATATAGGGAATGCTGATCCGAGAGCACTTCAAATTACTCTGAACGCTTGGGATGTTTACGAACGTTTGGGTGACAAAGAGGGTAATCGTGCTATAGCGCAAGCTGCTATTTTTTGTGCCTGTGCACCAAAATCTAACGCGGTTTATTCAGCATTTAACCAAGCAATGGAGGATGCAAGAGATAGTGGCGACTTGGAGGTTCCGCTTCACCTATGCAATGCGAGTACAAAATTGATGAAAGAACTCGGTTACGGTGAAGGCTATCGTTATGCCCATAATGAGCCGGACGCTTTTAGTAAAGGGCAAAGCTATTTTCCTGAGGAGATGGGCGAACAGATCTATTATGAGCCCACCGACCGTGGACTAGAGATTAAAATTAGGGAAAAATTAAAACAACTCAGGTCGACTTCATGAATACACTAGCATCAATTGCGAGCATTGGAGTGGGAGCAACCGTTGGCGCTAGTTGTCGCTACTATATAGGCGTTTTATCCTTACAGTACCTTGGTAAAGCACTTCCTTACGGAACATTGATTTCGAATGTTGTTGGTTCTTTTATTGCCGGTATCTTAGTGGTTGTTATTTTGGAAAAACTCTTACTCAGTGAGACCTATCGGCTGATGTTATTAGTTGGATTGACCGGCTCTTTGACCACTATGTCGACACTTTCATTTGAATCTCTTGAGATGTTAAGTGGAGGAAACTATGGCCAAGCGCTTTTGAATATTTTGTTGAACATAGGCCTTTCACTTTTGGCTGCTGGTCTTGGTGTGATGCTAGCTAAATATGGTTTTAATCTAGCGCAAAGCTAGCTTCTCTTCGACAGCATCTAGTAATTGGGAGGAGATATTAAGGTCAAATTGTTTGTCTAGTTCACGAATACAGGTTGGGCTGGTGACGTTAATCTCGGTAATATAGTCACCAATAACATCGAGTCCTACAAATATTAGCTCCTTTTCAATCAGCATTGGCGCAATTTTCTTGCATAGATATCGATCTCGTTCAGTTAAAGGCTGACCAATACCTTTAGCACCAGCAGCCAAGTTCCCTTTAAAACTACCCTCTGCAGGCAATCGAGCAAGTGCATAGTCAATAGGAATGCCGTTAATCAATAAAATACGTTTATCACCCTGTTTTATTTCCGGCAAAAATTCCTGTGCCATAATGTAGCGCTGACCTTGATTGGTTATTCTTAACAACACTTCATTAATATTTTCATCGCCTATTTTAAGTTTGTATATGTCTTTTCCACCCATACCATCAAGTGGCTTCACAACAGCTTCTTCGTTATCATTGATAAAAGCAATAAGTTGTTCCATATTAGAACTGACAAGGGTTTTAGGGATGCAATCAGAAAAATTTAATGCAAACAATTTTTCATTAGCGTCCCTCAGCGAGCTAGGCTTATTAACAACCATGACGCCACTGATTTCAGCCTGCTCTAACAAATAAGTGGCATAAATATAGTCCATATCAAACGGAGGATCTTTGCGCATAAAAATGACATCAACATTCGAAAGTGAGAGTAACTCTTGTTCTTCACATGAATACCAAGCGCTCTCCGAGTCGGTAACAAAAGTTTTTCGGGCATTAGCGAACACTTGTCCTTTTAGGTGGAACATGTCAACACTATCAAAGGTGTAGATTTCCCAATCCCGGCTTTGTGCTTCAAGCATCATTGCAAAAGAAGAGTCTTTTTTTTGGTTTATGCTGGCGATGTCGTCCATCAACACTGCGAGTGTGATTGGTTGCATGCGCTTATTATAAAGTAATCGGTTTAGATATGAATAAGCTTACAAGGCAAAAATTCTTGAAGTGACGAGCTTTTGGGCGTATAATTCTGCACTCTTTAGTGCGGGGTGGAGCAGTATGGTAGCTCGTCGGGCTCATAACCCGAAGGTCATAGGTTCAAATCCTGTCCCCGCTACCAATTTAGACCCCCTCTTTTGGGGGTTTTTATTAGTAATTTTTTATGGCCAAAATAGCTGACAAAGTATTTTCAATAATCAATCCAATCATTATCGATATGGGTTATGAATTGCTGGGTATTGAATATGCTGCCAGTGGAAAGCATTCTGTGTTGAGGCTATATATCGATTGTGAGGAAGGTATTGGAGTGAATGATTGTGAAACTGTTTCACGACAAGTGAGCTCAATAATGGATGTTGAAGATCTAATCAGCGGGCAGTATAATCTAGAGGTGTCGTCACCGGGTATTGAGCGACCTCTTTTTGTGATTGCGCATTACCAGCGTTTTCTTGGTCATGATGTTCGTCTAAGGACATACAGACCAATTGATGGTAAGAGAAATTTTACTGGCTGTATTGGCAGTGTCGGCGAAACCAATAATGCAATTGAATTGGTTACAGAGCTCGGCCCAGTTACTTTGGACATAGGTTTAATTGAAAAAGCAAATTTAGTTACTCATTTTTAGGAGAAGCGCATGGATGGCAAAGAATTATTTTTAATGATTGAGGCAATCTCGAATGAGAAAAATATAACTCAAGAGGATGTCATTGAATCATTAGAAGAGGCTTTGGCAGTGGCAACAAAAAAGCGAAATAATGTAGACGTTCGTGTAGAAGTGGATAGGCATAGCGGAGAATTTAAAACCTTTAGGCGTTGGTTAGTGGTTGAAGACGGCACTGATTTTGTTGATGACGATGGAACTGAATTTGACTCCGAATTGCACATCTATCAAGCCAACTCTAATGGTGTGTTGGCAGACTCTTATGTTGAAGAGAAAATGGAATCTATGGAGTTTGGCAGAATTGCTGCTCAAATCGCTAAGCAAGTCATTATTCAAAAAGTTCGTGAAGCAGAAAGAACTGTCGTTGTTGATAATTTTTCCAAGCGTGTTGGTGAGGTGGTAATGGTCACGGTAAAACGAGTTGACCGAGGAAATGTTTATGTTGACATGGGTGGTATAGACGGCATGATCTCGAAGTATGACCTAATACCAAACGAATCAATCAGAAAGAATGACCGTTTAAGAGCCTTTATTAAGGAGGTGAAGTCGACTCCTAGGGGTGCACAAATCTTTTTAAGTCGCACAGTAAACGAAATGATGCTTGAACTTTTTGAGATGGAGGTTCCTGAAATCAGTGAAGGTGTCATAGAAATCAAAGCTGGAGCCCGAGACCCAGGGCTTCGCTCCAAGTTAGCGGTGAAAGCCAAAGACAAACGAATAGACCCAATTGGCTCTTGTATTGGTATGCGAGGCGCGCGTGTTCAGGCGGTTTCGAATGAACTCAATGGGGAAAGAGTGGATATCATTCTTTGGGACGAAGACCCTGCACAGTTTGTCATTAACGCGATGGCTCCAGCAGAGGTCAGCTCAATTGTAGTTGATGAAGAAAAGGGTTTAATGGATATAGCAGTTGATGAAGATCAATTGGCACTTGCCATTGGCCGAGGCGGTCAAAATATTAAATTAGCTAGCAAACTGACGGGCTGGAAGCTTAATGTTATGTCGCTTACTGATGCGGATGAACTACAGGCAAAAGAGGTACAAAAAACGGGTGAAAAGTTGGCAGATAAGCTAGGCATCGACGCCGAAGTTGCAGGTGTTCTCATAGACGAGGGCTATACCAGTCTAGATGAAATTGCTGAAGCTGAAGCTGACGCCTTATCACAAATTGAGGAATTCGATTCTGAAATGGTAGACGAGCTCCAAGAAAGAGCACAGGACGCTCAATTGGTTAAAGCATTAAATGAAGCCGAAGCCACTGAGATTCTGTTAGTTATTGAGGGTGTAGATGAGCCTCTTGCTGCCGCACTGGTTGATGCAGAAATATTAACGGTAGAAGCATTGGCTGAGCTAGCCATTGTTGAACTATTAGAAATTCAAGATATTGGCAATGACAACGCTTCAACTGTTATTATGGCAGCCAGAGAAAATGAAGGATGGTTTGACTGACAGTTTTTTATGGATAGAGAAGGATCAATATAATAGATTTATAGGCAATCAGTATGGCACATACAGTAGAAAGTTTATCAAAAGTACTCAAAAAGACACCTGACCAGGTTGTATCGATTCTTGCTGACGCCGGTATAGAAGGGAAAACGGCGGAAGCAAACATTTCAGCGGATGAAAGAAAGATATTAATGTCCAGCCTTAGTAAACGTTCTGGCACCAAATCAACTATCTCTGTTTCACGTAAAACATCCAAGTTAAATACAACCTCAACCCTAACAGGAGGTGTCAAAATTCGGGTTAAAAAGAAGCGCGAGGTGCCTAAAGTTGTTTTAGATGTTGATGTTGCAGCAGATGAGGCAATATTGAAAGCTCAAGAGGCGCTAGAAGCTGGCAGATTGGCTGACCAAAGGGATCAAGAGCACGACGCTAAACGTCAAGATATGATGCATCAACAAAAGATAAAGAATGAAGGGTTAATTGCTCAAAAAAATCATAAAGAGCTTGTTGCAAAAACACAAGAAGAGAAAAAAGCTACAGAATCTCCAATTCCTGAAAAAGCCAAAGAAACAAAAAAACAACCGAACAGGTTTCGCAAAGGTTCAGTGGTTCCATCAAAACGTAAGGAGCTTCATGTTGCACGTCACAATCCAAATCGCAAACTCAAGAAAAAAGAGAGAACTCAAATTTCCCAAAAAGTCCAAGATGAACAGGCACAACACGGTTTTCATATGCCGCTAGAACCAATTACTCATGATGTCCTCATTCCTGAGACAATAAAAATCTCTGAATTAGCTTTAAAAATGACCACCAAGGCGGGTGAGGTTCTTAAGGTGATGATGAGTATGGGGGTGATGGCAACTTTGAATGATGTGATTGATCAAGATACAGCAATGCTGGTAGTTGAGGAGATGGGTCATACACCAATAGCCAGTAATGAAGAGACTGTAGAAGACACTCTTGTCCAAGATGAAAGTGGCAGTACAGAGGCGACTCCAAGGCCACCTGTGGTGACCATCATGGGTCACGTTGACCATGGAAAAACATCCCTTCTCGATTATATTCGAAATTCCAAAGTGGCATCTGCAGAAGCGGGCGGTATTACTCAACATATCGGTGCTTATCAAGTCACTCAAAAAGGACATATTATTACTTTCATTGACACTCCTGGCCATGCTGCTTTTTCCAAAATGAGGCTTCGAGGGGCTAATGCGACTGACATCGTAGTTCTTGTCGTTGCTGCTGATGACGGAGTCATGCCACAAACCATTGAATCCATTAAGCATGCTAAAGATGCAGAAGTTCCTATTATTGTGGCGATTAACAAAATAGATAAAGAGGGTGTGGCAATTGACAAAGTGAAGCAGGTACTTTCTACCCACGATGTTATTTCCGAAGAATGGGGTGGTGACGTTTTGATGGTTGGCGTTTCAGCCCATACTGGTGAAGGCATTGATGAGCTCCTAGAAAGCATCACCCTGACTGCAGAAATGTCTGAAATAAAAGCGGTTGTTAATAAACCAGCTAGCGGAGTTGTTCTAGAGGCTAGATTAGATAAAGGTCGAGGCAAGGTAACAACGATTCTGGTGCAATCAGGTACATTGAAAAAAGGCGATATTGTAATTGCTGGTTTAGAGTATGGAAAGATAAAGCAAATTATTGCTGGCAATGGTAAACCTATTAAAGAGGCTGGCCCTTCAACACCAGTTGAAATATTGGGCTTGTCGGGTGTACCAGACTCAGGAGCTGCAGTATTGGTGGTAGAGAGTGAACGTAAGGCTCGAGAAGTCGCTGATTTTAGAAAAACGAAAGACCGAGAAACGAAATTGCAAAAGCAGCAGGCTGAAAAGATGGATAACTTCTTTTCAAAAATGGAAGAAGGAGAAGTTTCGACCGTTAATGTTCTACTTAAATCTGACGTTCGTGGATCAGCCCAGGCAATACTTGAAGCAATAGAAGAGCTCTCAACAGACGAAGTCAAGACTAAGGTTATTTCTTCCGGTGTAGGTGCGATTAATAACACAGATATTTCGCTGGCAAGCGCTGCTGATGCAATCGTGTTTGGTTTCAACGTCCGTGCCGATGCTGTTGCACGTAAAACCGCTGACACAGAAGGCGTTAGGATTGAATATTACAGCATAATCTATAATCTGATTGATGACATGAAGGCCATCATGGGTGGCATGCTGAGTCCAGAGTTTAGTGAAAATATTATTGGTATCGCGAGCGTCAAAGATGTCTTTAGATCTCCTAAATTTGGTGACATTGCTGGTTGTATGGTAGACGAAGGTGTCGTTAAGAGAGATAGCCCAATCAGAGTACTGCGTGAAAGTGTGGCTATATATGAAGGCGAATTGGAGTCATTGCGACGCTTTAAAGATGACGTCAAAGAAGTCAAGTCAGGTACTGAATGTGGTATCGGTGTTCTCAACTATACTGATGTCCAGCCAGGCGACCAAATTGAAGTGTTCGAACGCATTGAGCGAGCTCGTAAACTATAGGGGAGATTTCCTTAGTGGCTCAACAACTTAGTTACAGAATTGAAAGAGTTAATGAGCTTATGCGACGTGAATTAGTTTTGTTGTTGAAACAAGAGACTAAAGATCCTCGATTAAAGCAGGTTGTTATAACTGATGTTATTGTTAGTCGCGACCTAACTAGTGCAAAAGTATTTTTTTCTGTAGACGAAGATTCTAACAAAATTGTCGCATCCTTACTCAACAAGGCTAGTGGTTTTTTTCGCTCAAGCTTATCTAAGACTTTGGATTTGCGGCACACACCGACACTGAGTTTTATTTATGATACGGCGCCTAATACAGGGGCTAGGTTAGATGACCTTCTCAGTAAACTCTAAATTATTTACGTTCAATGTCTCAACACAATCAACAAGTTAGAGATATTAACGGTGTTGTCTTACTGGACAAGGCCAGTGGAAGCAGTTCAAACCATGTTTTACAGCAAGTTAAACGCTTATTTGGTGCGAACAAAGCTGGGCATACCGGTAGCCTAGATCCCCTCGCAACTGGTTTGTTGCCTATCTGTTTAGGACAGGCCACCAAGGTGGCGCAATTTCTACTTGATGATGACAAACGCTACTTAGTTCATGCCAAGTTCGGCCAGGTTAGTAGCACCGGTGATTCAGAGGGCAAGGTTGTAAACTTTGGCTCAACTAAAGGAATTAATGAAAGCTCTATTAGGACCATTTTGTCGCAATTTATTGGTGATATTAATCAAGTCCCACCAATGTATTCAGCACTAAAACGAAACGGCACTCCATTGTATAAGCTTGCAAGAAAAGGTATAGAGATTGAAAGATCTCCAAGGCCTGTGACTATTCACGAAATCAATTTCCTTGATCTCGAAGAAACAGTTGCAAGCCTAGAGGTGTTTTGTTCTAAAGGCACCTACATCAGGACTTTGGTTGAAGATATAGGTAAATCTCTAGGTTGTGGTGGACACGTTGTTGAATTAAGGCGGACAGGGTTTGCTCATCTTGATCTCAGTGGAAGTAAAACCTATGAACAATTATCAAAACTTAAAGAGCAAAACATTGAGTCTCTTGATTCAGTTATCTTAAGTGCCGATGAAATGCTGCCAAACCTTAAAAGTGTTTATTTAGACTCAGAGCAAACGAGAGACATTAGACTGGGTAAGAAAATTAAATATCTAGGTTTCAGTGCTTCTCACAAGCTTAAGCTGTATGATCATAATAAACAATTTCTAGGTATCGGGGAAAGCAATCCAATGTCTGAAATCTTACCTAAGCGGCTATTTGTTTAAGCATAGATCAAGTTAAGCAACTTTAAATAAGTAAAAATAATCATATAACAATTGACTTTGTTTTACATTTTCTTAGCAACCATATTTTGCTAGATTATAATTTGTAACAATTACGACCTTTGATCCATTAGGTTGAAACAATACAAGGGTAATATTATGAAGGTTTTGGTAATCGGCTCAGGCGGGCGCGAACATGCCCTAGCCTGGCAGTGTGCTGGCTTTAAAGAAGTTCAGCATGTCTTTGTTGCGCCAGGAAATGCAGGTACCGCGTTAGAACATAAAATATCAAATGTTGAGATAGGCTCTGAAGACGTTCCAGCACTAATAGAATTTGCCAAAAGTGAAGCTATCGATATTACAATTGTTGGCCCAGAGGCCCCTCTTGTGATTGGCATTGTGGATGACTTTCGAGCTCAGGGGTTGGCTATTTTTGGACCCACCCAACTTGCTGCTCAATTAGAGGGCTCGAAGGCTTTTTGTAAAGACTTCTTGTATAGAAATAAGATTCCTACTGCCTTTTATCAAGTATTTACGGAAGAGGAATCAGCCGTTCATTATGTTAAGGAAAAAGGGACCCCTATAGTTATTAAAGCGGACGGTTTGGCAGCAGGGAAGGGTGTTATTATTGCTAACACAGAACAAGAGGCAGTTGATGCTATTCACGATATGTTGCAAGGAAATCGTTTTGGTAACGCTGGGACGTGTGTTGTAATTGAGGAGTTTTTAGTTGGTGAAGAGGCAAGCTTTATTGTCATGGTAGATGGAAAAAACATTCTGCCAATGGCAACTTCACAAGACCATAAAGCTCGAGATAATGGTGACAAAGGACCGAACACTGGAGGCATGGGAGCTTACTCACCCGCACCAATTGTTAGTGAAACCATTTTTGAGAATGTGATGCATACAGTGATTCGAGCTACCGTTGATGCGATGGCATCAGAAGGTGTTCCCTACACCGGTTTTTTGTACGCAGGATTGATGATTGATGAGAGTAACGGGGTAAAAGTATTGGAATACAACTGTAGATTTGGTGATCCAGAAACACAACCTATAATGATGCGCTTGAAATCTAATCTTGCTTCACTATGTATTGCGGCCACTCAAGGTAGGTTAGATGAAGTTGCTGTTGAGTGGGATGAAAGGGCCTGTTTGGGAGTTGTAATGACAGCCGATGGTTACCCAGAAAAATATGCCAAGGGCGAAAAAATTGAACTCCCAAATGATTCGTTCAATGCCAAGATTTTTCATGCAGGCACGAAGTTAGATAACAATAATATCTATAGCAATGGTGGACGAGTTTTGTGTGCAACTGCTTTGGGTAAAGATATTCAGCAAGCGCAAACAAAAGCGTACCAGTTGCTAGAAAAAGTTGACTGGCAAGGCGCCTACTACCGAACAGACATTGGCTTCAAAGCAATTGAATCATAGTTCCGATTTAAGAATCGTTGGTGTCGATGAGGCTGGAAGGGGTCCATTAGCGGGTAGTATCGTTGCTGCAGCCGTTATTTTACCGCACGATTTTCATCTATATGGTTTGACAGATTCAAAAAAACTGAGCGCAAAAAAACGTGATTCACTCTATCAACAGATTACCGAGAAATGCGACTGGTCTATGGCCGAGGCAAGCAGTACTGAGATTGATCAAATTAATATCTTGCAAGCAACCATGCTGGCAATGAAGAGAGCTATTATTGATTTACAGGAAAAATATTCCAAGTATAGAGGTAAAACTATTTTCAATGTAATGGTGGATGGTAATCATTGCCCAGATGTCCCCAACTGTATTGCAATCATCAAAGGAGATTTAAGTGAGCCAGCAATTTCAGCTGCATCTATCATCGCAAAAGTGACTCGAGATCGGCAAATGAGAGAATTGGATACACAGTATCCGCAATATGGCTTTGCTCAACACAAGGGTTATGGCACTCGGAAACACCTCATTGCTTTGTCAGAATATGGCCCAATAAAAGGTATTCACCGACACTCTTTTAGTCCGATAAAGGAGTTTAGTTAGCGTTAAGTTCGTCAATCTGTTGCTGGAGTGCTGCTTGTGCAGCTTCGAGTTCTGCCCTTTTAGCTTCGAGTTCTGCCTGCCTTTCTGCTTCCGCTTTCCTTTTGTTATCTCTTTCAATTTCTGCTGCAGGGCGAACCAATAAATAGTTAAATAGTTTAACAACCTTGTCAACATTTTTTGCTTTGGTGACTAAATTGGTTGCATGTTCCGCTTCTCTTTTGGTGACTGATCCCATTAAATATACTGTTCTTCGTTGAGTCATGACGCGAACATGTTTTGGATGAAAGACTTCTTGGTTAAGAAATAATGTTTCAATCTGTACAGTAATGATTCCATCTTTAGCTCTTGACAAGTAACTACTGTTTGGCATAATCTCAACCTCATTAATGAGTTGTTTCATTTTTGGTGCATTTCTCTTGATTTGTTTTTCAAGATATTCTCTTGCTTCAGTGCTTGGTGCTTCACCAGCCATTAATACAGCTTTGTTATAGACCATGAAGTTAATATGCATATCTTCAAGTATTGTATCTTTTCTGACAATGTTACTAAGGTTCATATCAAGCGTTTTGTCATCAATAATTTCACCTGCACTTCGACGATCATTTGACATCGTAGCAACCGTAGTTACAGCGGCTGCACCTTGAACTATAGTTGAACACGAAGACAAGATAAACGATGAAACTAATAAGGCGCATAACAGTATTACTTTTTTCACTATTACTCCTTGCACCCAAACAGGCGCAGTTTCAAATTAACTTAAATAATATTTTAAATCAGATTTAATACTATTAACATCAAAGCAACACATAAATTTTGATAATTAATCATTTAATCAAGCATAATGATGTCTGTTTTCACATTATTTAGTGTTAGTTTTAGCTTTAAGTTAAATATATGACGGGTACACTCTTCATTGTTGCTACTCCAATTGGTAATTTAGATGACATTACATTTAGGGCTGTTCAAGTCTTAAAAAGTGTTGACATTGTCTTGGCAGAGAATACTCGACACAGCAAAAAACTTTTGTTACATTTAGATATTTTGAAAACCATTCGTGCTTTTCATGAGCACAATGAACGAGAAAAAACCAAAGCCATCATTGGTGAAATACGTTCTGGTAAATCTATTGCTCTAATAAGTGATGCAGGTACGCCACTTATTAGTGATCCTGGGTATTTTTTAGTGGCTCAAGCAAAAAAAGAAGGGTTAAAGGTTGTTCCCATTCCGGGTCCAACTGCACTAATTACTGCTCTATCTGCCTCAGGATTGGCAAGTGACAGCTTCACTTTTTTAGGTTTCTTACCAAGTAAGCAAACTGCAAGAGTAAAACTATTAAAAAGTCTTGTTGGTCGAACTGAGACGAGTATTTTTTATGAATCTCCTAAGCGTATATTGGCGACCTTAACTGACATGCATTCAATATATGGGGATAGTCGAGAAGTCTGCCTTGCTAAGGAGTTGACTAAGGTATTCGAGACAATCCAAACAGGCTCAATCCCAAATCTAATTGACTACCTTACTATTGATCAGAACCACCAGAAAGGGGAATTTGTGATATTGATTTCTGCAACTGATAAAATAGATATAGCAGAGGCTGAAACTCAATTGAACTCTCTGTTACCCATTCTTTGCGCTGAATTGGGTGCATCAAAAGCGGCCAAGTTAGCATCTAAAATTACCGGCATAGATAAAAAACAATGCTACAAGAGGGCCTTAGATTTATGAGCAGCTTTTATAAACACCACATTTTTTTCTGTAACAATATTCGCACAAATGGTAAGCAATGCTGTTCACAAAATGGCGCCAAAGAGCTCTACCGTTATGCCAAAGATCGTTGTCGCGAGAATTCGATGCTGGGTGAAGGTCGTTTTGGTGTTAGCGAATCTCGCTGTTTAGGCCGCTGTGAGCACGGACCCGTGGCTGTGGTTTATCCTGATGATGTTTGGTATCAATATATTGACGAAGAAGATATTGATGAAATTATTGAATCACACTTAGAAGGTGGAAAAGTAGTCGAGCGTCTTATAATCAAATAACTTATACATAAAGTAGGCTTTTAGTTCTGTAAAGAAACTTATAAAAGATTCATGCTTTCTAGTATGTATGGATATAAATTATTAGCCATCACCTGTATTCCAAAAGCATTTGGATGTTTATAATCATTCTGTAAGTATTTTTTTTCCAAGGCTATGCCTTCAAGCAAAAAAGGCATAAAAGTCAAGTCATGTTCTTCAGCAATTTCTCTATACATTTGATCAAACCTTTGTTGATAAATCCCCCCCATGCTTTTCGGCGAGCGCATCCCAGCAAGTACAACTTTTGAACCACTTTCATTGATTTTTGAAATCATAGTATTGAGATTTTCCTTGATATATTTAGGATCTATACCACGCAACATATCGTTCGCACCTAGACACAATATAACTATATTTGGGCTTTCTCCAAGAGACCAGTCTAATCTAGCTAGACCATTACTTGTGGTGTTGCCAGATACACTTGCGTTAATTATTAGAACTGCAGTCTCTTTAAGGCTGAATTTTGCAGCCAATGCTGAAGATAAATTTTCGTTTTGATTTAAGCCATAACCAGCCATGAGACTGTCGCCATAGAGCATAATTGTAATTTGTTTTGCAGCGAGAGTATTGAGTGATATTATGAATAATAAAAATAAACAAAATAACGACTGAAACCCTTTATTTTTTGAGATAATCATCGGCTGTTTATTATATGGTATTTGAAGAAATGAGTGCAGCTATAGAATTTAGTAATGTTTCCTTAGAATACGGTTTAGGTAATGAACTGATAAAGGTATTAAAGTGTATTAGTTTTTCGGTGAATTCCGATGAAACTGTATCAATAGTCGGTCCGAGTGGTTCCGGAAAAACATCAATTATAATGCTCGCTGCGGGATTAGAAAAATCCACAGAAGGCTCTATAAAAGTCCATAACCAAGAGATTACCAATCTTAAAGAAAATGATCTGTCCCAGATAAGGCGGCAAAATATTGGAATTGTATTCCAGTCATTTTATTTAATTCCAAATCTAACGGCCATCGAGAATGTTTTACTTTCATTGGAAGCAAATCAAAAATATAATTTAGATAACGAAGCCAAAGAACTATTGGGAGAGTTTGGTCTCTCTCATCGAATTAACCATTTGCCAAGCGAACTTTCTGGAGGCGAGCAACAAAGAGTTGCTATTGCTCGCGCCTTGATTAATAAACCTAAAATCATCTTAGCGGATGAACCAACTGGCAACCTAGATGGTGAAAACTCTCAAATTATGATGAAGCTACTTTTAGACTACACGAAAAAAAGTAAAACCTCACTTGTTCTGGTTACACATGACACTTCATTGGCACAACGCTGTGACCGCATTATTGAGTTAAATGATGGGAACATTGCTTAATTATCAACAACTTTCTTTTATCCATCGTTATGCGATGAGGGATATAAGTCGGAGTTACAAAAAACTCTGGGTAATCAGCACGACACTATTTATTAGTCTGCTGCTTCTGTCATTAACATTCTCAATCAAACAATCTATGAATGAGGAAATCCAGGCTAATTCAAAAGAATTACTAGGCGGTGATATTCAAATAAATAGTGGCATTGAGCCCTTATCTACTAACACTCTTGAGAAGTTAGCTCAACTAGGCCAAATTAGCGAGATGATTGAACTTGGGACAATGCTAACTAAACAAGGGGAGACTCCAATTTTTACTCAATTGAGAGTAGTGGACAGCCAATATCCTTTATATGGGGTTATGAAAACTACACCAAAAGATGCCGCTCAAAAATTATTTTTAAGTGAAGCAAAACCTATAGTTTTAATTAATGAAAATATTCAAAACCAACTGCAACTTAATGTTGGTGATGGTGTCACAATTATGGGGCAGAATTTTGCAGTTGGAGGGGTAATCTCTTCAGTCCCAGATATAGCTCAGAGTGCTGTTTTTGGTGAATTTGCGATTATTAATAAAGCTCAATTTGACAAATTTAATCTCAAGACTGGTGGTAGTTTCTTGCATCACCACTATCGTCTGAAAATAAGTCCAGATAAAACTACTGAAGGAATAATTAATCAGATAGAGATAATCTTCGCCGATGATAAGAGTGTTGAAACTAGGCTCCCCAAAGACAGTGTTCAAAGTCTTAGCAGCGCAATAGACAATTTTTCAAACTTCTTAAATTTGGTTGCTGTTAGTGCAATGATTATTGCGGGGATTGGAATTAGTAATACTTTATTGTCCTTTGTTAATCAAAGAAATGTTAGCATAGCAGTAAAAAAGTCACTTGGATTCTCTTCAAAAGTAATCCAACTTATATATTTTTACGAGATTATTCTTATACTAATTGTGACCTCAATTTTGGCTTACTTTATTGGCGTATTGAGCCCAATATTAGCAAACAGTTTAATTCCTCAAGCTTACGGTATTGAACTGCAACCAACCTTCAGTCTTTTGAGTTATTTAAACATTGCTTTTATTGGCTTGTTGGTGGTTTTAATTTTTTCAATACCATCGCTCTACTCAATCAACTCAATTAAAGCAGTCGCTCTTTTTCGCAATACGTTTCAACCAGTAAGCCTTCATTTTTCAACCAAGAATATTTTTTATTTAGTTATATTGATAGCAGTTTTGGTTTGTTATTTTGTTTTACAAACACAGCAACAGTTTTTCACCTTAGTGTATTTCTTTGCATTTTTCGCAACTATATTTATTTTTTATGGAGTATCAAGATTATTGATATTCTTTTTGAAGCGAGCTTCTAGTTTATCTAATAATAGTTATAAGATTGCTTATAGAAATATTGTGGCTAAAAAATCACTCGCTCCTATTATGACAATTTCTCTAGGTATAGGACTGACCTTGCTTTTAACCATTAGTTTTGTAGCAAATAATTTAAAAACAGAAATCTCACAAAGTATTCCTTCTATTGCCCCTGACATGTTTTTTGTCAGTGTTAATAAAGATGACAAAGATAACTTGGAGGCCTATATTAGGAAATTAGATCCTGATGTTGAGCTTGAATTCATGCCAATGGCAGGTGCCACATTTGTTTCAATTAATGGTATTCCAATAGAGACTATCGTTTCCCCAGATAACCGATCATCTTGGATTGTTCAGGGCGACAGGAGAATATCTTGGCTAGAAAAACCTCCAAAAGATAACTCAATAGTCAAAGGAGAATGGTGGGATTCAGGAGCTTCCGATGAAATGTTTATCTCGATGGATAGCAGAGCAGCGTTTGATCTGGGAATGGAGATTGGTGACAAGATTACACTCAATATCCTAGGCAGAGATGTTATTGGTGTTGTCAAGAATTTTAGAAAAGTTGATTATCGTGATATTTCTATTAACTTTGCAATTATTATTAATAAAGCTTTTGCTGATAAGCTTCCATTTGAATATGTAGGGACGCTTAAGTCTAATTTGTCAACTGATCAAATTCAAACCAAAGTTGTTGAACAATTTCCAAATATTTCAGTTATAAAGATTGATAGAATTCTATCTAAAGTAAGCGAAGTTTTGAATAAAATTTTTATTGCGGTAACTGGAATATCTTTGGTAGTAATTGTCATAGGCTTAATTGTGATTGTTAGCGCAGTATTAGTTCAAACCACTTTTCGCAAATACAATAATCTAATTTATAAAATACTCGGAGTTGATTTTCCGACCATAATAAAAGCAATGACTATAGAGTTTGCTATTATTTATTCAACTTTAATCTTCTTTGCTATAACGGTAGCTGTTTTAGGTTCATATTTTGTCGTTGAAAATACATTAGGCTTGGATTGGACTTTTGATTCTATATTAACACTATGGATAGTATTAGCAACAGCTATAGTTGCTTTTGTACTAATTGTTATAGCCAATAAGAATATTTTTAGCCCTAAGGTTTATCCTCTTATTAGGAATGAGTAATTTTCTAATAAGCTGACTCTCAAATTATTTATAGGAGGGAGGAGAGTTTTTGGTAAAGATTAGCTACTTTTTCTTCTAAATCAGCGATCTTTGAATTGTTTCCAATAATATCAGTGGGCAGGTGATCATTCAGTTGAAGGCGCTGTCCTCGGCTAGCTTGTGCGAGCAACATGGCTTCAGCTTTTGATTGATCAATGTGTTCTCTATTCATGAGTCGCCTGATTTGATTATCAACCTCACAATCAACTACAATCGCTCTGTCAAAAGGCTGCCAAAGGTTTTTTTCGACTAGAAGTGGAACGACTACGATAACGATGCCTTTTGTACATGCATCCATAGCGGCTTTCATTTTTTGTAAAATTTTTGGATGTAGGACTTGCTCAATGAGTGCTCTGTTGCGTCCTTTTTTGAACAGCTCATCTCTCAAATATTTGCGGTTAAGCGTTCCATCATTTGACAAAATAGAATTGCCAAAATTTTCTATTAATTCATTAAGACCTTTAGTACCTGGTTCGACAACTTCTCTTGCAATAACATCTAAATCAATTATTAAACAACCGTAACCTTCCAATAGGGCGCTGACTTGACTTTTCCCTGAAGCAACACCTCCTGTAAGAGCAACTTTAAGACTTGTTTTTGTCATTCAAAGTATAAGTGTAATAAAAACATCACTAAATTTTATATTGAAAACCTATCCGATGAAATGTGAATGAGATAAATCAAGGCCCTATTTGGTAGTTTTGCTTGACTTTTCATTAAAATATTTCGATAATAGTCGCTCTTTTGGTTATGTAGCTCAGCTGGTTAGAGCACAGCATTCATAATGCTGGGGTCGGTGGTTCAAGTCCACCCATAACCACCATA
>Ga0209554_1000840_pt1 | contig 25166 bp, 21 predicted proteins | sample MarorgKNORR_S2LV_5_FD_188221 | JGI IMG/M metagenome (GOLD analysis project Ga0209554, IMG submission 188221) | Marine microbial communities from the Southern Atlantic Ocean, analyzing organic carbon cycling - Bottom_A/KNORR_S2/LV (SPAdes) (version 2) | ecosystem: Environmental > Aquatic > Marine... | reverse complement strand
TTAACTCCGCACCGCCATATAAACCGTGTAATGCGCCCCACCCTTCTTACCCTTCCCGCGCGCCTGCAACGCGACTTCTTCCACCTGGAACCCGGCGCGGCGGAGGCGTTTGGCGAAGGCGGGTTCGGGGCCGGAGGACCAGATGGCTAGGACGCCTTTCGGTCTGAGGGCGGTGAAGGCGGTGGTCAGGCCGCTGGGGCTGTAGAGCCAGTCGTTTTCCTTTAGGGTGAGGCCTTGGGGGCCGTTGTCCACGTCCAGAAGGATGGCGTTGTAGTCGTTGTTGGCGGTCTTTATCATCTGGGCGACGTCCGCTTCATGGACGGCGACCCGGTGGTCGTCCAAGGGATTCCCAGCCAGGCTGGCCAGAACGCCTCGGTTCCAACGCACCACTTCGGGGACCAGTTCGGCGACGGCCACCTGGGCTTTGTCGCCGAGTTCGTCCAGCGCCGACCTTACGGTGTAACCCATGCCCAGACCGCCGATGAGAACCCGCGCCTGGGGATGGTTGGCGATCTTTTGGCAGGCCAGTTTGCCCAGCGCGTCTTCCGTCCCGTAAACGCGGCTGTTCATGAGTTCATAGTTGCCCGCTTTGATGGAGAACTCGTTGTCGCGTTGATACAAACGGAGCTCTAATCCGTTTCCGGGGGTTTGGGCGGTGTCCAGAAGCTTCCAAGGAATCATCGGTAGTTTTCACGCTCTAGCTTGGTGAGGATGAGGCCTTTTCCCAGCCCCTGACGACTATCTTGCCGCCCGAAGGACGGAGTGGCCCGGAGGTTGTTCCCCCTAGGCAAGCAAGTCATATCGCCGTTTACAATTTTACACTGGATGGGGGTGCGACGCACCGGATGCACGGTATAGCCTACCGTGTCTGCCGAAATTCCAGCGTTATTAACGACCAGGACTTGACCACGCCTAGCCCAGGCCATATGATGCGGCGGAACAGTCGGAAGAGGCTATTTGACGCCCGGTTAACTTTTCGACGCCAAACTATCCTATAGAGGTACGCAAATATGAAAGTCATCGAAGCCGTTGCCCGGATCTTGAAAACTGAAGGTGTGGAATGGGTCTCCTGTTTCCCCAATAACCAACTGATTGAAGCCGTTGCCAAGGAAGGCATCCGCACCGTCATGTTCCGGCAGGAGCGCGGCGGGCTGATGGCCGCCGACGGTTATAGCCGTTTGAACGACCGGGAGAAGTTCGGCGTAACCATTACTCAGGGCGGCCCCGGCTCGGAGAACACCATGGGCGGCATCGCTCAGGCCTTCAGCGACAATATTCCCGTTCTATACCTACCCGGCGGGCCCACGCTGGCCCAATACGCCGTACGGCCTAACTTCTCACCGGCGCGCACCTACGAGTCCGTGTGCAAAACCGTCGAGGTCATCACCCATCCGTCTCAGACCTCCGGCGCCATGCGCCGGGCCTTCCATAACCTGCGCAATGGACGCGGCGGTCCGGTTCTCGTAGAGATTCCTGCCGACGTCGGCGAACAGGAACTCTCGGAAGAGTCGCTGAACTATACGCCCCCCAAGAGGTATCGCCAATCTCCGGCCGCCGAGGACGTTAAGGATGCCGTCAGGCTTCTGCTGAACGCCCACAAGCCGGTTATCTGGTCGGGGATGGGCGTCCTGTCCGCCGGAGCAACCGCGGAGTTGCAGGAGTTCGCCGAGCTCATCGAGATTCCCGTGTACACCACCATGCCCGGCAAGTCGTCCTTCGATGAACGGCATCCCCTGGCCCTGGGGTCGGGCAGCAGTTCCACCAGCCTCCAGGCCCGCCGGTGGTTGCAAGAGTCGGACGTGCTGTTCGCCGTTGGCTCAAGCATGACCCGGACCGGTTACGGCCAGCCCATTCCCGACGGCAAGGTCATCATCCACAACGTGGAGAGTATCGAAGACATCAACAAAGACTTTTCCGTCGATGTGGGCCTCCCCGGCGACGCCAAGCTGACTCTCCAAGCAATGATTGAAGAGGTCAAGGCCCAGGCCGGCGAGAACGGCCGCAAGGGCAAGACCGAGGTGGCTGCCGAGATCAAGGGAATCAGGGACGGGTGGCTCGCTGAATGGACCGCGCTGTTAAATTCGGACGATGTTCCGATCAACACCTACCGGGTGATCGGCGAGATCGAGCGTAACCTGGACAAGGAGAACAGCATCGTCACCCACGACGCCGGCGCGCCCCGCGACACCATGATGCCTTTCTACCCCGGCACCACGCCCCATAGCTACATCGGCTGGGGCAAGACCACCCACTTGGGCTACGGCATACCCCTGATGATCGGCGCCAAGCTGGCCAGGCCGGATAAGTTCTGCCTCAATTTCATGGGAGACGGCGCATTCGGGATGTCCGGACTGGACCTCGAGACCTCGGTCAGGGCCGGAGCGCCCATCACCACCGTGGTGTTGAACAACGGCGGCATGGCGACCTACCCCGGCGGCTACCCGACGGCCAAGGAGCTGTACGGCACCACCCACATGGTTGGCGACTACGCCAAGATCGCCGAGGGCATGGGTGCGGTGGGTATCGTCGTGACCCAGCCGTCTGAGATCGGCCCGGCACTGAAACGGGCGCAGCAACTGAACGCCGAAGGCAAGACTGTCCTCCTGGACATCCACTCGAACTTGGAGGCTCGCCGGTCGAACTTCACTTAAAAAAGTCCCCTCTTTCGTAAAGAGGTGATTTAGGGGGAATTTTCCCGTGAGAACTCAACCCCCCCTGTAGTCCCCCCTTCGTAAGGGGGGACGAGGTAACGGTTCTGATAGTAAAAGGGGCACCCCGATGAGATCGGGGTGCCCCTTCGTTCGTTTCCAGATCGCTTCGTTTATCTAGGCATTTACCAAGCTGGCGTAGTGGTTCCCTTTGGATATGGGAGCCAGGCCGGTCATGATTTCCTCCCAGTGATCTCCTCCGTCATCGCTGCACCACACCTCGCCGGTGGCGGTGGCGGCAAAGACCGAGAACGTATCTCCGCCCCAGTCCTCCAGGCACATGGCCTCCACGGAACCCTTCATCCGGTCCGGAAGACCGTTGCCCAACGTCTCCCAGGTCTTCCCGGCGTCGTTGCTCCGGGAGATACGGGTGCCGGCGAAGTGAGACTCCCGCCAGGAGCCCGGCCCATGATGAGCGGCCGCCACCAAGACGACTTCGGGATTACGGGGGTGCAGCAGCAGGAAGTCGGGATACCCGCCTAGATCGTGGGCGGTGGTGGTCAGGTGCTCCCAAGTTTCGCATCCATCCGAGGTGACGTAGATGCCGTCCCCGCCGGTGATGTATATCCTGTTAGGGTCGGCCGGGTTGATGACCGTCCGGTGGACATCGGTGTCCATGCCGTGGATCCTCGTGAACGTTTGCCCGCCATCGGTACTCTTTTGCAGACCGCCGACTTCGATGCCGATAAACATCGTGTTGGTGTCTTCCGGATGGAAGTTGATATGTTTGGTGTGAGCGACGTGGGGCGGGCCGGGGAAGGTCCAGTCCGACGTGTCCACCGACCTCAGCGCCGTTAGCTCGGTCCAATGGCGGCCCAAGTCGTCGCTGTAAAACAGGTGGGCCGGCTGGGTCCCGGCGAATATTCGAGTTTTCCCGTTTACCTTGGCTGCGGCCAGACTATAGATGTCATGCTGGGTGATGCCATCGTCCCGGCGCTCCCATGTCTCCCCATTGTCTTCACTGATGTAGATCGTGTCCTCGGTGACTCCGGCGATTATCGCGCCGCTGTCCGGTTCAATGATAACGGCGTGTATGTGTTTGTCGGACAATGCCCGGCGGGCAATGCTCCAGCCAGAACCGCCGACGTTCCGCTTCAGGAATACGATTCCTTCCTTAGTCCCGACCAACACCTCTTCCGAGCGAGTAGCCGTGGAAAATACAGTGTCTCCGCCATGAGATAGGGTTAAAGCCATGATATCCTCCCATTCATCGACGATTCGTTGTCCGTTACACTCGGTTAGCTGAAAATCAGCATAGTGGGACAGCCGTTTGGAGTCAATCCCCTTGCGTCCACCGGGTTAAATGTGGACAAATCCCGCAGCCTAGCGTTACTATCCCTCTACCCTGGGCGACCGATTCGCTAGCGGTGGAATTTCCCCGAGGTGACATTGCCATGGGCTTTTCCGGGCCAAGTCAGGACCAAAAGGAACCAATCGGGCAACAGCCGCTGACCGGTGTCCGCGTATTGGACTTGTCCGGCCCGATGGGCGTTTATTGCGGCAAGCTGATGGCCGACATGGGCGCCGACGTCATCAAGGTCGAGCCGCCTGGCGGAGACCCTATGCGCGAAATGGGGCCATTTATTCCGGATGGGGTTAACGGGGTTAACTCTGAAAAAAGCCTGAACTGGCTTCACTTCAACACCAACAAGCGCAGCATCACGTTGGACATCGCGGTTCCACAAGGGGCCGAGCTGTTGTCAAAGATCTCCCGCCAAGCCGGCGTTGTGTTGGAAACCTTCTCGCCAGGCTACCTGGACAACTTGGGATTGGGCTACAGCCACTTGTTACAAGGCAACCCGGGCCTGATCTACGCCTCGCTGACACCCTTTGGCCAAACCGGTCCTTACAGGGATTTCAAAGCCACCGACCTGACCGGTTTCGCCATGGGCGGATACATGTACGTTACCGGACGGCCCGAAACACCGCCCACTCGCCTCTGGGGATCTCAGGCATACCACACAACGTCCAATCGCGCCTTCATAGCGATATTGCTGGCCCTATATCACCGCATGGCCACTGGTGAGGGTCAATACATCGACGTGTCGATGCAGGAGGCGGTGGCTGCCACGACCGAGCATGTCAACACAGCCTACAATTACACGGGGGAACCGGCGGTGCGCTGCGGGTTCCGCCATGGAGGCCAGTTCGTGGCTACTTGGCGGTGCAAAGACGGGTTCGTAAGTATCACCACCAACACCCAGCAGGCCTGGGACGACCTCAGAGACTGGATGGCCCGAGACGGAATGGCCGGCGATCTGTCATCGGAAAAGTTCAACGACCGGTTCATACTTCGAGGAGAGTTGTCTGAGCACATCGAGGGACTGATTCAGGCTTGGGCCTTGACCCACACTCGACAGGAGATAACCGAGTGGGGCCAAAGCCGCCACCATCCCTGGGGTCCGGCGGTTCGTGCCGACGAGATTCTTGAAAACGAACAGCTTTGGGATAGGGGATATTTCATCGAGAGTGAAGCCCTCCATCCGGGGGAGAAGATTGTCTATCCCGGCGCGCCTTACAAGCTGACCCAATCCCCATGGCAGCTACGTCATCCGGCGCCCCAGGTTGGCCAGCACAACCGGGAGATATACTGCGGCGATCTGGGCTTACCAGTGGACGAATTGGACGCCCTGGCCTCTCAAGGAGTTATCTAGGCTGTGAGCGCCGTCGAAAAACCGTCGAACTCAGGCTTTGCGCTTCAGGGTATCCGGGTGTTGGACTTCACCTGGATACACGCGGGTCCCTCAGCCACGCGTATCCTAGCCGATCAAGGCGCCGAGGTTATCAAAGTAGAGTCCAATAACGCCCTGGCTGTCGTCGGTGGGCCCAGTTCGGCCACTGCCCGGGGGCTGGGACAACGCCATAACTGGAATGCGGGCAAGCGGTCCATCTCTCTAGACATGAAAACTCCCCAGGGCGTTGCAATCGCCAAGCGGTTGGCAGCCGTTTCCGATGTCGTGGCGGAAAACTTCAGCGGCCGGGTGATGACGAGCTGGGGTATGGATTACGAGAGCCTCCGCCAGGTAAAACCTGATCTGGTGATGCTCAGCATGTCGGGCTTTGGGCGCACCGGACCCTGGAAGGGCCGGGTTAGCTACGGACAAACTCTTCAGGCTTGGTCGGGATTCACCGAACTAACCGGATTCCCCAACACCGACCCCTGCGGCCCGGCCAGCGCTTACAGCGACGCCGTTGGCGGGATGGCCGGAGCCCAAGCAGTTCTATTGGCATTGATACACCGGGCGCATACCGGACAAGGTCAGTGGATAGACCTTTCCCAATTCGAGGCACTGTCGTCCCTGTTGGATACTTTGGTTCTGGACCTGAGCGCCAACGGTGCGGATTCCCATAACCAGAGAACCGGCAATCGCCCGCCTCATGCCTCCGGCGCTCCCCACGGGGCCTACCGGTGCCAGGGCGACGACCGCTGGGTAGCCATATCGGTTCCTAGCGAAAACGAGTGGGAGTCCTTGATTGGCGCCATGGGACATCCGCCTTGGGCTCAAGATGAACCGTTCGCCACCGCCTCCGGGCGCTCCCATCACTCAGAGGAGTTGGACGCGCTGCTGGAGACCTGGACCCTGCAGCATTCCGCTGAGGCGGTGATGCACCTGCTCCAAGACGCCGGTGTACCGGCCGGCGTGGTTCAGACCGGAGCCGACCTGGCGGAAAACGACCCGCACCTGAAGGAAAGAGGATTCTTCCGCCAAGTTTTGGACGGCCAGGGCGTCAGCCGCACCATCGAAGGTGCAGCTTACATATTGTCGAGAACTCCGGGAGGCCCCAGCCGCGGCGCCCCGGAGTTCGGAGCCGACCAAACGTATGTGCTGCGGGAGATTCTGGGAATGTCCGATGAAGAACTGGCCGACTGCGCCATCGCCGGTGTTTTCGAGTGATAAGCGCCCAGTGCTAATCCAGCGCGGAGGCTGCGCGGTGCACCAAAATCATCTGATAGCGAAATAGTCTGGCAAATAGCAACGGGGCGAAGATTAATCTTCGCCCCGTTAAAATTGTATCCGGTTGAATTTGACGCCCTTAAGCGTAAGCGCCTGCGTTAAACCTGGGCCGGCACCTTGCGCACTCCGGCAACCGCGTGAACTTGTTCCATCAAAGCGCTGAAGTTTGCGAAGGTCAAGGATTGAGGGCCGTCGCACTTGGCGATGTCCGGATTGGGGTGCACCTCGATCAGCAGTCCGTGGGCGCCTGCCGCAACGGCAGCCAGTGCAACCGGGGTAACCAAGTACCATTTCCCAGTGCTATGGCTAGGGTCGGCGATGATCGGCAGGTGACTTAACCTTTGGATCACCGGAATGGCGGCCACGTCCATCGTGAACCTGGTGAATTGCTCGAAGCTGCGTACTCCCCTTTCGCAGAGCATGACCTGGTCATTTCCGCCGGCCATGACGTACTCCGCCGCCAGCAACCACTCTTCGTAAGATGCCGCCAGGCCCCGCTTGACCATTACCGGTTTCTTTAGCTCACCGACCGCGTCCAGAAGATTGTAGTTTTGCATGTTCCGTGCGCCGATCTGGAGGATGTCGGCGTATTTAGCGACCGTATCTACATCTTCGACCGCCATTACTTCGGTGATGATGGGCAAGCCCGTCTCCTGTTTGGCCGTCTTCAAGAGTTCCAAGCCTTCGATACCCATTCCTCGGAAGCTGTATGGGGAAGAGCGCGGCTTGAAGGCCCCACCTCGAAGGATCTGCGCACCCGCGGCCTTGACTGCTTTAGCTGTGGACACCATTTGCTCCTCGTCTTCCACGGAGCAAGGCCCGGCCATGATGACGGGTTCCGGCCCGCCGATGACTACGCCGTTCACGACAACCCTGGAGTTGTCCGGATGGAACTCCCGGCTGGCCAGCTTGTAGGGTTTAGAAATAGGAACCACCTCAAGCACTCCAGGCAGAAGCTCAATCGCGTCTTTCAGGTCGGGAGGAATAGATCCCAATACGCCCACCACTATTCGCTCCACGCCGTCGAATACCTGGGGCCTAAGGCCGGGATGACTTTCGATCCGATTCTTAACCCCTTCTAACTCTGCCGGCGAAGATTCCTTTGCCATTATTACTATCATGTCTACATTCAACCTCTATTATCGAATCGTACCAGATGGTCCCGCCGGTCCCTCTTGGGCATGAGAACAGAATTTAACGAGTTTAGAAATATGTCATGCAATTATTACGGCCGGGGGGCCGTAATAATTGACGACTGCCAACCGGAACCGGCGGATCAACATCAGATAGACTCCACACCTTGGAGGCGCAATGCGTCGGTACCCCTAAGATACAGGTTTACCAACTCCTGGGGCTCTTTGTCGGTATTCAGAAGTATCAGAATCCGAATGCACTTGGTCAAGCTCCCTGGGACTGCTATCTCCGTTCCTCCCATCAAAGCTGTGTCGTTCCACCCAGCTTGGCGGGCCGCCGCCGCTGGGAACACCGCGTTCAGATCTGGGGTCATTGTAAAGTATACTGCGGCGACTTCCCTTTCAATGATGCCGTTGGCTTCAATCAATCCGTCCAGCAACTCTCGCGTCGCTGAATAGATGCCCTCCGCCGTATTTTCCCCGGCGATCGTCGCACCCCGAATGCCCCGGCACATGGTCATGTGAACTTTTCGCTCTTAGAGTCTACTTCCCGGCCGGCTAGCCGGGCCACCAACTCGCTGGCTCGGTCAACCAGTTCTTCGCGGGGCGATTCTAGCATTACCCGAACCAGCGCGCTACCCACCACTGCCGCTTCCGCGTCCCGGCACACCGTCTCAACGTGCTCTCGCCGGGAGATGCCGAACCCAACGGCCAGTGGCAACGACGTATGTGGACGCACCCGTTCCAGGAGTTCGATCCCACGGACGGAAACCTCATCCCTGGTCCCGGTGACACCGGTCAGGCTGATGCAGTAGATGAACCCGCCGGCGTCGACACAGGACTCCCGGATGGACTCATCGGTGCTGGTGGGAGCCAGCAGCGGTATCATGTGGATGCCATGAGCCGCGCACTGTGCCGCCAGTGGGGCCGCCTCTGAGTGGGGAAGATCCACCGCGATCAGCCCATCCACTCCAGACTCTTCGGCTCTCTCCGCAAACTTCTGCAGGCCAAAACTATAGATCGGGTTGTAGTAGCCCATCAGCACCAGAGGGGTGTCCGGGACCTGTTCCCGAAGCTCTTCGACCATGTCCATGCAGTCTGCCAGGGTGATTTCTTGTTGCAGAGCCAGAAAGCTGGACTGCTGGATAACCGGCCCTTCAGCTAAAGGGTCGCTGAAGGGAACCCCAAGCTCGATTGCATCGGCCCCGGCAGCCACCAGCGCCGGTACTAGTTCCAAAGTCGCCTGCTTATCCGGAAACCCGGCGGTCAGGAAAACTATCAGCCCGGTTCGTCCCTGCCGTTTGATGGCGGCAAATGATTCTTTTATTCGGTCTTTGCCCATTTCAGGTCTTTTTTAGTTTATCCATGATGGATGTAAATCGTAGCCAAACACTCGGTTTTCGGTCAGCATTTCGACCAATTTATATCACATCCGTCCGGTTGTCTAGCCCCCGATGATGACCGCGGACACAGCCAGGGCATTCTGCCCCGCATGGGCGGCGATAGCAGGCCAAAGCGAACCTGTGCGATGGTACAGCCAAGCCAACAGTACACCGGTGATGAATATCGGGACCAACACTCCCAGGGCCAGATGAAATGCGCTGAACACCAACGCGCTGACAATGATGGCCCGTGGTACGCCCAACCGTGGCGCCAAGCCGGCGAAAACGAAGCCCCGGAAGAATATCTCCTCGGTTATCGGGGTCCACAGGGCCAACGCCTCGTACGTAGCTAGGGAGGCCACACCGGGGAAAACGATGCCGTCGGGAATGTCCGGAGGAGCCAATATTTGCCACCCCAGATAGTCAACCAAAGTGGCGTAAAGAAAAGTTGCCAACAGGCTGGCGCCCAACGCCGCCACCGCCAAAAGCCCGGATAGGCGGACGGAAGCGGTGGGCGGTCGAAGACCTAGTGACGAGATGGATAGGCGGCGCGGACGAAGGCCCAAGCGCCACACGATAATGAGAATCGCCAGCCCCATAAGATGGCTGCTTTCCCATGCTCCGATGGCCTGTTCGAACCGTCCCGCAAACTTCCCCGAGAGGATCGCGATACCCGTCACCGGGAACACGCAGAACAGGATCAGCAGGATACCGACGGCAACTTCCCGTCCCCGCCAAGTGACCGTTCCCGGCTCGGCCTCAATCTGCTCGACGACGTCCGTCTCCGGTCCAGCCAAGAGCTTTCCACAGCTAGAGCAGAAAGTGTCGCCATCCCTTCCCACAAAGCCGCAGACATTGCAATTCAACAGCGATTCTCCGATTTCATATCGATAGTGGAAGTCAGCAGAGATGCCGCGCGACCTCTCACCTGATTGAGTATATCAATACAGGCCTATCGATTGACCGTCTAGAGCTTATGTTAATCGAATTCCTTACACCGGCGCTTACGATGGTTCGGCCCAGCGCTGCGACCATTGATGCGCACTGGGCAGATCGCCCGCTGCGCCAATCACGATTGCCAGATGGCCCGCCAGAGAGGATAATATCCACCAATCCAAGGCATGGAGAACCTACAAATGGCAACGGAACCAACCTTTAACCGGCAGGCGTTTCTACATCTGGCCCAAGAAGCCGGCTTGGACGTTCAAAGCCCCCACATGGACGAGCTCTTCAACTACACCCAGGTCGTTCTGAATAGCTTAAAGTCCCTCCACGATTACAGTGTGGACGGATTTGAACCGGACATGGCCTTCTCGCCACCCCGGGATTAGCCGGGCGAGATGGCCCCAACTAGGACCGATCGAGTGTACACCTGATGACGCTCTGGCCGACTACTTCGGTTTAGCCGTGCCGCTATCATATCGGCACAAAATTCGATAGAGATTCCCCATCCTTGCCTGATAAGAGCCACCTTTATCACTCATAGTTAAGGACTGAAACGATGGACGCCTTAGATATCTGTTATGCCAGCGCCGGGGAGCTCGCCCCCCTGATCAAGAACAAGGAATTGTCTCCAGTTGAGATAATCGACGCTCATTTGGCCCGCATCGAGGCGACCGAACCGGTCCTGAACTCATTCATTACCCTCCTGGCCGACCAATCCCGAGCGGCCGCCCGGCAGGCTGAGTCGGACATTCAGAAGGGCAACTACCGGGGACCTTTACATGGCATTCCTGTCGCGCTGAAAGACCTGTACAACACCGGCGGGGTCCGCACCACTTCCGGTTCACGCGTGTTCGATAATTTTATTCCCGAAGAGGATTGCACCGTCGCGGCCCGGTTCCGGGACGCGGGGGCCATCCTGCTGGGCAAGCTGAACATGCACCAGTTCGCTTACGGCCCCACCGGCGAAAACCCGGACTACGGTCACATGCACAACCCATGGGACCCGGAAAAAGTAACCGGCGGATCCAGCGGCGGCTCCGGCTCAGCCACGGCGGCCGGCCAGTGCACCATCACTACCGGTAGCGACACCGGAGGTTCGATAAGGATACCCGCCGCGCTCTGTGGCATCGTCGGACTGAAACCGACCTACGGATTGGTCAGCCGCTACGGACTTACACCCCTTTCTTGGAGCCTGGACCACCCCGGACCCATGGTCCGCACGGTAGAGGATGCGGCCCTCGCCATGAACGTCATCGCCGGGTATGACCCTAAAGACGTCGCTTCAGCCCAGGTGGACATACCTGATTACACGTCGGCCCTGACCAATGACATCCGGGGCCTGCGCATCGGGATTCCCAAGGAGTACTTCGACGCGCCCCTCGACCCGGAAGTCTCCGTGTCCGTCCGCGACGCCCTCGACCTTCTGGAATCCATGGGCGCCGTGGTCACCGTGGTGGATCTGCCGATGTACAAGGACACTCAGGCCATCTCGACGGCTATTCTCATGGCCGAGGCGTCCGCCTACCACCAGGACTTACTGCGCCGTGACGGCGACAAGCTGTACCCGCCGGTCCGTCTGCGCCTGGAAGCCGGTCTGTTTATCACCGCCGCCGACTATCTCCGGGCCCAGCAAGGACGGACGATATTCAACCGGCAAGCACGCCATCTCCTGGACGACGTGGACTTGCTGGCCGGTCCCACCGAGCCGGTGACGGCGCCCCAACTGCTGGCCGAAAGAGTACAGGTGGGGGAGCAAGAGATGGGGACCGTCGCGGCGTTGACCCAATACAGCCGCCCCTACAACCTAACGGGGTTCCCAGCCATCGCGATCCCCTGCGGATTCTCTGAGTCCGGCATGCCAATAAGCCTACAACTGGCAGGACGTCCCTTCGATGAACTTACGGTCCTGCGCGCGGCCCACGCCTACGAACAAGCCACCGATTGGCACAAGCGCCGCCCTCCGATCTAATACCCCGGGGGTTCTCACCACAGAGAGCACAGAGGACACAGAGATTGGATAAAGATTTCGTCAATACTATTACCAGCGGGATCATCGGCGCCGCTATTGACGTGCATCGCGCACTCGGTCCTGGGTTATTGGAATCCGCCTACCAGGCATGCTTGGCCTTCGAGTTGTCTCAACGGGAAATGAAGGTTGAGCAGCAGAAACCTCTTCCTTTGGTTTATGGTGATGTAATGTTAGATTGCGGATATCGCATAGACCTCTTGGTCGATGACTCAGTCATCGTAGAGATCAAGTCAGTAGACTCACTCGCACCAATTCAAAAAGCGCAGCTACTTTCATATCTGAAGCTCTCTGGTTGTGAGGTGGGTTTATTGATTAACTTCAACGTGAAGTTGTTAAAACAGGGAATAGTGAGATTGGTAAACAATTGAACCAAATATTTAAAATCTCAGTGTCCTCTGTACTCTCTGTGGTAAAGCCCCCATCCACTACAAAGGACACCCCGGATTGCCAAAAATAACCGCTGTAACCTTCGACCTGTGGCAAACGCTGCTGCTGGACAATCGGGAATTGGGCCGGGCTCGGGCCCAGATCCGATTGGAAGGCGCCCAGACTGCCCTGGCGCGTTTCGGAGAGTCTTACGATCTGGAGCACATCCGGGAAGCCTACCGCGCCTGCTATCAGGAGTGCCGCCGCATCCGGGAAAAGTCTCTTGACGTTAGCTTTCGAGAACAAGTGGAAATCTTCATCAATAACATTAACGACGGTCTGGTCAAACGGCTGGATGAGCAAACCATTCGAGAGATCGTCCGGTCCTATGCCGATTCATTTTTCGTTCACCCTCCGGTCCCCCACGCCGATGCCCAAGCGGTGCTTCAGGACGTGAAGGCCATGGGTCTTAGTATCGGACTTATATCGAACACCGGTATGACCCCGGGAGACGCCTTTCGAAAGTACCTAGATCAACAAGGTCTGCTGAGCTACTTCGATGTGCTCACTTTCTCCGACGAAGTCAAGATATCAAAACCGTCCGGCGAGATATTCTTGATGACGCTCGACGCGTTGGGCGCCACGCCGGCCCAGACCGTTCACGTGGGGGATCACGTCAAGAACGACGTCGTAGGAGCAAATCGCTGTGGGTTGAAGACGGTCTGGATAACCGGTTTTTACGAGAACGAAGACCCCGACGATCCGGACACCCAGCCGAACGCCACCGTCGACGGCCTAGGGCAAGTGACCTCGGCGATCTCCAGACTGGACGGCCTAAGGCCGAGTGGGTAGACTGATCAACCTTGACAACACCAGGTCGAAATGTTTCCCTATCCAGGGGCTTTACACGTTCCTTTATCATCCTCAAGTACCACACGTTGTGACCATTGGTCGCTGATTCGGCCATGACTCCGGAGGATAGGGAGCTTAAGGTGGTTGACGGGAAAGGGGAGTCGCCCAGCCAGGATGACAACATGGCAGAGCTCCAAGAGCTTTGCGATAGGGTGCTTTCGCAACGGCCCCTGCTTCTGGCGAGCAACCGCGGACCCGTGGAACACCAGATGACTCCCGCAGGCCGCCCTGAGGGGCGTCGTGGCAGCGGCAGCGTGGTCACCGCTTTCAATTCCCTGATCCAATCCTCCGAGTTTACCTGGGTGGCCAGCGCCATGGGGGAAGGCGACCGGGCCATTGCCAACAACGGCCTGGCGCCTCGTCTGAAATCGCCTCTTCCGGGTCACAAAGTCAACCTTCGCTACGTAGTTACGCCCCGGCGCGTCTACCACAAATTTTACAACGTGTTCTGCAACCCATTGCTGTGGTTCTTGCAGCACTACATGTGGAACCCGCCTTATAACCCCAACGTAGACGCCTCGGTCCATGACGCTTGGGAGACGGGGTACATCCCGGTCAACCAAGCCTTTGCCAAAGTAATAGTTGAAGACGCCCGGCGTAACGGGACACCCCCCATCGTGATCGGACACGACTACCACCTATATCTGATGCCCGAGTTCGTGCGGCAGGAGATTCCCGAAGCGATCATCCAGCACTTCATTCACATTCCATGGCCGACACCCCGGTACTGGCAGATGATTCCCGACTACATCACCCATCGGATCTGCTCCGCCCTTTGCCACACGAACATTCTGGGGTTTCAGACGCCCCAGGACCGCCGCAGTTTCCTGGACACTGTCGAAGAATTCCTCCCCGGCGCTGAGATTGACCACCATAACTTTACGGTGGAATGGAAGGGCAACCGAACGGATGTGAAGGTGTACCCCATATCCATCAACGTGGGCGAAGTACAGCGCATCGCCAACTCTCCCCGCGCCCTGGAATCCGAGGCAAAGTTGTTGCCACTGTGCAACGAGAAAACCATCGTGCGAATCGACCGCGCCGAGCCTAATAAGAATATCGTCCGGGGGTTCAAAGCCTACGAGTTGATGCTGAACCGCCATCCCGAACTGAAGGGCAAGGTAACCTTCCTGGCTTTCCTGGTGCCGTCCCGGACCCACATCCGCCAATATCAGCGGTACATGGACGAGATCCAGCAAGTGGTTCAACAGATAAATCGCTCCCTAGGCGACCAAGACTGGCAGCCCATTCAGACATTTATCGAAAATAACTACACCCAAGCCATCGCCGGAATGAAGCTGTACGACGCCCTGCTGGTCAACACCATCATGGAAGGGATGAACCTGGTAGCCAAGGAAGGTCCGGTGGTTAACGAGAGGAACGGGGTGCTGATCGTGTCCGCTACCAGCGGAGTTCACCATCAATTGGCCGAAGGCGTACTGACTGTTTCGCCCACCGACATCGAAGGGACGATGAAGGCAATGTACCAAGCCATCACCATGACTCCGGAAGAACGGGAACAGCGTGCCTCCTTGCTAGCCGAGTCCGTCCGCCGGGAAGACATTACCAACTGGCTACACCGCCAATTCCAGGACATCGCCGATCTGCTGTAGGCCAGCGTCCGGCAAGGCAACCCGGTACCGGCCGGACTGGATAACTAGCCCATTGCGGGGTAAAGTATTAAAGCAGGGAACGGTTAGACAGGAAACCGTTGGTCCAACGGGACCATCCCACAAGGAGAACTCCTCCCAATGGATGAGTTGTTCAATTCGCAGCTTCCGGATGGCCAACGTCCGGACATCCAGCTCTGTATATTCCCACACCTCAAGGAATTCTTGGTTGTTGATTTGCGGGAGGACCCCAAGCGCGTCCTGCTAATGAACACCGGCGATGTTTTTGTCGACGAGTTTTTCAAAAGCGTCGAGGCCGAATTTTCCGAAGTGCTCCGCGAAGAAACCGCCTTCCCCTTCAGCCACTTCATCAACTTGCCCCTGCGGCTTGAAGAGGTCATGCGGGAAACCGCCATGACTTTCATTCTGGACCGGCTGGACATCCAGTTAGGGGACGAGGAGGAGATACCCAACGTGGTTGTCTTCGTCATCAGCGGCGGCGCACTAACCTCCCGCGCCGACCAGGTCTTGGACGGCCTGCGAGAGTTGTTGAAACCCTATATCGGCGAAGGGGCGTTGGACGATTGGGAAGAGACGATCGCGCGTTTGGTCTCCGAGGAAAAACGGGTGTTGCATCAAGAAACCATGCACGACCTCAGCGACGCTCTTCGCGGGGACTCGCCCGATTACTTCACTCTGTGGGAGAGCCGCAACTAGCGATGAGTGCCACCGCGCTAACCCTTAGCAGCCGCCAGGACATCCCCGACGACGACCTGATAACCATTGCCCAACTGGCGGACCGGTTGGGCTACCACACCTTCTTCACCGGCGAGTCATGGGGGCGCGACGCCTTTACCGTCCTCACGATGATTGCCTGCCACACCCAGTCTTTGCGCGTGGGCACGGGCATCGTACCTGTTTTCAGTCGCAGTCCTGCGCTCATCGCCCAAACCATCGCCTCACTGGACCAGATATCCAAGGGAAGGGCTACCCTGGGGCTAGGCTCCAGCGGACGCCTGCTCATTGAGCAATGGCATGGTCAAAGCTTCGAAAAGCCGGTGGCCCGGACCCGGGAGTACATCGAGATCATCCGCAAAGCCCTGTCCGGCCAGCCGTTGAACCACGAAGGGCAATTCTTCCGTCTGGGCCGCTTCCGCCTGGGCGCGCCTCCCTTACAAGAAAACATCCCCATCTATCTGGCAAGTTTAGGGCCGAGAAACCTAGAACTAACCGGACAGCTTTGCGACGGATGGTTGCCCATCTGGCTCCACCACCAACGTCTGCCCGAACTCAAAGCCGAGATAGGGGAAGCCGCCAACCGGTCGGGGCGGGACATCTCCCAGATCACGGTAGCGCCTCAAATCATCTGCCACGTGGCCGCTGACTCTAACGAGCTGGAAGAAACCAAACAGCAGGTCCGCGCGCACATGGCTTACTACATCGGCGGCATGGGGCAATACTATTACAACTTGTTCTGCCGCTCCGGCTTTCAGGACGAAGCTGGCGCCGTGCGTGAGGCCTGGACGGTCGGAGACCGGCCCAAAGCCACCGCCGCCGTATCCGAGGACATGCTGGAAAACATCACCGTTATCGGGGATGCCGAGTCCTGCCGGGCCAAACTCGACCGGTTCCGGAGCAGCGGCGCGGACATGCCGGTGGTCGCTTTTCCCCACGGCGCGTCAACGGCCGCGATACAGCGCACCCTAGAAGCGCTGGCTCCAACTACATGAAGATCGGCCTCATCTCCGATACCCACTCCGCCGGCTCCGGCAAAGACCTCCCTTCTCAAGTTCTGCAAGCCTTTGAAGGTGTAGACCTGATACTCCACTGCGGCGACTTGGAGTGCCTGGGGGTTCTGGACGTTCTGGAAAGCGTGGCGCCGGTGCTGGCGGTGCGAGGCTACGAAGACCCAATCGAATCCGGCGACCGTCTAGCCCGCACTACCCGGGTGGTTCAAGCTGAAGATATAGCCATCGGAATGATCCACGATATCCAGTGGCCCGGCCCCCACGTCGGGACCGGCGCCAACGGCGACTATCTGCACTTCCCTCCCGGCTCGGCCAGGGACCTTTTGACACGCAAATTTCAGCAACCGGTCGATGTGGTGATCTTCGGAGACACCCACGAAGAACTGATCTGCCTTCGTGACGGAGTGCTCCTGGTGAATCCAGGCAGCCCCACCTATCCAGGCCTCCGCCACCCACCCGGCAGCCTAGGGACTGTCGGGTTGCTGGAGGTCCAGGGCGCGACGGCGTCGGTGAGATTGGTCAAGCTTACCGGCGAAAGGTAGCAGGAAATCTCGGCCCATCTACAGCCTCACGTGGAAAGCTTGACACCGGCAACGGCGTCGGTATATTTGGTCAAGCACGGCTAACCAGACATCCTAAACCAAAGTCCTTTTCGTGCATTTTATACGTTTCGTGGCTACACGGGTTAGGACTCCCACTGTGGAGCATCCCATAGCCCATCATGCTTTGCGGCGGCTGTGTGGGATCGGTGGACAAGCCATCACCCTCGACGTAACATTCCCTCATATTGTCTAACCAGGTCTGCAAATCAACTAACTTCCGGTAGTAGTTGCATGGTAGAATCCCAACCCACTCGCGACATTGGCCATTTGTTTGTTGGCCGCCATCGGGAGATGGCCGAGCTTAGAGCGGCCCTGGATGATGCCCTGGGCGGCCGGGGACGGCTGGTCATGCTGGCTGGCGGACCGGGCATCGGCAAAACCCGCATCGCCCAAGAGTTGGCCATGCCGGCCGAGCAGCGAGGGGCCCAGGTTCTCTGGGGCTGGTGCTACGAGGGGGAGGGGGCGCCGCCCTACTGGCCTTGGGTCCAGCTCATGCGGGCCTACGTCCAACAGGCCTCCGCAGAACAAATTACCGCGGAGATGGGACCCGGCGCCGCCAACATCGCCGAGATCGTAACCGAGATTCGGGGTAAACTACCGGACCTGGGAACGCCTCCGGTCCTGGAGCAGGAGCCGGCCCGTTTCCGTCTCTTCGACTCCATCACCACCTTCCTGAAGAACGCGGCTCAACGTCAACCCCTCATGCTGGTGCTGGATGACCTGCACTGGGCCGATCGGTCGTCTCTGCTACTTCTGGAGTTTCTGGCCCGGGAGATTGGGACCAGCAGATTGTTGCTGGTCTGCTCCTACCGGGATGTTGAGGTTTCCCGGCGCCATCCCTTGTCCCAGACCCTTGGAACCCTCGTTCGGGAGCAGATTTTCCACCGGGTGCAACTGGATGGCCTGACCCAGCAAGAGGTTGGGGAGTTGGTCGAAGGCAGCGCGGGGATAACTCTAACTCTCGAAGCTGCGGAAGTCATACATAAGCGCACCGATGGCAATCCATTTTTTGTCGGTGAGATAACACGCCAGGTCACGCTGGACGATATAACCGAAGACCAAGGCTGGGCCAGTGTCATCCCCGAAGGTGTTCGCGATGCCATAGGCAGGCGTCTCAACCGGATGTCGGATCGATGCAATCAGATGTTGACTACCGCAGCAGTCATTGGCCAAGAGTGCGAGTTCAGGTTGCTGAATTCATTGATGGGCGATACCGCTGAGGGCGAGCTCCTGGTTGCGATGGACGAGGCGGTGGGAGCTCATTTGATCGAGGAATTGCCTCGATCTGTGGGCCGCTACCAGTTTACCCACGCCTTGATTCGAGAAACCCTCTTGGAGGAGCTATCCATCACCCGGCGGGTACGGCTCCACGCCCGCATCGCCCAGGCGCTGGAAGAGCTTTACGGAGATGGCGCCGAGACCCACGCCGCCGAGCTGGCCCTCCATTTTTCCGAGGCCCAGACCGAGCTGGGAGCCGATAAGCTGGCGCGTTACTCCCTAATGGCTGGAGAGCGAGCACTGGCCACCTATGCCTACGAAGATGCCCTTGCTCATTTTGAAAGTGGCCTGATTGCGCGGGACATATCCCTGTCCGGAACAGAAACGGCTTCCGATGAAGAGGCGGCGGCCCTGCTGTTCGGACTGGCGCGGGGCCAGTCCGCCACATTCAAGGGACGTCAGCTTGGTGAAGTCTTCGCCACCCTAAGCCGCGCCTTCGAGTACTATGCCGAGACGGGGAATGTCGCCCTGGCGGTGGCCGCTGCAGAGTTCCCGTTCGCGCCCTCATTTTTTCAGATACCAGGGTTGGCTCAGCTTATTGCTCGTGCTCTTACTCTGGTCCCGGACGATTCCCACGAGGAAGGACGCCTCCTCTCTCGCTACGGTGGGGTACTTGGCGGTGCGGAAAGTGACTATGAAGGCGCCGAACAGGCCCTGGGGCGAGCGATCGCCATCGCCAGGCGTGAGGGGGACCTGCCAGTGGAGGCGCGGGCCCTGGCAGATGCCGCTGGTGTGAGCGGGCGGCACCTCCACTGGCAAGATAGCGTAGATCACGGGCTGCGGGCTATCGAACTGGCCATAGGTGGTGAAAGCCCTTTTTCTGCACTGGCTCCTCGATTCTCGATCGTGTCGAGTTTACTACGTATGGGTGAACTTGATGCGGCCCGCCCCCAAGCTTTGGCCCTGCGGGACATGGTGGAGAGGCAGAGCACCCCGCGAAGCTTTGCGGTCGGCTTGTCCCATATCACGTCCCTTTCGTGCCTCGAGGGCGACTGGCGAGCAGGCCGCGAATATAGCGACCGGGCCATGGAAGTGTCACCACTACACATTTCACTCCTACTGCCCCGAGTCATGCTGGAAAATGAGACGGGGGAGTCCGCCCGAGGAGAAGTCTACCTACAAGGGCTCCTCGAGGCGATGAACCGACCCGGGCCAGGCCAATTAAGCGCGTCTGTAAAGGCGTCTATCGCGATACCCGCAATAGCCCGCATCACCGGTGTCCACGACCGGTTGGAAATAGCCGAGGCAACCGCAGCGGAGGTTCTCGCAGCACGGTCTGTTACCCCTCGTGATGCAATGGACGCCAAGGTGGGGTTGGCCCTGTTGGCCGTGAGTAAGAAAGACCAATCTGCGGCGGCGGAGCATTATGCTTATCTTCAGGGGCAGCGAGGCACGATGATTGAGACCGTATCATCGGTCGACCGCCTTCTCGCCCTGCTGTCACAGACTATGGGCAACCTGCACCAAGCCATGGCCCATTTCGAGGATGTCCTGGCCTTCTGCGGGAAAGCCGGTTACCGTCCGGAACTGGCCTGGAGCTGCTGCGACTACGCCGACTTGCTAAAAGAGCTCGATGCCGACGGAGACCGGGCCAAGGCCGTATCCCTGTTGGACGAATCCCTGGCCATCTCCAGCGAGCTGGGCATGAGGCCCTTGACAGAGCGGGTAGCCGAGCGGCTGGAGCGGATCCAAGCCCGGCCGTCGACGGCCCCGTCCTATCCCGACGGCCTGACCCAGCGGGAGGTCGAGGTCCTGCGCCTCGTTGCCGCCGGCAAGACCGACCGGGAGATCGGCGAGGAGCTGTCCATCAGCGTGTCGACAGCGAGCACACACGTGCGAAATATATTGAACAAGGCCAACGTGGCGAACCGAACCGAGGCCCCGGCGTACGCCGCGCGGCTTAGTCTGATCTAGTATCTCCGTCCTCCCACACCCTGATACCCCTAAGCTCTCCGAATTCAGGCACATCATCCCCTCGCCGTGATCCACGATCCCAAGCCCTTAGGTACCCCGCCGTAACCATTGAGTCCTACCACTACCTAATTCTAGGTATCGCCGCTCGCCATCCCGGCTTTGGGTCCGGGCGCAAAAATACCGAACTCTATCGATGTGTGGTGTCAGCCGCGACAGCTAACCTATGGGTAACCCAGGAGGAGGTGGCCCGATGGCAACTCAAGCCAAATTCAACCAGAACGATGCGAAAGGAGACATCATGGTTATGACAAGTCCATACCACACAGCATCCATCACAGCCTATCCGGAGATAGAAGAGAGCCGGAGCGACCTGCTCATCTCAGAGGAAGTCGCCAACGCCCAATTACAAGAAGATCGCCTTACCGCCACAGGGAATCCGGCCGAAGTTTGGGCCGTCTCGCGAAAGGAAGCCATCCTGGCCAGAATAGCACGGGGCTTCCTGGCATTCTATGACAGGCTGTCTGGTCCAGGAATGACCGAGCGGGACCGCGTGTATCGAGACATTTCTGAGGCAATGTCCGGATGGAACGGGCGTTTGGAACAACAGAAATTGCCGTAGCACTGCTTAGGGAAATCTACTTGATCTGAGAGATTCCGCATCAAGTCTTTACTGCCACTCTACCTAGCAACGAGGAGGACACCACCTTGACTGAACAACGATTTCCAGTCTACCGGCCCATCCATAAGGCCATGCGCCACATCTTGTTCTCCACATCCCGCCAGGTCGGTCTAGCGGACTTCACCGATGACGCCGTAACCCAGGAATGCTTGGCCGATCTGGACCGGACCATCGGATTTCTACGGGAACACAAAGGGTATGAGGATACCCATATTCACCGACCCCTGGAGAGAAAAGTCCCAGGCATTACGGCCAGATTCGCCGAAGACCATGAAGAGGACGAAGTGTTAATCGCGGCGATCGAGCAACTGGGAGCCCGGATCGAAAACGCCGGCGAGGCCCAACGGGTGGCGCTGGGAATAGAGCTGCATGAGCAATTCAACGCGTACGTTGGGATGTATCTAGGCCACCTGTACCGTGAGGAAACCGAGCTCCAGCAGGTACTATGGGACAATTTTACCGATGCAGAGTTGATCGCGATTCGCGCGGCAATCGCCAGGGACATTCCTCCGGGACGCACGAGGGGCGAATTCTTACCCGCGATGTGCGCCAGCTACAACCCCGATGAGATTACCATGGTCCTCAAGAACATAAAGGCGAATGCACCGCCCGAGGTTTTCCAACGCCTGACCCAAATTGCTAAAAGTGTCATGCAACCGGAGATCTGGGCCAAGGTGCGGACGCAGATCGCATAGTCGTAAGGATCAAGCGGCCAATGGGTGATGGTGACAGCCGGGATGGCTGTCACCATCACCCCGGCCTAGTCAACGTGCGGTGGCGGGGGTTGTAATGGCGGTGCGGCTGGTTATCGCTCAACGCAGACCAAGCGAAATTCTCCCGTTCGTGGTAGCCCCGATGTAATCGGGGCGACCTACGCCGCTTGATGTTGAGATAGACCCCAGTGGACCGGCTATATCAGGTCGATCAGGGGAGTGACCTTTAGGAACACCGGAGCAAACACCAGAGAAACAATGGCCATCAACTTGAGAAGTATGTTTAAGGACGGTCCGGAGGTATCCTTGAACGGGTCTCCCACGACGTCTCCTTCGACGGCGGCTTTGTGGGCATCGGAGCCCTTTCCCCCAAAGTTTCCCAACTCCACGTACTTCTTGGCGTTGTCCCAGGCGCCGCCGGCGGTGGCCATCATTATCGCCAGCATAAACCCGGACCCGACCGCGCCGATCAACAGCCCACCCAGAGCTTCACGGCCCAAAATGAAACCGGTGGCGATGGGTACCACAACGGCCATCAGTCCGGGGACAATCATCTCTTTAAGGGCGCCGCTAGTGCTGATATCCACGCACCGGGCGTAGTCGGGCTTGCCCGTGCCGTCCATTATTCCGGGAATCTCCCGGAACTGGCGGCGTACCTCGTTCACGATCGCCATCGCGGCTCTCCCCACCGCTTTCATGGTGAGGGCCGAAAACACGAAAGGCAGCATGGCGCCGATCAACAGACCAACCAGCGTGGTGTGGGTCAGAAGATTGATTCCGCCCTCGCTGAGGCCTGCCGCCACCGCATACGCGGCCAGCAGCGCCAATGATGTTAGAGCAGCGGAACCGATGGCGAATCCCTTGCCGGTGGCCGCGGTGGTGTTGCCCAGAGCGTCCAAGGCGTCGGTCCGCTCCCGCACCTCCGCAGGCAACCCGGCCTGTTCGGCGATACCCCCGGCGTTATCCGCTACCGGGCCATACGCGTCGGTGGCCAGGGTGATGCCAAGGGTGGACAGCAACCCAACACCTGCCAGGGCCACTCCATAAAAGCCAGCCAATTCAAAGGCGACCAATATCGTCACCCCGATCGCTATCAACGGAATGATGGTGCTCATCATCCCAATGGCGATACCGCTGATTATGACCGTGGCGGCTCCTGTCTGAGTGCTCTCCGCGATCTGCTTGACCGGTCCGTAGTCATAAGAAGTGTAGTATTCGGTGGATAACCCAATCACTATTCCGGCCACCAAGCCAACGAGGATGATCCAGAACAGTTTCAGTTCCAGACTATCCATCACCAGAACGATGATCAGGGCGAAGATCGCCACCAGTATCGCTGAGGCAAAGATTCCCCGCCGTAGGGCCCAAAGCAACTGGCCGAAATCAGCACGCTCCCCGCTTCTCACGACAAAGGTTCCCAAGATGGCCGCCAATATGCCCGCGGCAGCGAGAAGTAGCGGCAACATCGCGGTTCCGGCATTGTATGAAGTTACGCCCGCCAAGGCGATCGCGGCGATGATTGAACCCACGTAGGATTCAAATAGATCGGCGCCCATGCCGGCCACGTCGCCCACGTTGTCACCCACGTTGTCGGCGATCACGCCAGGATTCCGGGGGTCGTCCTCGGGTATGCCTGCCTCGATCTTGCCCACCAGGTCTGTCCCTACGTCGGCGGCCTTGGTGAAGATGCCCCCTCCAACCCTGGCGAACAGGGCTATGGAGCTGGCGCCGAAGCCGAATCCCGCCACCACCGTGATGTCCTGGAAGACAGCGTACAGGATGGTCACACCCAGAAGGCCGATCCCAACCACCGTCACGCCCATCACCGTGCCGCTGGAAAAGGCTATCCGCAAGGCCGGGTTCAGACCCTGGATCGCGGCAGTTGCCGTCCTTACGTTTGCCCGCACGGCTATACTCATGCCCACCAATCCGGCGACAGCCGAGCAGATCGTACCCGCAAGGTAGGATATAGCTGTTTTGGGGATCACTTGTTCCAGGGTCAGCCAATCGATCAATACGCCCAGAACGATGGCGACGACGACCACGAAGGGGACCAAGGCCATATATTCTCGGCGCAAAAAGGCGTTGGATCCTTCACGGATAGCGTCGCCGATGGCTCGTACCTGTTCGTTGCCCTGATCGGCCTTGAGTACTCGCATAGCAGTGAAGGCAGCAAACAGGAGAGCTACGCAACCCGCCGCGATCGCCAGAATTATCGGCACCATAAATCGTTCCTCTACACCCACAAAATCCCAGGATTTAGGCGTGCGAAACTTATCACAATCCCTAGAGAGTGTCAAGAAAATCCAATGGCGCCAGGGGCCCGAGACAGCCTAAATATCCCCTTTGTCAGGGGGTGTAAACGTCAACTCCGGGAAGGGCGATGGCGATGGAAAACCAGAATGACCGCCGTGTGTTCAACCTGGTTAATTGGACGCCGGACATCGGACCGCCGGTAGCCCGCCCCGCCGCGTCCCAGATACTGGACGTCTCCCGGTCAACGAAAACTTGACGGCCCTGCCCATACTCGAAGGTCAGTATTTTGCCGTCGATCACTCGGGAAAACGCGCCTACGGCCCCACAACCGGCCCGGATAAAGACCGCCACCGGCTCGCCGCCCACCTGGTCGTTCACAACACCGTCGCCGATTATTTCCAATGGAAATGCGGTGACCTCGCCGCCCACTTCCACCGTCAAAACTATCTCCCCGGCGGACAGCCGTGGATCCAGTTTCCTTTCATCCACCGGAAAAATGAACTGCTCATCGTTGATCCGGCGCTGATAATCTCCGCCGAACCCTCTGGAGTATCGCCTGCTGTTGAACATTGTCGGCGAACCCTCTATTCCCGTCAGCAATTGGGTCTGAGGGTACAAGCGCTTCCACTCCCTCCAAGCCATCGTGAAAGACGGCAACAGATTCAAGCGGGAGCCCGTCAACTCGCCAACCACGGCCTCTCCCGCAACCTGGAACCAGTAGGAGCCCGTTTGATGGTCATACATCACTAAATCAGACTGGTACAAGGCGCTAGTATTGCCGAAGGTCAACAGCTTCCCGTCCAGCTCCCGGTGGTAGACCACGCCGCTGAAGCATAGAGGGCAGTAAGTAATAAGCACGGGGACACCGTTGATCACGTCGTTGACTATCTCGTGCATGTTCAACACGTTGATGGGGTAAGCGTAAGCGTCTTCTT
>Ga0209554_1000839_pt1 | contig 25189 bp, 24 predicted proteins | sample MarorgKNORR_S2LV_5_FD_188221 | JGI IMG/M metagenome (GOLD analysis project Ga0209554, IMG submission 188221) | Marine microbial communities from the Southern Atlantic Ocean, analyzing organic carbon cycling - Bottom_A/KNORR_S2/LV (SPAdes) (version 2) | ecosystem: Environmental > Aquatic > Marine... | reverse complement strand
TCGTCGTGTTCATGACCACCCGCTCACCGATGCGGCTCCTGTCGACGCCCTCGCCAACCTCGACTATGACGCCGGAACCCTCATGTCCGAGCACCTTTGGCGGGGTTGACGGGAACAGGCCCTGCGTGATGTGCACATCGGTGCCGCAAACGCCGACGGTATCGACCTTCACCACTACCCCGCCGGGTTCGGCCACGGGGTCAGCAACCTGGTCGAGCGTAAATTTGTCGCCGCCATGCCAGGTCATCAGCCGCATCATCGTGTAAACCTCAAATCGCTCGTAATTCGTCGCATCGTAAACCCGCCCGCAAATCTCTATGGGAGGGGATTTACGATTTGGCGATCAGCCTACGCCACATGACGAACACGCGATTTGACTGCAACCGCGCAGGCGGCAGTTTTGGCGCGTTTCTACGTTGGCAGTTGTGGGGAGAGGAGGAAATTTACGACTCGAACCCGCACGTTGCCAGGGCAGCAAGCGCCTCGTCAGAAAGTTCTGTGAGGTCTCCCGCACTGGTCGCGATAACAACCGCTGCGAGGTCGGCCGGGTCGAGTTCTCCTGCGAGGCACGAAAGTACTTCGATCGCCAGTTCACTGGCAGGGATCGGGGTCGGTGTGGGCTCGATAGGGAGCGGATCTGCGCCATCGCCAATCCCGCCGTCAGGCTCAACGGGGATCGCGCCACCGCACTGATCAAACGCATCCAGCAGTTCCTCGCTCGGAGGGCCGTCGGCGTTGCGGAGCGATAGGAGTCCATCGGGGCCAAGCAACTCGCTCAGGCATTCCTGGATATCGCCGCCGCCAAACGTACCGCCACCAAATCCGCGGCCACCCGCGCCGCGATCAGCAAATCCGCCAAAATCTCCGCCATCGCCGAAATCGATACCGCACTCTTCGAACGCGGCCGCGAATTCGTCACCGATCCCGCCGCCGAACTGGCCTCCACGAGGCTGATCGCCGTCGCCACGCCCGCCGAAACCGCCAAATCCACCGGCGAAATCTTCACCCAACAGCTCGGCCAGGCATTCCTGTGATTCTGGAGTGAACGCACCGGCACCGGCACCACCACCGGCACCGCCGCCGCCGCCACCGAAAGCGCCACCGCCGCGACGGCCACCAAACGCAGTGCCAAAGCCACCACTCACATCAACACCACACTCCTCCAGCATGGCGAGTTCTGCCGGCCCCAATCTACCGAACAAATCTCCACCGGGACCAACGGATTCAGGATCGAAGCTCTCGCCCAGTTGTTCCTCAAGACACTGGCGCACTGCGGGATCGGCAAGACTCTCCTCAAAAGAGCCAGCGTCACTCGCACCGGAACCGGCACCCGCGTTACCGGAGTCTTCTGCCTCCACCGTCACTGTCGGAAACGGTGTGGGCGCTGGCGGTTCAGCCGCTGGCCTGGGGTCCGCGCTGCCACATGCTGCGGCAACTACTGCCAGAATCAGGGCTATGGAAATGAGTAACGTGCTGCGTCGCATTCGAATTCCCGGCATATGTTTACTGAAATACGCGATCACCGCGCCCCCGTGCAATATGGACGCGCGATCACGTCCAGAGATTCTAATCGGGCTGTTTTCAGGAAATGTGAAGATTCCCGTGGCCTCGCCAGCGTAATCGTCGTTTTATCACCGCCATCCGAATCATCGTGTCATTCAAGAAAACCGAAATTAGCGAATACTTCGGCCTCTTCGCCGCTCATGCACTCCGAGAGCAGTCGCACAGCCTGTGAGGCCTGTTCGCTCAGTGGCCCGTCCGACCCCACGAGGACCTCGCCGAGAACGTGATCTGGTAACTCGTCCAGCAGCGATATCACGCATTCCACCGTCGCCCCGTTAAGAGATCCCAGTGCGAGTTGAACTTGACCCAGGAAAAAACCGGCAACAAGCTTGTTCGGAAAACATCCGGCGATTTGGCCCTGCTCGGCACCCTCTGGCTCCGATCCGGACGTAAGGGCAGCCATGCGCTCGCTGCCGATAACATTTTCGATGCAATCCCAGCCTTCCTGTGGCATCGCAGCGATCAGCGCATCGGAGACCTCTTCCGGCGGAACCGCGATTATCGGCAGTCGCGGGACACGTGTCGGTGCCGGCGTGGCAGTTGGTGGCACAACGGTCGGTTCTGCCGTCGGCGCACCGCACGCGGTAGCAACAACCACAAGTAGCAGCGCCACCCCAACTGTCAGCGCGCAGCGTCGCATCCGTGCCCCCAGACAGTCCTTGAATAGTGAGGTCCAAACAAGCGCTACGAACGATCCTTGACGAAGACGGCTATTTCGCGGGGACTCATCCGTCCCAACTGCGATGTGGCGTACAGCGATGCCGCTATCTTGCCCCCGGGCCACAGCAGAAATTCAGCCGGCTGCACTATCGTCTCGCCCTTTCGTTCCCCCGCAAAGGCACCCAGCGTATCGATCTCGACCTTGCTCATGCCGAACCCGACCGGATACGTGATTGCCTGTTCGTCAATCATCTTTTGCGCACCAGACTCGGCATCCGTTGAGGCCGCTATCACCTTGATCCCGAGGCGGTCAAACAGCTTGATTTTTTCCTGGACAGCAGCCAACTGGCGCTGACAGTAGCCTCACCAGCCACCGCGATAACACAGGATGTATGCCCACGATTCGCCAAAATCGTCGGGCAGCAATATGGATTCGCCACCGGGCAGGGCCAGCTCAAGCTTCGGAAATTGATCGCCGGGCATCAGCATGGGCATAAATGTGTTCTCCGGGCTCTTGGAAATCGACTACTTCGATTCGTTCCAGCGCGAAATCGATGCGCGGATCGAGTCAGGCACGCCAATCTTAGGCTCATGCACCGGGTCGGGTTCGGGCGTTCCGAACAGGGTTGTGACCGGTATAACGCCGCCCCAGTACTCCAGCTCAAGGTCCTCCGGCTCTTCACCGGGGCCCTCCGCTCGAATTTTCGCCGAGGCTTCCTCGATCTCCATGCGAATCACGGAAGTCTGCACAAACTCCGAATCGTTGGGTTTACGTGCCTCGTTACACCGACCCGGCGTAACGTGCTCGACGAGCAGCTCCATGCCGCGCAGCTTTTCAACCACATCGGTTATTTCGGTGCACTTGCCAAACAGCACCGCCGAGCGATAGTTGATCGAGTGATGAAAGTGCGACCTGGCAGCCACAATCCCATCAAGGTGCGTGACTTCAACCGTCAGATCTTTGCCTTTCCGCACGGCGCGGACCATTCCCGCCCCGGTTGAACCATGGAGAATTACGGAATCGCCGTGCCGCACGTAAAGCGTTGGGATCACGACGATGCCATGGTCGCCCTCGTAGCCAACATGGCACAGAAACCCGGCATCGAGAATGGCGTTGACCGCCTCACGGTCGTAGCTTGCCCGCTGTTGATTCCGCCGTATTCGAGAACGGTCATCCCCGTGGCCTGACGACGATGTTCACGAGCCTGCCGGGCACATAGATCACCTTGACCTCGGTCGTACCTTCAAGGTGGCGGACCACGTTGGAGCTCGCCTTCGCGGCCGCGATCGCGCCGTCTTCGTCGATCTCAGCTGGCACTTCGACCTGGTCGCGCACCTTGCCGTTCACCTGCACGGCGAGGGTGATCGTTTCGGTAGCCGTAAGCGACTCGTCGAACACCGGGTTCAACTCGAGGTGAATAGAACCGGTGTGGCCCGTCCGCTGCCACAGTTCTTCGGCAATATGTGGCGCGAGCGGGGCAGTGTGCAACAGCAATCGTTCGACCCCGGCACGCCAGGAACGCACCGAAACTTTGCCTCTATCGTGCGCACGGATCAACTCGGTGGTGAATTCCATCAGTGCAGCAATGGAAGTATTGAACTTGAACGTTTCCATATCGGTGATTACCCGCCGGGTCGTCACATGCGATGCGCGTTCCAGACTGCGTTCCGCTTCTGCGTCGCCAGATTCGCCCATTCCGGAGAAATCTCGCTGGGCCACGTCCCATACACGCCCCAGCCACCGCCGAATGCCGTTGATGCCGGAGTCCGACCAGTCGCCACCCTGGTCCCACGGTCCCAGGAACATCAGGTAGCAGCGCAGGGTATCGGCGCCGTGTTGTTCAACGATAGGATCCGGGTTCAGCGGGTTCGATCGCTTGGAAATCTTCTTGTGGTCCTTGATCAGCATTCCCTGGTTCATCAGCTTTGCGTATGGCTCATCGAATTCCACAAACCCGAGGTCGCGCAGCGCCTTGTTGAAGAATCGGGAGTACAACAGGTGCATCACGGCGTGTTCACGACCTCCGATGTACGAAGTGACCGGCGACCACGCCCTCACCTGCTCGGCGTCGAACGGATCTTCACCCGGTCTCGGACTCGCAAACCTCAGGTGATACCACGCCGAACACACGAACGTGTCGAGAGTGTCGGTCTCACGCCTGGCGGGTTTGCCGCAGTCAGGGCAGGGCGTATTCAGGAAGTCGGGATGCCTTGTCAGCGGCGACCTCCCATCGGCCTCGAACTTCACATTTTCGGGAAGCAGCACAGGTAAATCTCGCTCTGGCACCGGCACCGTGCCGCAGTCATCGCAGTAGATGATCGGGATTGGCGTGCCCCAGTATCGCTGGCGAGATATCAGCCAGTCGCGCAGGTGGTACGTGATCGTTCGTTCACCCCAACCGTTGGCCTCGATCTTTTCGGCGATCGCATCCATCCCCTCGGCACTGGGCAGCCCGTCGAACTCACCGGAATTCACCTGTGTCCCGGCTGGAATCCAGGCTTCTTCCAACTCGCCACCAGCCCAGTCGGGCGGAGCGACAACGACCCGAATTTCGAGCCCGTACTTTTTGGCGAAAACAAAATCACGCTGGTCGTGCGCCGGAACGCCCATCACTGCTCCGGTCCCGTACGTCGACAGCACGTAGTCACCCACCAACACCGGAACCCGATCGCCATTCAACGGGTTGATGCAGTACGCACCCGTCTCAACACCGGTCTTCTCACGTTCGGTGGAAGTGCGCTCTATCTCGGTCTCACGACTGGCGTTGTCGACGTATTTTTCGACCGTTGCCTTCTGTGCAGGCTGAGTTAACTTTTTTACAAGAGGGTGCTCGGGGGCCAAGACGACGAACGTCACCCCGTAAACGGTGTCGATCCGGGTCGTAAAAGTGTCGATCTTTTCGCCCGGTGCGAACTCGCCAACATCGAAGCCAACCGTCGTCCCGGTTGAACGGCCGACCCAGTTCCGCTGCATTGTCGTTATCTGTTCCGGCCAGTCCAGCTGATCAAAATCGAGAAGTTCTTCCGCATATTTCGTAATCGCGAAGAACCACTGCGGCAGGGCGCGCTTTTCTACGATTGTGCCGCACCGCTCGCACCTTCCGTCTTTCACCTGCTCGTTGGCAAGCGTCGTCTGGTCCTGCGGACACCAGTTGGCCAGACCGTGCTCCCGGTACGCGAGGTCGTTCTTGTAGAACTGCAGGAAGAAATACTGGTTCCACTTGTAGTACTCGGGATCCGAGGTGACCAGCTCGCGGTCCCAGTCATAGCCGGCACCCATTTCACGGAACTGGCGACGGAAATTCTTGATGTTTTTGTACGTCCACTCGCGCGGGTCGGCGCCGTTTTCGATCGCCGCGTTCTCGGCCGGCAACCCGAACGAATCAAACCCCTGGGGATGCATGACGTTGTAGCCCTGCATCCGCTTGAAACGAGCATGGGCGTCGGCGCCAGCGTACTGGAACCAGTGGCCCATGTGCAGATCGCCCGACGGGTACGGGAACATCACCAGCGCGAAGAAATTCTCCTTGCCGTCAACGTGGTCGGCGGCGGCGTATATGCCGTCCTCCTCCCATTTCACCTGCCATTTTTTCTCGATTTCAGAAGGCACGTAGCGATCCGGGCCGCTGCCCGATCCTCCGGCTCCCGAACCCGTCTGGCCTTTACTGGTAATCGTCAAATTGCGTTTCCGGACTAATTTCTGCTCTTCGAGCGACCATTCAAACATAGCTCGCTCGCACACGTGCGTCACTCACTGCCACTGCGAATGGCGAATTTTAGCAATGAAGCAAGGTAATGTGTTCGCCGCCAGCCGCTGGCACGCCTAGTCCGAAGTGGAGACTAGCGCCCACTTCCAGCGGACGTAGAGCAGAGTCAACACGATCAGCGCCAGCCAGGGCGATGCAAATGTCACGAACATCACGGGGACCAGCGCAACCGCAGAGGCAACGAAAAGCGCCAGCGCGGTCTTCCTGCTGCGGGGCGACGATGCACCCAGCCGATTGACATAAATCGTCAGCAGTACACCGCCAACAACCCCAATTGTCGTCAGCCCGCTCAGTTCCAACACGCCCAGCGTCCCCTGGCCCTGGTACGCCGGGTGAAACGCAACGACCCCGACTGTAACTCCGAAGATGATCAGCCAGCCGGTTACGAGAAGATCACGAAAACTGGTTTTGAGATTTGCCCTCATCGTAAGTTCACTTAACCGACCACCACTCGATCTCCAATTGTGATCGATGTTGTCGATCCCCGTGTCACCGGTTCAAGCCTAACTGCAAACGTCGGTGCCTCAATGCCGTTTGCGTGAACAAGTCCGTCCATAATCTGCATGTCTCGTTCCCCGCTGACCGGGTTGGCGTGAGTCGTCAGGCAGCGCGTGATCGGCTTTACGACCCTGTATTCACCTTCACCAATCGAAAGTCGCCCGGTCCAGCCAAGTTCTTCCCAGGCTTCGGTGCCATCGACCACCACGTTTGTACGAAAACGCCGCCCATCGACCGGCGCGCCGATCTGCGATTCGAGTGCCTTCAGGGATTCTGCACCGTAAACTGTCACGCCCCCGGCCGCCGTATCGTGAAATAGCCCCTGCCTGCCATCGCCCACCAACTTCAACGGGACACGCTCCGGGTGCCCGACCAGCGGGTTGTCATCGAGCGATGTCACGTACTCGCCGACCGCCTCGCACAGGTCGGTTCGGCCTTCTTCAGAATCGATCGAGCCTTCAACAAACAACTCGCCATCAAACCTCAGCGAGAGCACGCGCGAAACTTCATCGAATCCCAACTCAAGAAGCGCCATTCCAGGCGTGTTCACAAGCACCACGAAATTGTTTTTCGTCTGCCACTTCCAGTCATCGGCCGGACCCTTGTTGGCGAACCTGAAGGCCAGTACCCGGTCGCCCGCCACCCGGCCGTCGACGACTCGCAGCTCACGCCGCCGCTCAGGGGTGAACGACTTCACAGGATGCCTGTACAGCTCAACTACTTTCGGCATTTTCTTCAGTTCTCAATCCAATCAACATTACCGCGGTTTGACCGCTCGACTCAGCAGCCACCATCCCGACCTCGCACGAAACCCGGCAATGCCGGCGGCGCTTCACCACCGGCTGTTGTCTCCGTCTTTACTATCGAAGTGTGTCCGCAAGTCGGGATTTGCCGCAATGTAATTCTTCGAGTCCATAACAATGTTTTCCTGCAGCTGGATCGTCATCCCGCCGTCAACAGCCAGGACCTGGCCCGTGACGAACGATGCCTCGTTCGAACAAAGGAACGCAACGGCGTTGGCTATGTCCTCCGGGATTCCCGTACGGCGGACGGGGTAGTGCAACTCGAAAAGCCGGAACCCGGCGTCGTTGCCGACCTCGTTCCACATCGACTCGCCCCGCTCGGTCACTATGTGACCCGGAGCAATCGCGTTCACCGTGATTCCCACCGGCCCAAAGTCGACCGCCATTTGCCGAGTCAGACCGATCACCGCAGCCTTGCCCGCCTCGTAGATCATCGACCGGGGGGCATTGAGGAGTCCATGAACCGACGACATGTTCACGATTCGGCCCACGTTCTCTGCCGGCGGCGCTCCATGCCGCCTCCCGCCGCCCTCCCACGGGCGCTGTTCAAAGTTAGGATCAATTCCCGACTCCTCCATCGCCGGCACACCGAACTTCGCACCCAGGTACAGCGCGCCCACGAGCAGGTCCATCCCGCGGTGCCAGGCTTCGGGTTCGATCTCGACCGCGCTTCCCGCAGAATCGCGGCCGCCGCCGTATGCGTTCTGCACGAGCAGGTCGAGCCGGCCAAACGACGAGACCGCGGTTTCCACCATTTCAGCGGCGACCGATTCCTGCGCCACGTCGCCAATCATGAATTCGGCTGCGCCTCCCGCATCTCGAATGCGCTTCACGTTGCCGGTGGCCGCCTCTTCGTTGATATCGACGATCAGCACGCTCGCACCATCGGCCGCGAGCCTGCGCGCACACCCACCACCGATGCCAAGCGCCCCGCCCGTGACAATCGCACCCCGTCCGTCAAATCTTCCCATCGGTTTTCCTCTGCTGGAAGCACCCTGTGCCGAATGAAATTTCCCGTACTTTCGATTGAACGGCAACATTGTTCCACAAATAACACGTTCGCGAAATAACGGCCACTGGAACTTCGCGACGCGAAACTTCTCCCCCGGTCACTCGACCGCTGACCTATACCGGCGTAACCTGCCAGAAATTCATTTCACAGGAGATTTCACTTGGCATTCGATGTAGTCATTCGCGGTGGAACGGTTGTCGATGGCACCGGCAGGCCGGGGTTCGGGGCCGACATTGGCATTAGCGGCAGGCGGATAACTGCAGTCGGCGATATTCCAGTCTCCGCAGGTGAAAACGCCAGGCTCATCGATGCCGGCGGGCTCCACATCTCACCTGGATTCATCGATGTTCACTCCCACGCCGACGGTGCCCTGCTGATCGACGGTCAGCACGCAAGCGGTATTCGGCAGGGAGTCACCACCGAGATCATCGCCCCCGACGGGCTGACCCTCGCGCCGCTCTCGCCCGAAAACTACCGGATGTACCGCTGGTACCTGTCGGGGATTCTTGGACTTCCGCCTGAAGACCTCGACATGTCCTCTATCGAAGCGTCCAGGGCCAACTACCACCACAACACTTCGTGCAACGTGGCGACTTTTGCCGGTCACGGCCCGATCCGGGTCGAGGCAGCCGGCATGCAGGATGTCCCGCTGACCGGGCCACGACTGGATGCGGCAAAAAAACTACTGCGTGAATCGCTGGAGCAGGGCGCGGTCGGGTTTTCAACGGGACTCTCGTACTACCCGAACAGCTTCTCCAACACCGACGAACTGTGCGCGCTGATGGAGGTTGCGGGCGAGTTCGGGCGCCCGATGTCAATTCACCTGCGCAATCACAACCCGGAACGGGGGTTCGGCGGCGGAGGAGTGGCCGAAGCTATCGAAGTGGCACGCAGGACCGGCACGAAACTCCACTTCGAGCACTATCGCACCCAGCCTGGTTCGGCCGGGCAGGGCGCGGAGATTCTCGAGCCGATCGACCGGGCAAAGGCCGAAGGTATCGATATCACCCTCGAGACCTACCCGTACCCGGTTGGGTCCTCGTTCCCGCAGGCCTTCTTCCCGAGCTACTTCCACGAGGGCGGCCCGGAGGAAATGCTGAAGACCCTGAACGACGAGGACAGGCGCGCCGAACTTATCTCGCGCATGCAGGAAGTCGGCTACGGCAGACCGAGCGGGAACATGTGGACGCACATCGGGTCCGACCGCAACAAGGACCTCGAAGGAATGCTTTTCGACGAAGTGGCCGCCGACTGGGGTGTCAGCGTCGAAGAGATGGTGTGCCGGGTGATGGCCGAAGAGTCGCTTACATGCGGATTCCGCGGCACGCCGCCGTCGAGCGCCAGGGTGTGGCGGCAGGTCGAGGAAGACGTCATGGAACTAATGGCACGGCCCGACTACATGGTCGGTTCCGATTCAATTCCGGTGGGCGGGATGCCCCACCCCCGCGCCTATGGCTGCTTCGTGCGCGTGCTGGGGCGATTGCGACGTCGCTACAACCACCCGCTCGAGCAGGTCGTCCAGCGCATGACGCAGAACCCCGCCGAAAGGTTTGGACTCACCGATCGGGGCGTGATCGCCGAGGGCAAATATGCCGATCTCGTGATATTCGACGCGGAACACGTCATCGACCGCTCGTCGTTTGAAGACCCGGCAGTTCATCCCGAAGGCGTGCCCTGGGTGCTCGTCAACGGCAAGATCGCGGTCGAAAACGAGGAAGTAACAGGCATCCTGGCCGGTGAGGCAATCCCGTAGGTAGCGCCGTTTGTTTCGAGCCTAATCGACGGAGCATATTGTCATTGCGAGGAGTCTCAGCCTGCCCTGAGCGCAGCCGCACGGACGGGGCAAACTGTCATTGCGAGGAGTTCGACGACGTGGCAATCAGCCCTCAACGGCCAAAGGCAATCCAAGCGCCGGCGACAAGTCGACCCAGCCAGGGTTGATCGACTCGATCAGTGCTATTTTTCGCTTCCGCTTCCAGCTCTTGATCTGTTTCTCACGTTCAAGCGCGGACCAAACATAGTTGGTGCTCTCATACCACACAAGGGAATGAAGCCTGTGTCGCTTTGTGAACCTGGATCCGACACCCAACCTGTGTACAACCAGCCTCCCTACAAGATCGCTGGTAACACCGGTATACAAAGTTTGTTTCGAGTTCGACAGGATGTACACACTGTATGTTCGGTTCATCAATATTGCTGGGACCCTCAGAGCGGTTGGATGAGTCTGATCAGGATGACAGTTGGGCCTGGTAGCTCCTAATCGCAGCGGCACAAGTGGACCTCCCCCGAGACTGCTCTGGCTTCGATCGCATACCCGAATCGTGAGTGGGCTGATTGCCATCGCGGCACACCCACCTCCCCGAGACTGCTCTTGCTTTGATCGAATACCCGAATCGTGGGTGGGCTGATTGCCACGTCGTCGGACTCCTCGCAATGACAGTGATGCCTCCTCACGGGATGCTTTAGCTTTGATCGCATAGCCGAATCGTGAGTGGGCTGATTGCCAGCTCGCAGGAACCGTGGCAATGCCACCCACCACCCGCGAGTAACACTCTTGTAATCGCCGCTTCGCAAACATGGTTAATGCAAGGCAACCGCCGCCTCGGTGTATGAGAAGACCGGGACGGGGGAGATACTGACCATGAACTTCTCACGAACCCGAATCGGGACGGCGAACCCGATTTCGAACCGATTCATCGCCGCCATCGTGGCGACAATCGCAGCCCTGGCCCTCTCCGTTTTGAGCACCGGACAATGGGCAAGCGCCGACTCCGGCACGACCGCCCCGGATCCCGATCCCTCACCCGTACCCGGCGCACCACGCCACGTTACGGCCAGAGCGGGCGATGAAGCTGCCGCCGTGGCCTGGATAGCACCTGCAGGCGACGCGCATGTCACCGGTTACATCGTTTTCGCCAGCCCTTCCGGCATCACCGTTGAAACCACGCACGAGGACCATCTCGTGATCTTTGGTGGCCTCACGAACGGCGTTGAGTACACCTTTACCGTCGTCGCGTTCAACGATGCAGGACACGGCGAGGTCTCGGAGCCTTCAAGCCCGGTAGTTCCCGAAGAAGGCCTTCAACTCGACGAAGAGCGTCTCGAACGACTCCGTGAGCATCTCCGCAAACTGGCCCGGAAAGCGAAAGAACGTTTTCGCGATGCCGGGGAGCGGGCCCGCGAAAAATTTGAGAAAACTGAGGACCGTGGAGACAAGAGGCTCGAAAAACAGACCGATCGCGCACACGAGTTCGCTGAGAAAAGCCGTGACCGGGCAACGGGCCGCCACGAGCGGCTGGTCGAGCGGGCACGTAACTGGTTTGAGCGATTCAGGGAAGGGCTTCGCGAACGTCTCCATCGGGCCGAGGGCACCGACCGCTACGACGAATTGCTCGTGCGCACCGAGGAATCGCTGGGCAATGCCCGCGAAAAGCTGGCCGACCGCATCGACAGGTCAGATGAACGGAAGGATGCCCGGATTGAGCAGGCGGAAGAGACCGCCCGGCACCGTATCGAGAAGGCCCACGATCGTGCGAAAAGTGCCATCGAGCGTACCCAAATCCGACTGGCGGAGCAGATCACAAGGCTCAACGAGCGGGTACACGAGTTGCTACGGCGACTCGCAGAGGCATGGCGCGATGCGCAGATAACCGACGAAGGCTGATCACGGCGACACGCCGGAACGGCCTTGATCTTACGGGTGCTTGGACGCCTCATTGCCACGGTGCCCCAGGGCGGATGTCAGACGGCATCCGCCCGCCTTTTTTTGGGGTACCACCTGCTCCCCAACTTGTCAGCGGATTCCCTCACGAGTCAACCACCGCGGGTCAATTTCGCAGTCGGCGTGGCAATGCCACCCTGAAGTCCGGGACTTCCAGTGGTTCGCCATTTCGTTTTACGTTTTCGATCGAAAGCGCAAAAATACTGCTCCAGGTCACCGCGTCGTAGACATCGATTGGCGGGTCGATCTCGCCCGCGACCGCCCTCGCAAAGTCGTACATCACGAAGTAGTCGCCGCCGCCGTGACCCACCTCAATCGCCTCGTCACCCAGCCGTTTCCAGTACGGATGCTCGTACCGATCGGCCAGGTCCCACAGCAGCTGCCACTGTGCGCGCGACTCGTTACCCGGACCGGCGGGCCGTGCCTTGTCCCGATATCCGAAGTTGCTCGGACTCACCCCGGGTGACACACCGTCGATCCACACAAGCGGATCTTCGCCGTCGAAACGTCCTGAAATATAGGCACCTTTGGTGCCCTGCAGGCTATGCAGGGCCATGTTGTGCGGCCTGGGGCTCGCCGAATCTTTGCGCAGGCATATCACCCGGCCCTGCTCAGTCTCGATAAGGGTCGTGGCCGAATCGGTGAACTCGGCCCACGCAGCGTCGGTCGCATCGCGGTGCCCTTCTGGCAGCACCGACCTGGCCCACTCCTGGCGCGCTGCCGACTTCGTAACGAACGTGGTCGTCCGTACGAGCCGGTCGCCCCGGTTGATCCCAAGCCACTGCGCGATCGGGCCAAGCGAGTGCGTCGGATAGCCGTTTCCACGCGACGACTGGGTGGCAACTGTTTCAGGTGCGCCAGCAACCGGACCGCCGCCACGCCAGGTCCGCGTGAGGTCTGAGTTGAACATCAGGTCGCGGCAGTCGTGGATATACGCGCCCTCTGCGTAGGTCAGATCGCCAAACACACCCTGCTCGGCCATGTTGCGCACCATCATCGCTTCACGCCGATAACAGTAGTTCTCGGCCATCATGTACGTCAGGCCGGTCTTTTCGACCGTCTCCACCAGTGCATAGCACTCATCAAGCGTGGTGGCCGCGATCACCTCCGAGAGAACGTGTTTGCCGGCGTTTAACGCGGTCAACGCCTGGTTGGCGTGAAGCAGCATCGGGGTTGCGATGAACACGGCGTCGATTTCCGGGTCTTCGACGAGGTCCTCGAACGCAGAATATGCCTTGATTTCCGGACGGCCCTCAGTCCACTCCGCCCTGACCCGGTCCGACGGATCGCACACCGCGGTAAGTTCGATCTGCCCTTCCAGCCCTTCCAGCACCCGGTCGAAGCGAGAACCACGGTTGCCGCCAGCAACTGCCAGTCTGATGGTCATCGAAAATCCTTACCCACTTATTTCGCAGTGGCAATCATCGGAAAAATCTAATCGGCTTCACCGCACCGGTTCATTCCAAACCATCCAGCAGAACGAGTCTCACGAACCAACCAACTCCGACCGATCTCGCAGTAAACGTGTCGACGACACCTATGACTGCTCGATTAGTTCGATCCGAATCCCGCCCGGAGCCGCAATAAACGCGATCGCCCCGCCACCGGCGTTCGTAATCGGCCCCTCTTTCAGCTCTGCACCAAGGCCCTGAAGCCGTTTAAGATCGGAATCCATGTCGTCGGTGTCAAAGCCAAAATGCTCGAGGCCGTAGTGGGGGTCGGCGTCTGCCGGACCCAGCGTTTCGCCCTTCCGCTCACTCGAAATATTGATCGTCAGACCACCCTCCGTCACGGTCTTGATGAACCGGTCGCCAACCGGTCGTACATCGTCGGAAACGATCTCAACGTTGAATGCTTCAACGAACCAGTCGGCCGTCGCCTTCGGATCGCTCGACTTCAGGTGGATGTGGTTGACGATGAACGGCATTGTGCGTTGATACCTCTTTTGATTTAGGAAGAGTCTGAATGGTGGAAAAGTGCCTGACGAGGCTACGTTCGATGGAAGCGAGCGTCAACACGAAATCCTGGGGGCGCCCTGAACATCCCCCACCCGTCGCTATACTTCGGCCCCAGGCTGCATGTTGCAGCACCCGAGTGACGACGGAGTCGGCAATTGTTCGAGATACGCCAGATTCGACAGGATGACGCGGCGGCGGTCCGGGCGCTCGACGCGAGTATCCAGGGCGACGATCGCTCGGCGACGTGGGACACATATGTCGAAAGGCTCCTCTCGATCATCGAACTCGACTGGCTCCAGTATCCGCCGTGGGGCTGTTTTGTCGCCGAAGACGAGTCGGGCCTTGTCGGATTTCTGCTCTCCGAGCGGCAGACAACCGCATACGGACTTCCACCCGGCGCTCGAATAGTTGCGATGGCAGTCGAACCGTCGAAACGGCGCCTGGGCATCGGCAGGCAGCTCGTCGAGGCCCTTGAAGTCCAGGCCCGCACCGAGGGCATTGAACAGATTTACTCAGTGCTTCTGGCCGAAGATGAGCGGGACTCCAAATTCCTCGAAAGTTCGGGCTTTAACGCATCCGAACTGAAGATCTACGCAAAACGCCTTTAGCCGGAAGCCGACGCTACAGGCTGTAGAAGTCGTTAAGGCCGCGCTCGACGCCGAGCCGTGTGTAGGTCTGCTTCTGCCGTGCGATGTAGTGATAAAGGAAACAGAAGGCGGCACCGGAGCCGGGTTTATGGATCCCCGGGTCATTCGACTGGCAGCGCTGAATTCGGAAGTTGATGGTATGGCTTTGGACGCTCGCGATAATTATTCTGCGGGTGACTAATCGCCTCCCCGACCGAGAATAATCAACTCCGCCGCCCGGAAAACCGGTAACCTTCGCCCGCAGTTCTGTTTTCGTTTACGGTTTTGGTCCTGGTGCGGGTTTGCACGGATGTCGGGGGCGGTTTTCTGATGGCTGGTAAGAAGGTTCTCGTTCTGGGTGGTGGTTTCGGCGGAGTGCAGGCCGCGATCAGCGCACGCGCCGCACTTGATTCCGATCACGAAGTGACGATCATCGACCGGAACCGCATGCCGCACCTGTGCGGAATGAACCCGCTCCTGATCGTCGGTGAACGCGAAACGGATAAGACGGGAAGGTCGCTGGGAAGGCTCGCCAACCGGGGAATCAAGTTCGTGGAAGCGAACATCGACCTGATCGACACAGACGCCCAGAATGTTTCTACTTCAACCGGCACGCTCGACTACGACTATCTCGTTGTCGCCCTTGGTGCCGCTTACGACTGGGACGCCGTCCCCGGTGCCCGGGACGCCTATTCGTTCTACGACTTCGACTACGCACGACGATTGCGCAGACGCCTGAGTCGGCTGAAGCGCGGCAAGATTGTGCTCGCCGCCTCAAAGCCCCCTTACAAGTGCCCGCCCGCGCCGTTTGAAACGGCAATGATCATCAACTGGTGGGCCCGAAAAAAGGGGATTCGCAAAGACATCGATATATCCGTCTACATCCCCGAGCCGGGTCCCCTCGGAGTTGCCGGAAAAGAAGCTTCGATGCGGGTGCGGAGCGACCTTGATCAGCGCGGAATCGAACTGGTCACCGCCGCCGGTGTGACCGAAGTTTCAGCCGACGGGCGTGAGGCCTCGTTCGCCGACGGCAGTTCGGCATCTGCCAGCATCATTGCCACGATCCCGGTACACCGGCTGCCCGATGTCGTTGCGGCTTCGGGCATCGCAAACGGCAAACCGTGGGTACCGGTCGACAGGGCGACACTTGAAACTTCAACGTCCAACGTTTTTGCGATTGGCGATGTGAATGTCGTTCCCGCCGGTGATTTCGCCATCCCAAAGGCCGGTGTTTTCGCGGCCGGGCAGGGCACCAAAGTCGGCGAGGTTATAGCCAGCCGAATCAACGAAACCGTTGCACCGGAACCCTACGACGGGGTTGGCTTCTGCTTCATGGCCTACTCGGGCGGGCGGGCCGCCACGGTGGGTGGAGAGTTCCTCGCGGACGGCGGCCCCGACACTGTCCTCACCGATCCGACGGTTGCCGGCAACAGGACCAAGGAACGCTTCGAGCGCGACTGGCGCAGTTTCAGGATTTAGCAGGTACTAAAAACAATGGAAAGAGTTTGGTCATGATCGCTGTCCGACGCACCTATCTCCCGAAACCCGGAACCGGTGGAAAACTGGCGGCCCTGGTAAAACAGGCGGGCGAGGCCATGAGCGCCGCGGGGTTCGAGAAACCGGTTGTTTATCGAGGCTGGCACGGGGCGCACGGCAGGCTTCAGACCGAGCAGCGGTGGGATTCGATTGCCGACTATGAAGCGTCTCGTGATGCAGTGCGCAACACCCCCGAAATAACCTCGATATTCGACCAGATCTACCCCCTGCTGGCTGAAACCCACAACACCGAAATCTTCCAGATTACCGAGTGAGGATGGTGCTGGAGGCGCCCTCTCCGGCGTGGCTGCTCCAGGCCGAATCGACTCAAAATCAAAGAAAGCTGGAAGGAGAGATACCAATGCCCGCGCTTTTGTTGCACACATTCGGAATCCTGAAGCATGCCGCGAGCCGTCCTGCATCGCAGGCCTTCATGGCAACAAGCCCGGGCGTAATCGAGAGTATCCCGGGGACACCCGGACTGTTGAAACACTCGATCATTACATTCATGCCCGACGGTACCAGCATGTCGGAAGAAACCGAGTTCGGGATTCCGCCCACGCCCACCTTCTTCGAGAAAGACATCGACCGGTATGGACTCGCGACCCTTTCGGCCTGGGACGACGTTGAATCTGCGGTGGGATTCTCGTTTCATCGGACTCACGGTGACGCGATGAAACACAGAAAGGACTGGTTCCTGCAAGATCACGCCTGACCGTCGTCCGTCATGTGGTGGACTGACAACATCGATTCAGTGGACTGGGCCGAAGCCGATTCGAGACTGGTCCGACTGAACGAATACGGCCCTGCGCGCGATGGGTTTACGTTCCAGTCGCTGTTTTCCGCTGAAGGCGAAAGCATGAAGCTAGACCAGGACCGCGTGCAAGAATTACGCCTGAGCTGACCCGACCGCAAGCGCCCGTTTCAGCTCTTCGTGCCGACAACCTCTACCTGTGTAAAGGCGAAGAACGCGCCCGGCGCCCGCATCCAGTCGAGCCACCCCTGGGAGATTTCGGAAAGCTCGCCTTCGGTCGCTATGCCGTACTCGACGGCACGCGTCGCGAGGTCGGAGCGGAGTATTCGCTCGGCCCACTGCTCGCCCCACCAGCTAAGGCCGGCTTCATCGGAAAACGACCAGGTCGAGGTCGTGACAACGAGATCGGAAAACCCGGCGTCGATGAACCACTGCTTCAGGTTCCGGCCAGCGTTGGGCTCACCGCCATTTCGATTGGCAACCCGGCGGTAAATATCGAGAAATCGGGTCAGCCGGTCGTCCTGCGGCCATATCGCAGTAGTCCCCCAATCGACCTCCCGAACCCCGCAGATCCCACCCTGAACCAGCACACGCCTGACCTCGTTCAGCGCCTTCACCGGCTCCGACAGGTGCTGCAACACCTGGTGGGCATATGCCGCATCGAAGCTTGCGGGCGCATACCCGGTTTCGTAAATGCTGTTTACCTCGAACGAAACGTTTTTTACCTGCCGCTCACTTGCCGTCGACCGCGCCTGCTCGATCACCTTTGTCGAGCTGTCGATACCGACCACCGACCCCTCTGGCAGCAGGTGGTCGGCCAGATCAATCGTGATAGTCCCGGGACCGCAGCCGAAGTCGAGCAGACGTGCGGGCGATTTGAGTAGCGGCAACAAGAACGCCGCGGCCTCGCTGGCTCGCCGGACCGAATGGGCGGAAACGACCGAAGAGTGGTAGCCGTGCGTGTATTTATCGCCTGAATTGCCTGGAACAGCCATTAATCCCCCTGAATTTTTCAATCGCCTTACTGGTATGCCGTCCACGCCGCGGGCACATCTGCCGGTGCAATCGTCCGGCGCTCGTCAGCACTCATGATCGTTGCGAGCGTTGCTGCAAGTTCCGATCTGCCGTCTTCTCCCGAGTAACGAACGGGGTCGCCAGCGAGGATCGAATCGATCCAGTGTCGAAGTGCCGCCTCGTGCGAGGCGTCGTAATAGTTGTTATTCGATATCCAGACGCGGTCCGTCGGGTTCACATCGTCGATCACCTGGCTATGGCCGTCCCGATACAGAACGACCGCCGGAGGCTGGCTCAGGCCGGGCGCAGCGCCCCCGCCTTCACCGTATACGACCAGCGTTCCCCTGGTCCCGTGCACAGTCGTCACGAACCCCACTTCGCCAACCGCGTTCTCGCCCGACTCGACCTGGTTCCAGGCGCTGTCGGTCCCGGTATCGAAACTCCAGGCCACGGAAGTTATGGCCTGCCCCGTTGGCGCACCCGTCCCCGAAATCCGGTCGCTCGCCGTCGAGCCACTTTGCGAATGAGCGGTAACTGCGGTTACTGCAGCGCCCCCCGCAAGATACCGTGCCGTTGCGAAAAAGTGGGGCGCATGATCCATGACCCACGGGAACCGGCCACCTCCCGACAGCTCAGGATCTACCCTCCACGGAGCACTCGCTTCATGGCTGAGCCCGTCGAGCCTGCTGACTTCCTCGCGGCGCATGATCCACGGCCCCTTGGTTTCCCGAATATGCAGGACATCCCCGATGCCGCCGCTTTCGATCACAGCCCGCGCAGCGGCGATCGGGTGGTGGAAAACGTAACTCTCGCCCACCATCAGGGTCGTCCCGGCTTCTTCGTGCGCCGAGATCATCGCATTTGCCTGCTTGAGCGATTGCGCCATCGGTTTTTCGCAGTAGACGTGCTTGCCGGCTTTTGCCGCGGCGATGGTCTGCTCGGCATGTAAAAACGGCGGAGTTACGAGGTCGACGGCATCGATTGCCGGGTCGGCAAGTACCTCTTCAAACGAAGTGAAGGCCTTTGCGCCGAGTCGATCTGCCAGCGATTCGAGACTCGCTGCATCGATGTCACAAACGGCGTACAGGTTCGCGCCGGAAATCGCGGCCAGACCGTTCAAATGTGCGGGCGCTGCAACCTTGCCGGTCGCGCCGATCAGGGCAATGTTGAGGCGGTCAGAGGTCATCTGTATGCGGGGATTTTCCTGTTCTCCCTCTGCTAGTAACTATCGCCAAACTCCCTCTCCCCCGGGAGAGGGTTGGGGTGAGGGGGAAGCTGTTCTATGGAAAATACCATTCGAAAGCATCTACACCGCGGTCGAATACATTCCCCTCAACCTGGCCTTCTCCTTGGGGAGAAGGAATTTCACTTCGCATATTAATGTCTTTTGGGATAGTTTCTAAGGAGGGAATTGGAGGGTCGGTAGAAGTGTTCACTAGAACAATCACTCTAAACACTCGAGGTTTTCACCCACACCCTAACCCTCTCGCTCGCAGCGAGAGGGGATTTACCGGTCGCGCGTCGCGACCAGCGACATCGCCTCTGGCACATCGACCACCCACGGACCTTCCATGCTGAGGGTTGCATAAACGTCCTGGTTGGGCAGAAGTTCCACCTCGCGCTCACCGTCCAGGGCAATGGTACCGGGGTGCAGGTCGATCTCGATCTTCTCGCCCGGGGCGACCTTCTGCCAGTCGGCGATCTCGACCCTGGAAACCGTACCCGGCGCAATCGGTGCTGTAACCGTCGTGGCGTTCGGACCGGGCTCCCCGTCCAGCCGGACGTACAGTCCGCACTCCTCGTCTATCGACACCGGGACGAGCCTCGATCCGATCGAGGAAAGACCGATGCTCGCAGGTTCGGCACGTGTCAGGAACATGGCATGGAGCGATTTCGTGTCCCAGACCGCCCTCGCGCCGACGAACATTTGCCTCGTGATTGCCGCATCGACCAGGGCGGTGTCGTGAAGCTTGCCATCGATAAATATGTCGATCCGCTTTGAACGTCGGCACACCTCCCCGCGGTCGAGTGCCCCTGAGGCCAGGGAACCTGCGGCAATGCCGGCCAGCGTCCCTTCGATGTTCGATGGAAACACATTGTTTGTCCCGGTCGAAATGGGAATCAGTGGCACCTCGCCGCAGCCCTTGGCAACCACCCGGTTCGTGCCATCGCCGCCCAGCGTCACGATGCAATCGACTCCCTGCTCGACCATCGCCCGGGCGGCTTTCGTTGAAGCGCCCTGGTGATCGGCAACCGGCATTTCTACATAGTCGAGCTTGATCTTGCCCTCGACATCGTGGACCGCAGGGCGTGCAAGTCCAGAGTGATCGGGCATTATCAGGATGCGGTCGACACCCACAGACACTATCCCTGCGAAGACACGGCGGAGTATATTGGCCTTTTCCTGATTGGAAACCACTCTCCCGTGCGCGACGAGTCGGCGGATGTCTTTCCCGGCTGCCGGGTTGGCAATGATGCCGACTGTGCTCATGCTGTAACTGTACTCATATATTTATACTTGCCCACTGCTCGCAACTCTCATTTGGGAGGGACCGACGGAGGGTAGATTGCAGCGACGACGCCCGGAGCAATAAGCGCGGCCAGCATTCAGGCTGTCATCCAGCTCGGATCGCCCAGGTATTTTGCGATCAACCGCACAAATTCCGCCGCCGGAGCGCCGTCCCACGCCCGGTGATCGAACGCCAGGTTCAGGTGACCCACCGACCGCACAACAACGTTGCCATCGACCACTGCCGGGACCTCGCCGACGCTCCCGACACCAAGAATCCCCGTTTCGGGCAGGTTCAGCAGCGGATTGAAATCTTCTATGTCGTAAGAACTGAGGTTTGTGATTGAGAAAGTGCTTCCGGTCATCTCGTCGATCGAAAGACTGTTCGCCTTCGCCTTGCGGGCCAGGTCGCGTACTTCCTGAGCGATTTCGAGAAGAGATTTCTGGTCGGCATTCTTTATCACCGGAACCAGCAGACCCTCCGGAACCGCCATCGCGATCCCGACGTTCACCTCATCGAGAATCCTGAGTTCGTCGCCAACGAGATGGGCGTTGGCAGCCGGGGTTTCTTTCAGCGCACGGGCAACCGCGGCTATGACGAGGTCCTGGTACTGCGGACGCAGCTTGTGCTTTCGCCACGCCCCAACGAGTTCGCGCTGGAACGCGATCGCGTCCGTTACGTCGGCCTGGGTCGATAAAGTTACCGTGGGCACCGCGGCGCTCTCCGACATGCGGCGGGCAATAATTCCGCGCAGTCCGGCCAGCTTGATCGTCTCCTTCACCGGGACGATCGACTCTGGTAGGGGCGCACTATCACCGGGGGCTGCCGCTGCCGGGGCGCTGGCACCAGATTTCGTCGCCCGGACGTCATCTTCGGTCACTCGCCCGCTGGGCCCTGTGCCGACCACCACTGCAAGGTCGACGCCCAGCTCTTTGGCCAGCCGGCGGGCACGCGGCGTGACGACCTGCTTGCCGCCTTTTGGAGCGGTGGCCGCGGGAGCGGGAGCAGCGGGAGCGGCTGTCGCGACCGGGGCGGGTGTTGACGCTGAACCAAGCACGATAGCTACATCAGGGAGGTCCGAATCCGATTCTCCCTCTTCGAGCACGTACCCGAGAACGGTCCCGACATCGACTATCCGGCCCTCTTCGACATCGATTCGGCCAAGCGTCCCATCAGCTGTGGCCTCGACCTCGGCGTTCACTTTGGAAGATTCGATCTCGACAAGCTGGTCGCCCTTGGAAACCGGGTCGCCGATGCCCTTGAGCCACTTCACAATCTCGCCGTCGTTCATCCCCATGCCCCACTGGGGCAGGATGATAGGTGCAGACATATTTGCCATTCTCGGGCCGGGTCGCGGGCGCAACGCTTGCCGGCAATGCCCTGCAAACTACCACCGTTTCAGGTGAAAGGCAGAACCCTGGTATTTGTGTCGAAATTCCGGCGCCGACGGTTATGTTAGCGCAGGTGCAGCCCGGTCCGGCAATGGCGGCGCACGATTCAGCGACAACCCCGTCAAGCAGCTCGCTGCGCGTGTGTTTGCCGAAACGATATATCATTCCACACTTTCATCCTGGACAACATCCAAAATCGGTCGGGATATGAAAGCTCGCGCTCGGAAGCTCATTGCCGTGGTCTCGATCAAAATGCCAAGCTCAATCAGTTTCTCTACATTGTTCGCTGCGGCACGATAGGTAACCCCTAAAATATCGGCGGCTATGGGAATTGTCAGACCGGGCACTATAAACAACTGGTCAACCAATTGGACTAGAAGTGCAGATGATCTTGCAGTTTGAACGAGGGCTCGCAGCTGCTCACGCAAGTCGAGCAATTTCTTCACTCTTTTCAATGCATCGGTCGCTTGACTTTGAACTGCAGTCAAATAAAACGAGATCCACTCTTCCCAGCGTCCTGACAAGCTGACTTCCAGTAATAAATCGATGTAGTCGTTTCGATACTCTTCAAAATACGAACTGAGATGCAGAAATGGTTGCGGCATCAGTCCCCATTCTGCCATCAACAATGTAGTTATCAGGCGACCAACTCGGCCATTGCCATCCTCAAAAGGATGAATGGTCTCGAACTGGTAGTGAATTAGCGCCAAATCGATCAGAACTCTACTGTGGTCACCGTTGCCTACGAATTCTTCGAATTGGTTGAGGCACCTGTTTAGGTGGCTCTGCGGACAGGGGACGAACCTAGCCTCGCCAATAGGCGTGCGCGCGCTGCGGCCAATCCAGTTCTGGCCGGTTCTGAATTCACCTACACTGGTATCTCCACCTCGCACACCTCGCAGTAACTGTTCATGGAGTTCACGAATTAAACGCAGGCTGACTGGTAGGTCACTGAGCCGATCAATGCCATATTTCAGAGCTTGAGCATAATTACTTACCTCACGAACTGTTGGTTGATCTCGTTCGAAGGCCTCGTCCGCCGTAAAAAGTGCGAGTTGCTCAGCTGATGCAATAGTCCCCTCTATTCGGCTAGATGCTAATGCCTCCCTGCTGATTAATGGCCTGGTCAAGTAGTCAGCATTTTGTATTAAAAACGCAGCACCTCGGAGCTCCCCAACCGATTCCATTGAGGCAGATAGTTGATCCACTAGCGTATCCGTTAGATCGATTGTGGGAGGGAGTGGATACGGGACGAATGCCAAGACCCCTTCGTCGGTGGGCACCAATATGCCCGGACTGTTATCTGTAAATTTAGACGTATCCATGGTGTTCAGTTCATTTAATTAAGTACAACAACTCAGCAGTGAATTATACTTTATGGCCTGAAAGTATAATTTATCCAGCGTGGTATATATATAAGTAAAAGTGCCTGTAAGCTCACTAGTTCACCAATATGATGTGGAGAGAGGTCAAGATCATACTTCATATTGATGAGACTACTTTCTAGCCGCCCCCGGCCAGGGCGAACACGAGCCCGTGCGACCCGTCGCCTGTCGGTGTAATCCCGATAGCTACCACATCGCCGTGATCACCGGATCTCCACCGGCTCATTACCACGTAACCGCCCGGTCCCCGCCAGGCCTCAAGAACTTCCGGCAATCCACTGCTCGCTATCGTGAACTCCTCGTGGGCGTCCAGGGTGTCCGATGCGATCACGAAGAACTCCCGCGCGTCGGCGTCTGAATCCCAGGCGATCACAACGCCCAGCGCGAGTTCGCCCGCCTCATCCTCGAATACCCCATAGGCGTCCCCGCCCCAGCCGGCCAGGGCCGCACCTGCCCGGTCGCTCCCGAGCGCTTCGAGCCACGTTTTCAGGAAGAATTCACCGAGCACGTTTTCGGCCTTCAACAACCAGCCCGCACCCATCGCGTCATCGGGTACGTCCAGTTCGATCGGCTCTTCCGAATCGAAATATCTTTCGGGATGAAGGATTTGTTCGGAGCTGCGCGGTAGATTTTCAAACGCATTGTCGACGGCTGAGAATCCGCCAATCGCGATCAATCTGGACACGAACACGGCACCTTCCACATATGAGAATTCAAGGCCGCGCTGGAGGAAATAGGGTGCCGGGGTAATTTCTTCCTGCGCCGCGAGCGCCGATTCGAGAAGCTCGGACAACTCGCGGAAGTCGAAGACCTGGAACATGTACTGGGTTTGCGCAGTAGTCGCGTCGCCTTCAACCAGCGCCGAAATCGCTATCGACATGTCGTCGCTCGAATCAAGATCGGTAATCGCCTCAAGGTCGAACGCTGCGTCCTGCAGTCGGTGCACGTACTCATGTGCGTAGGTGAGTTGCGCTTCCACACCGAGCGACTCGACGCCCGACCCATCGTCGCCAAGCACGAAGAACTGCTCTTTTTCGGGGTCGTATAAGCCCAGTACCTGTCCGCCGAGCATGCTTTCGTAAATGGCAGCCAGGTCAGAATCCTGCGGAATGACCCCGAGCAGTTTAAGCAGGACCGACTCATGAGCGATCTGTTCAACGACCTCCGGGTCTTCAAACTCCTCGGCGATTCGCTCACGCATCCCCGCCTTGTCGACAAACATGTGCTCGACGGGCGGCGGGGTGTCTATTCCCCTCAGTTTCTCGATGTCACGTTCGATTGAAGCCAGCAGGTTTTCCAGCGTCTGGGCGGGCTCTTCCGGGGTCGCAGTTGGGGCGACCGTGGGCTTCGGGGGGGCCGGAACAGGCGTCGGGGTCGGCGGGGCCACGGTCGCGGTCGCGGTTGCAATTGCTGTAGCGACTGCTGTCGGCGTTGGCTCCGGATCGCTCGAACACCCGGCAAAAACGGCCAGTCCCAACACCATCAGAATCGGCAGTAGGTAGCCAGCCGTCCTCATGTAAACGTGGCTGTGCCACCTAGAGAAGGGCATCGGCCAGCTCGGCGAAGTTCTGCACCGTCACATCGGGTTCGTACTGTTTGTGGGTGTCCTCGTACGGCAGGTCGTAGCGATTCACATACGCGCCGCGAAACCCGCACGTTCTGGCACCCATCACATCGAACGAGTTTGCCGAAACCATGACGAGCTCTCCCGGCTCCATGCCAAGATTGCGCGCCGCACGGCGGTAGACGGCCGGGGAGGGCTTGAAAACGCCGACATCCTCGACCGACATTACATCGTCGAAGTCGTACTTGATCCGGTTTTTCACGAGATGGTCCAGAAACCCCGGGTTTCCGTTCGAGAGGGCGATCAGTCTGTACCGAGTGCGGAGCCGGTCGAGCGCCCCGACGCACTCCGGAAACGGCGCAAGCTCCTGCCACCCCGCCATGAAGGTCTCGACCTCAGACTGCGTGGAGTCGAGTTTGTTGAGCCG
>Ga0209554_1000835_pt1 | contig 25223 bp, 16 predicted proteins | sample MarorgKNORR_S2LV_5_FD_188221 | JGI IMG/M metagenome (GOLD analysis project Ga0209554, IMG submission 188221) | Marine microbial communities from the Southern Atlantic Ocean, analyzing organic carbon cycling - Bottom_A/KNORR_S2/LV (SPAdes) (version 2) | ecosystem: Environmental > Aquatic > Marine... | reverse complement strand
CCCCAGTTCCTCTCCGGACGCCCGCTTCGCTAGTGCAAAGCGCCCGTCCGGGCAATGTTTTTGTCACCGCTTGGCCAAGCGCATTCGCGGGTTGATTTCGGCCCCGCAACCATCGACCCTCCCCAAGCGCTTATGAAGATCAGCAAAATTAGTGTCTTTCAGGTGGATCTGCCGCTGCACGAAGGCAGCTACAACTGGGCCGGCGGCAAGTCGGTACAGGTTTTCGACAGCACAGTCGTGCGGATCGAGACCGACGACGGCATCACCGGCCACGGCGAAGTCTGCCCGCTTGGCCCCGTTTACCTGCCAGCCTACGCCGAGGGCGCCCGCGCCGGCATCCAGATGCTCGCGCCCGCGCTGCTTGGCCAAGACCCGACGCAATTGGCCAAGCTCAACCGCCACATGGACGCCACGCTCAAGGGCCACCCGTACGTCAAGTCCGCCCTCGACATGGCGTGCTGGGACATCCTCGGGCAGGCAACCGGCCAGCCGGTTTGCAACCTGCTCGGCGGACGCTACGGCGACGACTTCCTGCTGTACCGCGCCATCTCGCAGGAAGCCCCCGAGACGATGGCCGGCAAAGTCGCCGGTTACCGCGCCGAGGGCTATCGCAAATTCCAGCTCAAAGTCGGCGGCGACCCCGAGACGGACATCGAGCGCATCCGGGCCGTGTCGGCGGAACTGCAACGGGGCGACACGCTCATCGCCGACGCCAACACCGGCTGGCTCATGCACCAAGCCGCGCGGGTCGTCCGCGCCGTGAAAGACATCGACGTTTACATCGAGCAACCGTGCGAGACGTTCGAGGAATGTTACTCAATCCGGAAGATGACCGACCACCCGTTCGTCCTCGACGAGAGCATCGACGGCCTGCCGATCCTGCTCCGCGCCAACAGCTTGCAGGCGATGGACGTCGTCAACATCAAGATCAGCAAGTTCGGCGGACTGACCAAGGCACGCCAAGCACGCGACCTCTGCGTGTCACTCGGCATCGCGATGACCATCGAGGACAGTTGGGGCGGCGACATCATCACAGCGGCGATTTCGCACTTGGCCCACAGCACCCCGACCGAGTTGCTGTTCTCCTCCACCGACTTCAACAGCTACGTCACCGTCTCAATCGCCGACGGCGCGCCGCAACGCGACAACGGCCGCCTGGCCGCCGCCATCACCCCCGGCCTCGGCATCACGCCCAAAACGGAAGCCCTTGGCCAAGCGATGTTCGAAGTGGGGTAATCCTGCTACGCTTTCCCACTTGGCCAAGCGAAGGCAGGGCGACCGCTTCCTCAACTCAAGCAATCACAGAACATCGTCGTCCAGCCATATGCCGTGGAAGCCGTTGGGCACGCGCTGGGGAATCAGGACGCGGGCGATGACCGATTTCTTGAAATCGCGGCAGTCGATAATCGCCATCTCACTTTGTCGTTCAGCATGGTCGTAGACGAATGAAATCAAATATCCGTCGTCTTCATTCTTGCCGTCCTTCCTGGGAACAAACACGCCTTCTCCCGTCTCGCGGCCTTTGCCTAAGTCATGCCGCTCATTCGTGTTCTTGACGAAGTCGAACTTCACATGAGCGGTTCCGCTGGAGACGGAAAGGCCGTAGCCGTAGCGTGTTTTCGCCCCGGCAAGCCGATCGTCGATACGCGGGAATTCGCAGTCGAATTCGTCCAATGCTCCCTCTGTTATCTTGCCCGTTTTCAGGTTCAGTCGCCAGCGATAGGCGATCGGCATGTCACCTACTGCGCCGCCCGCGCCCGGGTCGTTTGCTGCTTGCGGGATCAAGTTCGCCAAGTCCGGATACTTGGGATAACGGCAGCCATACAGGTTTACTTCGTCGCCGTCCTCAAAGGCGTTGAAGACATGAAAGACGAAACAGGGCTTGATCTCGAACCAGCGAACCTTGTCGCCCGCAGCGTGACGCGGCAGGACACCGATCCTCGCCCCAAACTTGGGTTCCCACTTGAACGGCTTGCCGCGCATCGCTCCCGCCATGTCCATTACTACGGGCGCGTCGAGAAACAAGGTATATTTCCCGGTGATGGCCAGGTCGTGCATCATCACGGACCGGGGCAGATCGATCGGCGTTGTGTGGATGATTTTGCCATTGCGATCGGCGACGCTGTATACCAAAAATGGGGGGACTGGCACAAACGCATAGGCATGAAACATCATTTCGCCGGTCTTTTGGGTCGATCTTAGGATGGGCCGTGCACGGGTGTTTCAACGCGCCGCCAAAGTTGTACTCGCCGACTGTCTCCAGCCCGGGAACCTTGATTTCGTGTGGCGCACCACCTTCATACAGCGCCAGCAACTTGCCATGATGCCAAATCAACGCTGTGTTGGCACGATTCGGAATCGGGCTCTTGCCCGCGAGACTTTGCTTTGCAAAAAATGTGAAGTCGACCGGGTCAAGAAAACTTGGGTAGATCGCCTTGTTGGCCTTGTTTTCCTCCTGCCACACCGCCGTGCGGACCCAGCGGTTGCGATAACTCGCCTTGCCATCGCGCAGACGCACACCATGGAGCATGCCATCGCCCTCGAACAAGTGATAGTTTTGCTTTGGCGGAAACTGCAGATTCGGCCCGTTCCGAACAAACATCCCTTCCAGATCCGCCGGCAGTTTGCCGATAATTTTCAAATTGTCCGCGGTGATTTCCTCGTGAACCGGGGCTCCGTTGCCCTGCAAAAACGGATTGTCCGGCCACTTTTTTTGTTCGTCCGCCGCGCGCATGGTGAACGATGGCAAAGCCGCGGCCGCGCCAAGCCCGACACCGCTCTTCAGAAAGGAACGCCGCGAGGCAGCAACGGGTTTCGTTTGGAGAGAATGCGTATTCATCTGGAAGGGATATACTCGTCAGTCGCATGAAGTTACACCCAAAAAGGGGAAAAGGGGGTTATTCCCGGCGCGGCACCAGCGGACGTGAGGGGACGGCACGTACGGGGAGATTGATTTGCATTCGCTGGCGCTCGGCGTCTTTGCCCGATAAAAACCGAAGGACTGATTCGAGTTCACTTCTTCGCCCTTGGCCAAGCGATGTCCGAAGTGGGGTGAGTCTAAACTAAACCAGCCTCCGCCAATGGTGGTCATGCCGGGCGACGTGAAGAACCGCAAAAACCACGACAGCATCTTTGCGGTTAATGAAAAAAAATCGGTAGGGAAATCGACGCGCTAAAATTCTTCGGACTTCGGGCTCTCTCCGAAGCCGCGCAAAAAGTTCTGGATTTTGAAGTGAGCGATTAATGGCATTTCGAATCTCGGCCAGAAACTCAAAACCCAAGCCGTTATCTTTTTCCTCATACCAAACCGCCGCCGGCGCAATATCCTGCTCAGCCTCCGGGCGAACAATAAGCCGAAGACTCATGCTTTCAACTGCGCCGCGATTCGATTCTCGACCTCCTGCCACGTGCTGCCTGCATCCGGATCTTTTTCGTAGGCAGCCAGGCGTGAATCAAGCAGTGCCTTCTCGGCTTCAGTCAGCGGTTCTTCAGTATCCAGCCAAGCGTCGCCGTCCAGTTCACTGGTTTCGAGCGAATCTCCATGCGCTCAGAAGGAGATAGCTTCGGGAATTCAGACAAAATCTCAGATTTACTCACGCCGCAATTCTACATCACAGGAAGGATTCCGAGTAGCAAAAAATGGACGAATCGCCCCCGCTTGGCCAAGCGCTTGGCTCACTTGACCGCCTTTGGTTCCTTTGCGGGTTTGCGACGGAAGTTGCCGGTGAGCTGCGGGCCGTTGTCGGGAGGCATGGATTTGTGCCATGCGATGCAGGCTTTGGCGAATTCGGAAACCAATCCGGAGTGTTTCGCAGCGAGATTTTTGGTTTCGGCGCGGTCGGTTTTCAGGTTGTACAACTCGGGATCGGAGCCGTCGTATTCGCAGAGGAATTTCCATTGGCCATCGCGCACGGCTAAATCCGGTAAGTCTTTGTCGCCGTAAAATGAATCGCGATCGGGCGGGCGTCGGAAATAAATCGGAGCCTTGCGCGAAGCGGCCGCTTGGCCAAGGAGCGTGCCGGGCAGTGATTCGCCGTCGAATTTTGTGTGCTTGGGATGGGGCGTGCCGGTGATGTCCAAAAGAGTTGGCACCAAATCGATGGCGGAAAAAACCGAGGTGCGATTCACATGGTTGCGCTTGGCCACCGGCCCGCCCCAAGCGATGAGCGAGGAGCGGATGCCGCCTTCGTAAAGTTGCGTCTTGAAGCCGCGAAACGGGCCGGCGGAACCGGCACCCTGCTCCGGGCCGTTGTCGGAGCAGACGAGGATGAGGGTGTTGTCGCGCAGAGCGGGGTCATCGCGGATGTGGTCGAAGAGCTTGCCGAGTTGGCGATCCATTTCTTGCAGCACGGAATGGTACAGGCCGCGCTTGCCGTCGGCCCATTTGTCCACCGGCGGCCAGAAGGGGCTGTGCACGTCGTCCGGCCAGAGGTTGATGTAAAAAGGCTGCTTCGCCTCGGCGGCTTTTTGGATAAATGCAATGGACTCGTCCACAAAGCCGCCGGTGATTTTGGAGCGTTGCATCCAGCGTACGCCTTGGCCAAGCCGCTCAGCGTCGGCCCAGATGCGGCGCGGTTCCGTCCATCCCGGCTTGAGCGTGAGCGGCAACAGCTTTGGCCCCATGCCTTCAAAGTTGGTGAGCGAGACATCAAATCCGTACTCGGTAATCGCCGGTGCCTCGGCCACATCGCGCTGGCCACCCATGTGCCATTTGCCAAAATGCCCCGTCGCATAACCGGCCCGCTGTAGCGACCGCGCAAGCATCGGCGCCTTGGGATCGAGCCACTGCGCCATGCCGCGCTTCTCGTTGCTCTTGCGATTGTTCAGGTACGAAGTGATGCGCCAGCGCTGCGGATATTGCCCCGTGGAAATCGCCGTGCGCGACGGCGAACAAATCGGCGAGTTCACATAAAACTGCTCAAAGCGCACGCCCTCCTTGGCCAAGCGATCGATGTGAGGCGTCTTCGCGGCCTCATTCCCAAAACAGGAAAAATCCCCCCACCCCATGTCGTCGATGAACACGAGCACGATGTTGGGTTTCCGATCCGCCGCCGCACCGGCTGCGAGCACCACGAAAAACAACAGCGAAACAAATCTGGATTTTGCGATCGTTTGCATTGGCGAATTGGGCGCTCACTGCAACTTGGCCACATACGCGTAAAACGCGCCCATCGGTGTGCCTTCGGCGTCGGTGAACTTGGCCCAGAGTTTGTCGCGGCCGGGGTGAAGCTTGAGGCGGAAGGTGACGCTTTTGGCGTTGGGGTTTACGGGGAGGGTGAGTTCTTTGCCGCCGAGTTTTAGATGGGCTTTCACGGCGGCGAAGGGTTTGCCGGGATGAGCCCGAAAGGCCTTCACCCCCGGCACATTCGCCCCTGCCTCAAGGTCAGCCGTAATTGCGCGGTCAGTTTCCTTGGGCCAACGGCGCAGTTCCACGGTGTATTCGCCGGTGGTTTTTATGTCCACTGCCCAGAAGCCGGTGTTGCTTGGTTTTTTCTCGGCGTTGCGGATGTGGCGTTGGTTCCACGGGGTGCTGCCATCGGCAATCCAGTCGTGGCAGGTGAGCGTAACGGGGTTAGCCATAGGCGCGGGGTGGCCAAGGTAAATGGCGGTTGGCTGGCCAAAGGTGGGCACGAGTTCCTGCCACCATGCCTCGTAAAACTTGGCCAAGCGCGAGACCACTTTCGGATGCCGCTTGGCCAAGTTGGTCTTCTGTCCGGGGTCGGCGTTGATATCGAAAAGTTCCTTGCCGTTGACGAGCCGCCATTGGTCGGTCATCACCGCGCTCTTGCGCCACTTGATGGGATCGCGCACGCGCTGCGAGTCGGTGACGAGAATGCGGTCGGGCCAGCTCCTAGCCTTGCCCTCGATGAGCGGGCGGATGTTCACGCCGTCAAACTTCACGCCCTTGGGCGCGGGTACGTCGCAGTAGCTGATGAGCGTCGGCACGATGTCGACGTACGAGGTGATCATGTCCACGTCGCGTCCGCCGGTGAGGCCGCCCTTGGGCCAGTGGATGAAAAACGGCACGCGATGGCCGCCGTCGTATTCGCTGCCCTTGGCACCGCGCATACCGTCATTGAAAACTCGCGCGCCGCTGGAAGTGCCGTTGTCGGTCGTGAATATAAAAATGGTGTTGTCGGTCAGTCCTTCTTTTTTCAAAAACTCGCGCATCGCGCCGACGTTGTCGTCGATGTTGGAAATCATCCCGAAAAAATTGGCGACATTCACGCCTTGCTTCTTGTACGGCGCACTGGATTTCTCCGGCGAATGCATCGGCCCGTGCGGCGCGTTGGTGCACAGATAAATAAAGAACGGCTTTTCGTCATCCTTCACCTTGCGAATGAACCGCTTCGCGTAATCGAAAAAGACATCCGTGCAAAACCCCTTCACCGGCACGGCTTTGCCGTTGTGAAAATAGGAGCCGTCGAAGTAAGCGTTGTCCCAATAATCCGGCGTCTGCCCCACGCCGCCGCCGCCGTGCCGCAGCACTTCCTGAAACCCACGATCCTCCGGGCGGTACGGATAGTTGTCGCCCAAGTGCCACTTGCCGAACATCGCCGTGTGATAGCCTCCGTCGCCGAGAATCTTTCCAATCGTCACCTCATTATCGCGCAACATCGACCGCCCCATAATCGTGTGCCAAACCCCCGTGCGATTCGACCAGTGTCCCGTGATCAGCGCCGCCCGCGTCGGCGAACACGTCGGCGCCACGTGATAATCCGTCAACCGCACACTCTCCGAATGCAGCTTGTCGAGATGCGGCGTCTTCAAAACCGGATTCCCGTGGCACGACAAATCGCCATACCCCTGATCATCGGTGATCACCAAAACCACATTCGGCCGCTTGGCGGCAGTGGCATTAAAAATGCAAACAAGAGTGACAACCAAAGAAAGAAGAATTTTTTTCATAAGCAATGCGTGCGGGCAGTGAACGGCGAAACAATCGAGGCGTCAATCATCAACCCGCGAAAGGGTTGACAACCTTGATAGAGTCAACCCCCCAAGCTGCAAAACGATTGGCTCACTCAACGTGTCGTTTCCGGGCTAACTTTTGTCGCGAAATTGACTGTGTTTTCGTTGATTGTGTGCCATGGTCGGCCTTGCAGTAATTTTAGCCATCAAGGTAAACCAAATGAAACCAAGCGCATCCATGTCCAACCGGAAGGCATTCACCCTGATCGAGTTGCTGGTGGTAATCGCCATCATTGCCATCCTGGCCAGCCTGCTGCTGCCCGCCTTGGGCAGGGCCAAGAGCAAGGCCCGCCAAACGGTCTGCATGAGCAACCAAAAGCAGCTTGGCCTCTCCACGGCAATGTACGCGGAGGATTTTGAAGACAAGTTCCCCCTCTCAGCGGCGGGCTCCACACAGGCTCACGCCAAGTGGCTGGTTGTCATGCACGAGGTGGGCTACCTGAGCACCATGGATTTATTCAGCGATCCCGCCGACGTGGAAGGCCCACACAACCTGTTCAAACTCCGGAAGCGCCGGCTCATCGTTGGCAAAAAACCCCGAGACATCGTTTTCTCCTACGGCGCCAGCGAGCAACTGGTCGGCCCGGCAAATATCAAGTACCGAAAAATCAGCCAAGTGCCGGTGCCGGACAAGATTCTGTTCTTTGCCTGTGCCAATTACATGGTCGTGCCGTTCTGGGATCACGAGCGGGTCTACAACGCCAGCGGCCCACACCCGATCGGCCAATCCACTAATCCGCCAAACGAGCTCTACGCCCGCCACAACTCCGGCAAAAACAACAGGCCCACCCAACAAAGCAAGGGCGGCAACAACATCACCTTCGCCGATCTTCACTACGAATACAAAAACCAGTACTTCATCGACCGGAAGCTCTGGTGGTACAAGGATCACAAACTTTAGCCCAGCCATGCGCTATTGGTTGACTATTGGAATGCCGAGGCTCACGGTCGCCGCTATCTGCACTTCGGCTTTATGAATACTGACAACTTAAACAGACGGCACTTCCTCAAAACGACCCTTGGCGCAACGGCAGTCGCCGGGGCGACTTGGTTTGATGTCCCCGAAATCCTCGCTGCCACCGGCAAGGACAAATACAACGGCTTCCCGATGGGCATCCAGAGCTACTCGCTTCGGGGCTTCGGCGTGGACGGCGCGATCGAGCAGACCCAAGCGCTTGGCCTGCATTTCATCGAGTTTTTCAGCGGGCACTTCCCGATCTCCCCCGACCCGGCCAAGGCGAGCGCGATGAAGGCCAAGCTGGCCAAGCGCGATATCGCCATCAGCGCCCACGGCGTCAATAGCTTCACGAACGACCACGAGCGCAACGAGGTCACGTTCAAGTTCGCCAAGCTCGCTGGCATCAAGAATATCTCGGCCAACCCCAAGCCAAACTCGTTCGACAGTCTCGACAAACTCGTGGCCAAGTACGACATCCGCATCGCCATCCACAACCACGGCCCGGGAGCGCTGTACGACAAGATCGACGACGGACTCAAGGCGGTGAAGGGGCACGACAAGCGCATCGGTTTTTGCGCCGACTTGGGCCACTACATCCGCTCGTCCGAGGATCCGGTCGAGGTGATTCACAAACTCGGCGACCGGCTGTACGGCGTTCACCTCAAGGACTTCGCCGAGCAAAAGAAAAAGACGCACGGCGTCATCCTCGGCAAGGGTCACCTCGACGTGCCGGGTGTGTTCAAGGCGCTGCGCAAGGTCAAGTTCCCGGCCGACGGCGCGCTGAGTCTCGAGTACGAGGAATCACCGAACGACCATCCCAAGCTGCTGGCTGACATCGGTGAGTGCTTGGCGATTGCCGCCGAGGGCGCACAAAAAGCCAAGCGCGGCTGATCGGTTACTCGACGGCTTTCCCCCGAAACTTAAGACTCAACCCGCTTGGCCAAGCGCCCGGAGAAATCTCCGTAATTAAGCGTCAAAACTGGGCCTCGATGCCGACGAGGAACGACTGCGGCATGCCGGGGCGCGCACCCTGCGGCAACCGGCCGACGACGTACTCTTCATCGAACAGATTTCGCGCGGTGGCGAACACCTTGGTGGTGTCGCTAATCTGGTATTGCACCGTGAGGTCGGCGATGAAGTAGCTCGGCACTTCGCCGTAGCGTGAGTCGAAAGCCCCTGCTCGATTGTAGGGGCCGGAGCCGTTCGCTCCCGAGGCATTCGTATCCCCAACGTAAGTGCCATCCAAAGCAATGCGGTATTTGCCCACCTCCAAGCCAACGCCAACATGAAACTGCACTTCCGGAATATACGGAACCGCGTTGCCGGACTGCGCCCCGCTGAAGATGCTCTCGCCGTCCGCCGAACTTGCGCCGCTCCCAAACTCCGCCTCGGTCAACGTGATGCCAAAGGTCACCGGCAGGCTGTAGCCCGCGCCGTTGGCCGCGCCGAAGTCGTAGCCAAGCTGTAGTTCCAGACCCAGCGCACTGATCTCGCCGTCGTTCGGGCCTTCGTCGATCACGACGGTTTCGCCGCCATCAAACTCCTCGAAGCCGGTGCCCAAGTTGTCCGGCACGATGAAGTCCGACAGGTCGGAGTAAAAAATCGCACCGGTGGCGACGAAGGCCTCGTTTTGGTAGCGGGCACCCAACTCGTAGCTCATGGAGCTTTCCTCCTTGAGCGACTCGTCGCTGCGAATGTAGGAGCGCGGCCCCGGCAATGAAGCCCCACGATAGATACCCGCGAACAGGTTCAGGTTGTCCTGCAAATCGTAGGAGAGACCCAAGCCGCCGGTGACCACGTCGAGATCGCCCGAGCCGGCCGCCGGGGACTTGTCGGACGTGCGGGTGTTTTGGTCGTACGAATAGTCCAGCGACTCGTAGCGGATACCGGGAGTGACTGAGAGTTTGTCGCTGATCGCAATGCGATCCTCGAGGTAAATCGACCATGCCCCGGTGTTTTGGCGGCGATCGCCGGCCTTGCCGCTTGGGGCGTCCGGGCCGGCGGTGGACAAGTTGCCGTTGGCGTCCTGCGTGTAGCGCTGATACCACTGTAGGCGGTTGACTTCATCCTCGTGATAACGCACGCCGAGCTTGACTTGGTTATCCAGCGAACCCAGCGCCAAGTCATATGTCAAAACCGACTCAATCCCCATGGAGGAATAGTCACGATTATTGGCCTTGTTGCGCAACTCACCGGCGGCCTCCCCCTTGACCACCGCAAGAAAGCCCGGATCATCCCATTCCTTGTAAGCCGACATGCCGTTGACTTTGTCCAACTTGAACCAGTTACGATGAAAGTTGTTGAAGTAAGCCGTGGTTTTCAGTGAAGCGTTGCCGCCCAACTCGGCAAAGTGACGCAGATACCCCCGCGAAGCGTAGGTGTTGATCTGGTCGTTGCGGGTCGCAGCGTAGCGGGTGTAAGGGTTCGCCCTGAAATCGTCATCGGTGATGCCGAGGTAAGTTTCGTTCGCGTCAAAATCAGTGCTGCTCAACTTCAACTCGAGCGACTGATAGTTCGCCGTGTTCGGCTCCCACGACAACTTGAGCATCGGCTCACTCCGGGTAAAACCAGTTTCGCCTGTCGCCCCCTGCAACTCCTTGAAGCCGTCGGTCGTGCGGTAGTAACCCTCAACAAGATAACCGATGCGACCGATGTCCGTGTCCTGTTTCCCACCGTGATAAATGTGCGTCACCATCTCGTCAAAACTGCCGTAGTAAACCTTCGAGTATGTGGTGACCTCCTCCGGGATTGCGGTGGACAAATAATTGATCGCGCCGCCCGTGGTGTGCGGCCCGTACTTCACTTGGCTCGAGCCCTTGATGACCTCCAAGCCGCTCATCCGCTCCAAGGTCGGACTATAGTAAGCCGACGGCGCGGAGTACGGGGCCGGGGCCGCGAGGATGCCGTCCTCCATGATCGTGACTTTGGAACTGCGGCCCATGTCGATCCCGCGAAGACTGATGTTCGGAAAATTGCCGTAACCATCCTCCGGGCGAACGTAAACCCCCGGCACGCGACGCAACGCTGAATTGATGTCGCTGATCGAGTGGACGCGAAGATCGTCGATGTCCAGATAAGTGGCCGAACCAGTGATCAAATTGACCCCCTCTTTCGAGCCAACAATCGCGCCGCTGACCAACACAGGATCTAACTCATCCGCCGCCTCGGAGGCGTCTTGAGCAACCGCAGAAACCACGCCGAACAAACACGCACCCGCAAAAAGAGTGCGAACTGATTTTTTGATTTTGAGACTCTTTCTCATTTAGTAATGCTTATAAAAGCCGCCTTATTGGCGGCTCGGCGCAGATAATGAGATTCAATCGCAAATCAGTCAACCGTTATTTTTATTTTGAGAAAAAATCTGTTTTAAACCGTTTGCTCAGTTTCTCGCGTGAATTGCCTCATTTTCAATCTAGCACACTCGGCACACTGCGAATCAAAAACAGCTCTCTCGGCGATAAATTGGGTTAATTGCTGCTGAAATGCCTTTTAATCTCATCCGGCAAGAGGGCTCGATTGTAGTAAGCAATTTCATCAAGTTTACCGCCGAAATTGCCAATGGCATCCGGCATCGCGCCGAAGTTGAGCGACAACACGGATCTGGCTTTGCGGTTTAACTTGGCTTCAAGTTTGCGTTCGCCATTAAGCCAAACGGCGGTGTTGTTTCCCCGGCACACGACAGCGATGTGTTGCCATGCTCTGGGGTGTAGCTGGATGTTGCCAGCAACGCCGTTGAGCATCAGGGATGGAGAGGATTCCCCCGCCCCGTCAAGTTGCAACTGCAAGTCACCAAACGTGGCCAAGTGGACGGACTCCCCGGTCGTGTTTGCGATCGCGCCGTTCCATAGCCAAAACTCGACAGTGAACGCCTCGGCTGCCGGCACCTCGGCAACAACACAGCCTCCGGCAAAGTGAGCCGCGCGCGAAACGTAATCGGCGTCGCTCGGTTGACTGTAGCCCGGCAGGTGAAACGCGACCCCCGGTTTGTATTCGGCATCGTGACCGTTGCCGGTGGCATCAGCGGCGGTCGGCCCGGCCTGTTCGCTCAAGCGCCAAAACGCGGTTGGCTTCGATGCCATCACCGCCTTGGCATACGGCGACATCGGCTCGACGTATTTTTTGCGTGCTTGGCCGGAGGCTTGCTCGAGCAGCCGGGTGGTCTCCTCGACGATGCGCGGCTCGGCGTTGACCTCGAGCCCGGCGGTGCGCGCCGGCCAAGTGGTGTAGCCGCCGAGCGCGTGCTGCTCCGGCGGCGGGATGTAGCCGCTCGCGCCGTTGGCCAGAGTGATGTTGAACGTCAGCGGCAGCGGGCTGGCTGACTTGAGCTTGAGCCCCGTCAGCGCGTAAACCTCGCACGGGATCGCCGTGATGCCCAAGCCGCCGATTCGGATCGCCTGCAACGGCACTTCTTCGGTTGGGTTTTCGTGAATCCAAACCGCTTGCTCGGCGTAAACTTCCGGTTTGTTGCCCGGCCGTTTGCCGTTCATTTTTGCGATCGTGCCGCGAGCCCACTTGAGGCGGGCGGCGTCCGGGGTGCGGCGATATAATTCCGGCCGCGACTCGGCAAAGCCCAGCGGCACGTCCGCCGAATAGTCGAGCTTGGCCAAGCGCTTGGCCACGAGTTCCACCAGTTGGCCGGTGTATTCCTGCATCGACCAAGTGCGGCGCTTGGCCCGGCGGTAATCGCCCCACCACGCATCGCCGCTCGTGCCTTGCGACATGATGCCGACGAACAACTCGTCGCCCGGCGCCAGCCGCTTGGCCAAGCTCTCCGAGAACAACCCGGCGTAATCGGCCGACACCCCCGGATGCCCGCCAAAGTAATGCATCGAGAAATTTGCCAGCACCGACAGCGGCTTGCCGTCAGCGGTTTGCACGCTGAGGAAACTTAGCCACGGATCGATCGGGCCGGTCGGCCCAACGGCGTTTTTGTTGCCGTGGCCGGGGTGCATGTTGGCGCGCACGGTTTTGTCGCCGAACGGATCGACTAATTCGTTCCCCTTCAAAAACGACCAGCGGCGGCAGGCGGTGAACTCGCCCGCGTCCACCCTGCCCCACGCCGCCTTGGCCGGCTGCAATTTTGCGTTTGCAGCGACGATCGCCTCGACGATTTTGCCCGGCAGAAATGCGCGGTAACGCGGATCGACCCGGCTGCCGAGACAGTGGCTCATCGAACTGGGCGCACTGTGGCAATGCGTCGCCGAAATCAAGATGCGGTTGAACGGGATGCCGGTTTTGTTGGAGGCCGCGCGCTTGGCCTCGTCGCACAAGTCGCGCGGCAACATGCAACTGTCCACCACCACGATGGCCAACCGCGTCACGCGATCGTCGAGCACGAGGCAGCGTGCGTGCAACGGGTCAACCACCTTGTCGGCGGTGGCCTCGACAAAGCCGCCGTTGCGGATCACCGGCAACACGAGCGGAGTCACATCGACCTTGGCTGCGCCGGCACGCAACTCCGCCCGCGCCTCGGCGGGAAACAGGCCCGCAGCCAGCGACACGGCGAATAGAAAAAAGTGTTTTTTCATTTCAGTTTGGATTGACGATAAAAGCCAGCAAGTTGGCCATCTCAACAACGCTTAAGCCGCTCTCCAAGCCTTCCGGCATGAGCGATCGGGTGGTGGTTTTCAACTCGGCGATGTCCGCCCGGAGAATAGTCTGCGGTTTGCCATCGACGCCGCGGAGCGTGAAGCCGTTCGCGGTCTCGTCGGCGATCATTCCGGCCAGCGTGATGCCGCTTTTAAGTCGCACCAAAAAGGTGGCGTATTGTTCGGACACGTCGCGGTTCGGATCGATGGTGCCGACGAGCAACGCTCCCGGCGATTTATCGGTTAGCGCAGCCAAGTCGGGGCCGACCGCGATACCGATGCCGCCGAGTTTGTGGCACGCGGAACAGCGGGCCTGAAAAATCGCGCGCCCCTCGGAGGCGTTCCCCTTGAACGTCGTGGCTTTCGCAAATCGTTTCAATGCGTCAGCCCGGTTCGGCGTTGCGGCTGATTGCGATTTTGCCGGTGCAGCTTTCGCAACAGCCTTCGGCTTGGCACGGACACGCGCGGCGATCTGCTGAATCTGTTTTGCCACCGTTCCGGGGAGAGTCGCCGCGCCAAGCGCTGTTTTTTGGATCTCGGCAAAGTGCGGCAGACTGGAACTCAAGATCGCCGCAGCCAGATACGGGTCGGCGGCATCGCGGATCAGCAGCTTGGCCAAGGCTTCCCCGGCGGCGGGATCGGTCGCTTGGCCAAGCGAGTAGGCAAGTTGCTGGCGCACAAAAGGATCGGGGTCGGCGACAAGCTTGGCCAAGCGGTCGATCCAAGCCGGGTCATCGGCAAGGAGGGGTTCACTCAGCCGGATGGCATGCCGGCGAACCGCCGAGTGGGCATCGTCCAGCGCGGAGGCGACATCGGGCTTGGCCAAGCGGCCCAGTTCCGCCAACGCGGCCATGGCTTGAACGCGCGTTTGCGGTCGGCTGCCAGTACGAACCAAGCGCCGCAAACCGGGAACAGCCGCCTTGTCCGCTGACCAAACGATCTGTTGATGCGCCAGTTCGCGGAGCGTGCCGTTGGGCGACTCGAGCGCCTTGGCCAAGTCGGCTCCGCTGCGCCGGGTGAGGTCGGGAACAGGCCGGGCTTTTTTGCCACTCGGCAGCACGCGGTAAATCCGGCCGCGATCGCTCCCGGCGCGGGCGTCAATCTTGGCCAAGCGCCCCGGCTGAACCCAGCGCGGGTGCTCGACGAGAAATCGATACATGTCCACCACCCAAAGCCCGCCGTCCGGCCCGGTGCGAATCTCTGCGGGGCGAAACCAATTGTCGGTGGAGGCGAGAAATTCTGGCGCTGTTTCCCCCTCCGGACGATACGCGGAAAAAGTGACGCCCTTGGGCTGCAACTTGAGGCGGCGAACAAGGTTGTGCACCGGCTCGCAGACGAAGGCGTCGCCGTAAAAAGCCTCGCCCAACAGCGTGTCGCGATACAGGCCCAAGCCGCAGCCGGAGGTCACGCGGTTGATGTGGCTCGGGTCGTTGAAGCGCTCGAGCGGCCGGCTGATTGGGAACACACGATTGGCATCCGGGTAAGTGGCCGCGGCGACGCCCGGGCTGGGCGGCGAAACGTGGGGGTTGCGTCGCAGGTAATGGTCGGTCAGCGGATAGTGCCGGAGCAGCGTCCCGTTGTCGCAGCCGAACCAGTTGCCCCAGTCGTCGCGGACGCGGCCGTGCTGCGTCAGCCCGGCCAGTGTCTCGAACGCGCCGGTGTCGGGGTTCAGCCGGAAGTCGCGACCGCGAATGTCCACCGGTTCGCCCCCGGCGAAGCTGGCGATGCGGCCGCCGATCAAGCCGTTCGCGCCGTGGATCCAGCCGTCGAGGCCGTAGGCCAAGCTGTTCACCCGCGCTTGGTAATTCGTGGTGGCAAACCCGGAAAACAACGTGCGCCGGATGTCCGCGCGGCCGTCGCCGTCGGTGTCCTCGGCGTAAAGAATGTCCGGCGCGGCGCAGATCAAGACGCCCTTGCGCCAAACGGTGACGCCGGACGGGAATGGCAGACCGTCGAGGAACACCGTTCGCTTGTCGGGGAAGCCGTCGCGGTCGGTGTCCTCCAAAAAAACAATCCGGCCGCCCGGCTCGTAGCCGCCGCGCAGGCCCAGCGGATAATCGTGCATCTCGACAACCCACGTTTTGCCGTCCGGGCCGAAGTTGATCGAGACCGGGTCGATGACCAGCGGCTCGGCGGCAACCAACTCGACCCGCAGGCCGGGGCTGACGCGAATCGACCGCAGCGACGCCTCGGGCGATTTTGGCTGGGTGCCCTCGGTGCCTTTTTTCTGCCGGAACGACCCGGGCAACTGCCGGTGAATCTCGCCGACAATTTTGTCCTCCAAGCCAACGGCCAGTTTCGTCGGGCGATCGTAATAGACCATCGCTCCCGCGCCCTCGTAGCCGCCCTCCCGCAGGATGCGCTCGGACGGGATGTAGCACGGCGCGTCGTTGGCGTAGGCGTTGATCCAAATCCGGTCGCGGTCGAACTCCCGCTTGAGGCGCAGCGAGTAATCGACCACCACTTCGCCCGGCAAAAACAGCATCGCCAGCTCGTCGCCGAAGTGCCAAGTCTGGATGGGATAATCGAGCCGGGTTTGCAGCGTCTCGCTGCGGGCCAAGCGGGCAAGCTGCACCTTGGCGTGATAGCCGATCGCGTCGGTGCGCTTGGCCAAGCGCTCCCACTCGGCCTTGGCCGGCGGAGTGCCGAACGCGAGATCGACTTGGGCAAGCGTGGTTTTCAACTTGCCGGTGATCGGCGTCATCCGGCCCTTGAGACGGCGAGCGATTTCGTCGGCGATTTGCCGGCCCTGCGCCGAAGCGGTGGCGGTGTTGTCGCCCGTGACGCCGGAGTTGGGATTTTGATCCGCGCCGCAGCCGATGGAAACCAAGGCCACCGCGCCGGGATGATTTTTCTGCAGCCACTCTTGTGCGTAACCGGCCCAGTCGCCGCTAACCTTGTTGTTTGAGAGCGTCACGCAATGACAAGCGTAGCTGGTGTAAATCGCGCGAATGCTGCCCTTGGCCGTGCGGGCGATGAGCACCGGCAAATCGTGATCAACCGGGCCGCCTTTGGTGCGGCGGTTTTTGGCAAAGCCAACCTTGCCCGCGCTGCCGGGACTCCACTCGAGTCGGCCCGGTTGCAGGTCGAGCATGGCCTCAAGCGCGGCCTGCTCGATCCAGCCGGTCAACTGTTCCGTGTAACGGTCAATGCGCTGCTGATGCGCTGCGGGGATCGGCTGGCCAAACAACGTCGGCGCAACGCCCGAGAGCATTGGCGCGGTGTGGGTGTGCGTGGCGGTGACGGCGAAGCGCTCCGGTGCGAGGCCGGTTTTTTTTTGCAACCGCTTGGCCACGGTCTGCACCATCGGCCACGGCACGCCGAGGTTGTCCACAGTGACGATCACCGCCGGGCCGGTTTGACCGTCGTCGATCGCCAATGCCTTGGCCCAAATTTTTTGGGTGACGCCCTCCGACTCGGCCCGGCGAAAGCCAAACCCGCTCAACCGCACCGGGAACCCCGGCGTGACATCGACCGCGGCCGCCCCGATGCGCCACTCCGCGTGGGTTTCGGCCGGCATGAACGCGACGAGCAGCAGAACGGTAATGAGCGAAAACGGTTTCATGCGGGGCCGGAGTATGGCGACCACTGCGCGGGGTGCAAGCCGTCGCTTGGCCAAGGCCGTTTTTTTGATTGACGGCAGCTCGGCAAAGGGACAGCTTGGCCTCGCTTTCCACTTGTGGATTAAACCAAAAACAAACGATAAATATGAGTGATAAAATTGTTCCCCTGATAAGTTCCGGAACCAAGGGCCCGCTGGGTGTGCTGCACCTGCCCCGCCTTTGGCAGAAAGTTTCCCTCGAGGCCGCCGGCAAAATCGCCGATGGCTATCCGGGAATCGGTGGCGGCTACGACACAATGGTAATCAACGGCCTCGGCCTGAACGCCGACGCCGTGCGTACCCACATCACCAACGACAAGCCGACCTACCCGCAGTTCGAGGCGTGGATTCAGGCTCAAGAAGGCGCCACGCTGGGTGCCGATGCCGTCGGTGCGCTGAACGACTCGATCGTCGGCTACGACCACGACGACGAAACCCGCCAAGGCATCCTGAGCGCTAACGGCCTGTCGGACGGCGACCCGAAGGACGCTGTGAACCTGAACAACCTCGACGACTGGCTGGAGTTCCACGCCGCCGAGATCGCTTGATTTTCAAGCACTTTCCCCCAAACCGCAGCCGAACTTGGCTGCGGTTTTTTTGTGTCCGCACCGTGCTTGGCCAAGCGCAAAAATAGGGGTTGTGCCGAGGTGTCCCGGTGAGTAGGTTGCCCCCGTTCCCAGCCAAACTTGGCCGGGACAACGCAACCTAAATCCAGCAATAATGAGTAACATCAAACAAACCGTCATGGCCGCAGCCGTTGCTGTGGCGTTCACCACCAGCGCGCAGGCGGATGGCCTGTCCGATTCACTGCCGCTGGCCAAAAGCCTCGCAGCCGGGAAGGATCTCCCGCTACCACTCGGCGTCAGCGTCAACGTGTTTTTTCTGGAGCAAAATATGGAGGCGCAGTCGATCACGATCGACATCCCGCCCCTGCCCCTGCCCACCGGTCTGGTTCAATTCCCACCCGGCCTGCCCGCCACGGCAGACAAGCTCGAGAGTCGCGCCACCAGCACCACCGCCAAACTCGACGCATGGCTGCTGCCGTTCCTGAACGTGTACGGCGTCGCCGGATACGTGGATGGTGAAACCGTCGCCAGTGGATTCTCCATCGCCGGTTTGCCGCCGGAATTGGCCAGCCTGTTGCCCAGTTCTTTCTCCATCGCCTACAGCGGCCCCCTCTACGGCGTCGGCGTCACATTGGTGACAGGTTACAACCAGTACTTTGTCTCGCTGGACGCCAACTACACCGAGTCCGACCTCGACATCGGCGACTCCACCATCGAGGCGTTCGTCGTCTCGCCGCGCGTTGGCATCACAGGAAACCTCGGCGGACTGGAAGGCTCGCTCTACGTCGGCGCCATGTATCAGGACATCGATGAGCACCAAAACGGCAACGTCAACTTCCCGGTCATGGGACAGTCGCTGCCGGTCGGTTACAACGTCATTTCGAATCCCGAGGACAAGTGGAACTACCTCGTCGGCGCAAACCTCAAGGCCAGCGAAAACTGGAACTACGGCATCGAGGTCGGCTTCTCCGAGCGCACGCACGTGATGGCCACGCTCAATTACCGCTTCTGAGCCGGACGCAAAACAAACTCTCGAGGACGGGCTAAGCGCCCGTCCTTTTTTTGTCCCGCTTGGCCAAGCGGGAAGTAGAGACGGCTCTCCGCAGCCGTCCGTATTGAGGCGTACAACGGTTCGGACGGCAAGGGACTGGCGTCCCTGCCCTGCGGCGTGCGCTTGGCCGGGCGAACGCCCTTGCCTCCGACGCCGCTTGGCTTCATAAACCGCCCGCACCATGAAAGCATTCGCAACACTCTCCGCCGCCCTCGTCGGCTTGGCCGCAATCGCCGACAGCCAAGCCACCGATCTGCCCACGTTCCGGCACGTCACCATCGACGACCAAGTGAAGATCGGCTACGGCACCGCCATTGCCGACATGAACGGCGACAAAAAACCGGACATCATCCTGTGCGACGCCCGCAACATCGCTTGGTACGAAAACCCGTCGTGGAAAAAACACATCATCGTCGAGAACCTCACCCCGCGAGACCACGTCTGCATCGCCGTGCGCGACATCGATGGCGATGGTCGGGCCGAGATCGCCGTCGGCGCACAATGGAATCCCGGCGAAACCACCGACACAGCGAAGTCCGGCGCCGTGTTTTATCTCATCCCACCCGCCGACCGGACGCAAAAATGGACTCCTGTGCCACTCGATCACGAGCCGACCACTCACCGCATGCGCTGGTTTGAAACGGCCACCGGCACGTTCGACCTCGTCGTGCTGCCGCTGCACGGGCGCGGCAACAAGGGAGGGAAAGGCGACGGCGTCCGCACCCTCGCCTACCACAAGCCAAGCGACGCCGAGGCCAAGTGGAGCACGACCGTCATCGACGACCGCATGCACATGAGCCACAATTTTGAGGTTGCCCAGTGGGACAAAGATGCCGCCAACGAAATGCTGCTCGGCGGCGTGGAAGGCGTGTTTTTGTTGAACCCTGCGAAGAGCGGCTGCTGGAGTCGCCGCCAGATTTCCAACAACCCAACCGGCGAAGTCCGCCAAGGCGCCGGTGCGAGGGGTGAAAAATTCATCGCCACCATCGAGCCGATGCACGGCAACCAGCTTTCCATTTACACCGCTGCCAAGGGTAAAAAACTTTGGAGCCGCAACGTGATCGACGAGTCACTCGACCAAGGCCACGCCTTGGCCACTGGCGACTTTCTCGGCACCGGCAGCGACCAAATTGTCGTCGGTTGGCGCGGCACACGGCGCACCGGCAAGGTCGGCGTGAAGCTGTTTTATCCCACCGACAAAAAGCGCACGCAGTGGAAAAGCCTGTTGATCGATGACAACCAGATGGCCACCGAGGACATCCGAGTCGCCGACCTCAACGGCGACGGCAAACCAGACATCGTCGCCGCCGGCCGCGCCACCCACAACCTGAGAATTTACTTCAACGAGTAGCAGCTTTGTAAGTTTTCAGTTTTTATGGATCGCAGGCAGAAGGGGCAACGCCCCGACGCTATACCAGCCTTGGGCAACGCCCAAGGAAACCGGTCGTGATTAAAAAAGGAGGGCTGAAGGCCCGTTTCATCAGTGAGGCTTTTCGAGCGATTGGGGCATGCGATGGGACGGGCCTTCAGCCCTTATGGATTTGGCGGGGCAGATTCCCGGGGCGATGCCCCGGGCTGGTATGAGGCCGCGCCTTCGGCGCTGATTATCCACCACGCCAATGGTGCGGGCAAATGGATGCGCCCCCCGACGAGAGACCGCTTTTCAGTTTTCTGTTGCTCTCGCTGAAAACTTGAAACTGAAAACTCATCCTCCAAAATTATTCTCACCTCCTCAACGCGTCCAGCAACGCCTGCACATCCGCGCTGGTGTGGCTCGCAGAGACGGTGACGCGCAGCCGCGCCTCGTTGCGGGCGACCGTGGGGTAGCGAATCGCCGGGATGAAAAATCCCGCCTCGCGCAGCCGCTCCATCGTGGCCACGGCCTTGGCTTCCTCGCCGACGATCAGCGGCAGGATGGCGCTTGGCTCGGCTGGCGTTTCCCAGCCAAGCGCCGCCGCGCCGCGCCTCAACTCGTCCACACGTTGCCAAAGCTGATCGCGCAGTGACTGTCCTTCCGCGCTCCGTATCAGCTCCACCCCGGCACGGGCGGCGGCACTGGCCGCCGGACTCGGCGCGGTCGAGAAAATAAAACTGCGCGCCTTGTTCACCAGCAAATCAACGAGTTGGCGGCTCCCGCAGATGAAGCCACCGGCCGCACCGACCGCCTTGCCCTGCGTGCCCATCCGTATTTCGATGCGTCCGGCCAAGCCGCCTGCTGCCGCCAGCCCTTGGCCAAGCGGCCCGTACAGCCCGACGGCGTGCGCCTCGTCGAGCATCAGCCACGCACCGTAACGCTCCTTCAAATCGACGATTCCGGCCAGCGGCGCACGGTCGCCGTCCATCGAGAAAACGCTCTCGGTCGCCACCAGCACCCGGCCGCCCCGGTCGGCGGCCCACTGCAAAAGTTTCTCGAGATTCTCGAGGTCGTTGTGCCGAAAAACGCGCAGTGTCGCTCCGCTCAACTTGGCAGCGTCGATCATCGAGGCGTGTGCTTTTTTGTCGAGGATCACCACGTCGCCCCGGCCAAGCAGCGATGTCAAAACCCCCTGTGCCGCCGCAAAGCCGGTTGAGAAAACCAGTGCTGCCTCGGTGCCCTGCCACTTGGCCAAAACCGATTCGAGTTCGTGATGCGGTTGCAGCGAACCGCAAACCAAGCGCGACGCCCCGGAGCCAACGCCGAACTGCTCGACCGCCGACCGCGCCGCTTGGCCAAGTGCCGGATGCCCGGCCAAGCCGAGGTAGTCGTTGGATGAAAAGTTGATGAACTCGCGGCCGCCGAACGTGATGCGGGCCGCCTGCGCTGACTCGATCTCCCGAAGCTCGCGCCACAAACCGGCATCACGGATCGCTTCGAGATCGTCGCCAATTTGTTTCTCAAAATCCCCCATCAATCTGTCTCTACGACCAACCGGTAAAACACCGGCTTCCCGTTGTCGATCCGCAGATCAGTGTGATCGAGCGAGTCGCTCCGCGCCGTCAATCCCTTGGCGATCGGTTGCCACTCGGTCGGGTCGCCGTTGCTTTTCTCGATGCGATAACGCCGGCCGGGCACGCTCTGCCAGCGCAGCACGACGGTCTCGTTTTTAACCTCGATCGGTGTCGAAAAACGGAGGAATGAACTGTTGTCTTTCGGGTCGGTGCCAGCCCCGTACTCCGAGGCATCCGGAAAGCCGTCGCTGTCAAAATCACTGGCAGCATCGGCGGCGTTGAGGCTGAAAAAGTGAAGCCTCTCCCAGTGGTCCGGCATGCCGTCGCCGTCCGTGTCCGGCCCCGCTTGGACCAGTTTTACAACGTCGAAACGAGCGCCCGGCTTGTTGTGATGAAACAACAAAAGCGACCTGGGCAACTGGTTGTTTTTGAAGCCATTATCGGCGAGAGCGTCGAAATCGACGGTCACCACCGGCGGCGAGTCGGCGGCGTGATACGGCGTGTTTCCCATCGCAGGATTGGTGCTGCGCAGCGCCGGTCGTGCGGCGTCGAACATGATCCAGCGCGTGGCCTCGAGGATGTTGTGAAACCGATATTGAAAGCGCGAACTGCCCTTGGCCAAGCCGAGGTCGGCGGCCTTGGCCGAGTAGATCATCACGCTGTTGTTGAACAGCGCCGTCTCCCGTTCCGCTGATGGGAAAATGTTCAGTATCCCGCCCAGCTTTGGTTTCTCGAATTCAAACGAGTCGATGATAGTGTGGTAGGCGTCGTCGGCCAAATCGCGCTCGGTGATGTCGCCGGTCACCAACACGTCGCCGGAGGAGCCGTGGCTCAACTCGTAGTCGGTGTCGCCGTCGAGGTCGGTGTCCACGTCGATGCCGATGTTAGTGAGGAACGACTGTGGCACGATCCACGGCCCATCCATGGCGATGCCAAAAAACAGTGTGGCGTCGTCGATGCCGCCCATCTCCGGCGCGTTGGACGCCGCCCCCACCACGCGCAAATCGCGCGCCGCCGACTCGCGATTGCTGTACTCGCGCGAAGGGCTGAGGTAGCCAAACTGAAACACCGACACCAGCGGGGCGCTGTGCGGGTTGCCCCCGACAATCGGCAGCGCCACCGTTGCCAAGCCGTCGCTCCGTGACAGCTCAACGCTCTTCGCCTCCACCCGATGGTCGCCCACCGGCCGCAGCACCATGTGGTACGGCACGTGCACCGAGCGCGACTCGCCGTGAAACCAAATTTGGCCGGAAGCCTCGTACGCGATGTGTCGCAGCCCACCCTTCACCTCCGGCGGCGTTGTGGGGTCGAACAGTAACTGCACCTTGGCCGGATCAATCGTCAGCGTCAGCTCGACCGTCACCTTGCCCTTGGCCGAGACGGTGACTGTGGGCTTGGTCGGGGTGAGCGTCACTCCGGCGTTGGCCAAGGTGTTGCTCACCACGATGGAGCCGGTCCACGCTTGGCCGCCCAGATTGGTCAACTCGATGTTGCGCTTGGCCAAGTGCGGTTCGGAGATTTCGAGCAGCCCGAACGACAGCGACACCCGTTCCGGCGAATCCGCGTCCGAGGCGATCACCGGCGTGTCGATGGCCAAGCCGGGATTCACTCGGCCCGCTCCGGTGCGCGTCTCGGGATACGGCGCGCCGTTTTCGTCGCGCGTTTGCACGGCGGTGTTCATCAACGCCGCCTTGACGACGGAAGGCGTCCAGTCCGGATGCCGCTCGAGCAGCAACGCCACCGCACCGGCGACGTGCGGCGCCGCCATCGACGTGCCGCCGGAAAGCATCGGCTCGCCTCCCCCACCTGCCTGCGCGGAATGGATGTTAAAACCGGGAGCGGCAATATCCGGCTTGAGCAGATGACTCTCGTAAACCGGCCCGCGCGAACTGCCCGGCGAGAGTTGGTCGGCCAATTGTGCGCCTCGGATCATGACATCGCCGCCAAGCCTCAAGAACAAGCCATCCGCCAGTTGTTCCTTCAATTTTTTACCGTCGCGCAGCGAGATCATCATCGCCGGGATGTCCACCGTGCCGCCGGGAGTGCCCATCGCGATCGGCGGCCCGCCCTCGTTGTTCACCACGAGCACCGCCACCGCGCCGGCGTCCATTGCGCGCTGGATTTTATCGAGGAAAAAACAGACACCGCGATCGATCATGGCAATGTTCCCCGCAAGGGCGTCGGCGTTTTTCAGATCCTCGCAGGCCTGGGGCGGGTCGGCGAAAACCACCCGGCCAGCGATCTCGCCTGTAATGTAAAGCCGTTTTGTAAACGCCGCCTCGACCGCCTCGTAATAATCGCGAACCACCGGCGGGTCGGTGACCTCGATGCTGTTGTTCTCAATGCCGTCGTCCATCGAGTTGGCCACGGTGATCTCGCTGTCGTCGTACGACATCAGCGCGTAAAAATTGTTCCCACTGTTGCCAGCGGCCCGAACCACGACACAACCCAGCCCGGACAGGCGGGCGACAACATTGTTCTCGAATCTCGGGTGAGTGTACGGGCTGCCCAGCGACAGGTTCACCACGTCCAGCCGGTCGCTCAAGTCGCCGTCCGCGTCCGGGTCGGCCGCCCACTCCATCGCGTCCACCGACAGGCCGGTCGTCCCCGAGCAACCAAAAACTTTCAGCGAATAAAGTTCCGCCTCTGGTGCCACTCCGGGACCAATCAGGAACTTGTCCATGTTCAGCGCCTTCCCGTAACCGCCGGTGTACGGCACGCCGTTGGTCAGCACGCCGACGCCACCCGCGACGCCGGCCACGAGCGAACCGTGGCTGCTCTGCGCGCAGTCCAGCGGGTCATCGTCCGGTCGCGGTGCCTGCGTGCCGTCGTAGGCGTCGCCGGCGAAATCGTAGCCGCCCACGACCTTGGCCGTCGGGAAGGTTCCCTTCTCGATGAGCGCCGGGTTGTTTTTCGTGTAGTCCGCCACATCGCCGCTCCCGCCGAACATGGCGTGATGATAGTCGATGCCGGAGTCGATGATGCCGATGCGAACCCCCTTGCCGGTGGCGGAGAGGTTGCTGCGATTCCAAACATTCGTCGCGCCGATGAACGGGACACTCGTCGAAGTGAGCGGGCGAAACAGCGCCACCGGCTGGACATCGACCACGCCGTCGAGACGACGAAGGCGCTCCAGTTGGCCAAGCGGCAACCGCACCTTGAGCGCGTTGGCCAAGCGGCTGAACCGCGCCTCGACCGCCCCGCCGACTTGGCCAAGCCGGGCCACGAGCGCGTCCTGCTGCACAGCGATTTCGGCGATGCGGGCGCGGGTGGCCTCAGCGATTTCGCCCTTGGCCAAGCCTTGCTCTCGAAGCCGCACAGCGACGTCCGCCGCCGGTTCGCCGGCAAGCTCAGCAAAAACCAAGCGCGTCCCCGCCGCTCGCTCAACGCCAAGCGCTTGGCAAAAACCTGCCAAACCAACGCAAATTAGGAGAAAAAAACGGTCCCATCCGAACCCACTCGTCATGGCCGGAAGATGCCAGTTTTCGCCAATTGGGGCGAGCCTCCCGACGGGAGGTGTCAAAGCTCTTTTAAAATGTCCTCATTAAAACTCAACTTA